>SDBT01007375.1_pt1 | contig 18090 bp, 14 predicted proteins | sample 2277101 | NCBI WGS metagenome assembly SDBT01 (sample SAMN10404973, study PRJNA504765) | marine sediment metagenome | isolation source: marine sediment core GS10_PC15, 103 cmbsf | place: Arctic Ocean: Southern Knipovich Ridge | collected 2010 | reverse complement strand
TTTTTTTGAAATCACTATCTCGATTTGAATCCCCTGAGCGATCGTTAAAGTCTTCATTATGGGAAGGTGGTTCTTCCAGGGCTTTTTTACTAACCCTGACTTTATTGTTTTCGTCTATCGATATGACTTTAACTCGGATGGCATCACCTAGCCGCATCACGTCCCTGACACTTCGTGTGCGTTCGTGAGCAATTTCTGAAATATGCAGCAGGCCAACAATATTAGGAAGGATTTCAATGAAAGCACCGTAATCTTCAATCCGAATGACCTTCCCGGTATAATCTTTCCCGATATCAGCCTCCTGAGTGATTTCCTGTATCATTTCTTTGGCTTTTTCTGCAGCAGACGCATCAACGGAAGCGATAGTGATTTTTCCTGACTCATCGATATCGATTTTAGCTTTTGTCTCGGCAATAATTTTTTTGATGATTTTTCCTGCAGGTCCAATCACTTCTCCCACTTTTTCCGGATTGATGAAAATGTTGATCATGCGTGGGGCAAAGGGGGAGATATCGGCGCGGGATTCCGGAAGAACGTCTCTCATCTTTTCTATCACTTTTAATCGGGCTAAACGGGCTTTTTCTATGGCTTCTTTGAACATATCTATGGAAAGATGAGGAATTTTTAAATCCATCTGGATGGCCGTGATTCCTTTTTCTGTTCCAGCCACTTTGAGATCCATATCTCCTACGTGATCTTCGAGACCGGCAATATCAGTGAGTATCGCATAGTTGTCACCTTCTTTTACCAATCCGATGGCCATTCCGGCAATGATGGATGGCAGAGGAACACCCGCATCCATAAGAGCAAGAATACCTCCGCAGACCGTGGCCATGGAAGATGATCCGTTCGATTCCAGAATATCGGAGACAATTCGTATCGTATAGGGGAAAGTCTCTTCATCCGGGACAACTGGCATGATGGATTTTTCCGCTAAAGCGCCGTGTCCGATTTCCCTGCGGCCAGGACCTCTGAGAAAGGAGACTTCCCCGACGCTAAAGGGAGGAAAGTTGTAATGGAGCATGAACCTTTTATCTGCCTGATCGATTAATCCGTCAACTCTCTGGATATCTTCAAAGGTCCCAAGAGTCACAGTGGAGAGGCATTGGGTTTCCCCACGAGTAAAGAGTGCAGATCCATGTGTGCGTGGAAGAAGGCCCACTTCTATTGAAATGGGGCGGATTTCATCAAAAGTCCTTCCGTCGGCTCTTTTTTGACCTTCAACAATTAATTTGCGGACTAATTTCTTTTGAAGGGTATAGAAAATTTCTTTTGTATCGTTGATTTCCTCAGTGTTTTCTTCTGGAATATTTTCCAGAAGAGACTTAAGGATCGCATTTGCTTTTTCATCCTTTTCCCTTTTTTTCGCGGGAAACTGGATGGCTTCCAATAAGGGAGTTGAGATGTCTTTTTCAATGCGATCATACATATTTTGATCGATCTCTCTTGGCTTGAACTCACGTTTTTTGATATCGAGCCGGCTGAAGAGATCCTTTTGTACTTTGATGATCTCATTAATCGTTGTTTGGGCTAAAGATGTGGCTTGGATGATTTTATCCTCTTCGACTTCAGCACATTCGGCTTCCATCATCACAATGCCCTCTTCCGTTCCGACAACGATCATATTTAGAGGGCTTTCCTTCAACTGGGTTCTTGTCGGATTGATGACATATTCATTGTTGATATAACCAACTTTAACGGCACCAATGGGAGTGGAAAAGGGGATATCTGAACAATACAGAGCCACTGAAGCCCCAATTATCGCCAAAGTGTCGGATTCGTTATCGGCATCTAAGGACATGAGATATGCAACGATCTGAGTATCGTTAAAGTATCCATCCGGAAACAGGGTTCGGACGGGTCTGTCAATCATCCTACTGATAAGGATCTCTCTCTCTGAAGGCCTTCCTTCTCTTTTAAAAAAACCACCAGGAATTTTTCCCGCGGCATATGTGTTTTCGCGATAGTCTACGGTCAGAGGAAAAAAAGGTTTTGGTCCCTTTACTTCTTTCTTTGATGTGGCTGTCACGAACACGATGGTGTCGCCGTATCTGACGAAGGCAGTCCCATCTGCTTGTTTCCCCATTTTTCCGATTTCTATTGAGAGGGTTCGATTGCTGATTTCTAGTTCGATTTTTTGTGATTGCATGTTGTCCTTTAGAGATCCGTACTATTTCCTGAGCTTGAGTTTCTTGATCAAGCTTTCATATCGTTTGACATCTTGTCTCTTCAAGTATCCCAGCAGTCTTTTCCGCTGTCCAACCATTTTCATAAGGCCAGTCTTTGAATGGTAATCTTTTTTGTGGATGGCAAAATGTGTGGATAAATATTGGATTCTATTTGTGAGAATAGCGACCTGGACTTCTGGTGAACCCGTGTCTTTTGAATGCACCATGTGGTCTTTTATGACTTTTGTTTTTTCTTCTTTGTTCAACACCTGGATTTCTCCTTTTTTATTCTTTGTTTGTTTTTGTTGACTTTATTTTTAAATTTTTCAATATGATATCAGAAAATCCGAAATTTGTAAATCAAACTGGTGGAGGTGGATCTTCTCCATCAGCTAATAATTATACTGATAATAATTATACTGAGTGTTCTATCTAAATGTTACTATCCTGAATCATTCACAGGATATTTGATTCTTGAAAAATCGGTATTGAATAGTAGGTTAGGAAGAGAGAGTTTTTTTCCGTTTTAAGAGCTGCCGCGCATATTTAGAGTCAAAACCACCTTGATGCTTTTTAACGCTTTTTAACTTTTCTTCGATTTCTGCAAGGGTCATCTTATTGATTTTTTTCTTTTTGGGGGGCTGGGATGGGGGAGCTTCGACTTTAGGTTCGGATTCCTTTGGAGTTTCCTGTATTTCTTCTTTTTTCGTTTCTTTTTTTATGTCTTTTTCTTTGTCCTCTTTGCCGTCTTCCTTAACCGCTTCAGGAGGAGTCTCTTCTTTTTGTGGCTCCTTGGTTTCAGTTAATGTTTCTTTCTTTTCCTTTTCTTGTTCTTTTTCTTGTTCTTTTTCTCCGGTTTCTTCTTTGACTTCAGCTTCAGTTTTGTCTTCTATTTTCTTCTCTGTTTCTTTTTCTTCTTTTTTTTCTTCTTTTTCTTCTTCTTTCTCTATGTCTTTTTCAGTGGATGTGTCTTTCTTTATTTCTTCTGCCTTTTCTGGCTCTTTTTTCGTCTCTTTTTTTGCAGGTTCTTTTTTTATAGGCTTATCTTTTTCCCCTTGATCAGTCTGTAAATCTTTTTTCTCAGAGTCTTTCTCTATACTATCTTTTTTGTCCTTACCGGATTCAGCCTTGAGTTCCTGGTCGTCTTTTGTCTCTGTGACTTCTTTTTTCTCTTCAACCATTTTATGTCCTCTCAGTTTTATACAATGTTTCTAGTTGGCTAGATTAATTCAATAACCTGCGTAGCTTACCAGAAAATGAGTTGAAAATAAACCGTTTCGTTAGGAAAGAAAGCATTTCCAAAACCGTGATTCTATTTAGAGTTCTGGGAAGATGATGGAGAAATCCGTATCGGAGGACGAGCGGGCAAGGTTCATTTCCCTATTGGGGAAATGAGAGTGAGGAACGGAGATCGAGTGAGTTTTCCTCGCTGGGGAAAACGCAACGTGGTTTCTCATCACTTCACAGAACTCGCTCTTAAAATCACGGTTTTGGAAATGCTTCCGTTCGGAACTAGAGTGAATGCAGAGCTTTTCAGAATCTGGACTAGAGGTAGTAATTTTAGTAAGCTTGGGCACATGTATTTTTTGTATTCTTTCGTTCTGCTGCTTTTAAGTGTTTTCTATTTGCCTCTTTATTTCTTTAAATTGAAAATTGTGAGAGGGGAAAGTCTGTACTTGAAGGAAAGACTGGGAATCAATTTGCATCAGGAGGGTCGAACAGAGAAATCTGTATGGATTCATGCTGTTTCCGTTGGAGAAGTCCTCTCGCTGCAAAAATTGATTAAGGATCTAAAAAAAAGGCATCCGGAATATAAAATCTATTTTTCTTCGTTGACAATTACCGGCCTTCGGATGGCTCAGAATAAACTTGTGGGAGTGGATAAGATATTTTTTATTCCTCTGGATTTTCGTTGGGTAATCAAGAGATTTTTCCGAGTTCTCAAACCTCAATTATTCATTCTTGCAGAGTCGGAATTTTGGCCCAATTTGTTGAGGGAAGCAAAAAAACAGACTAATGGTGTTCTCTTGATTAATGGAAGAATTTCACCTAAATCCTTTAAAAAATATTACAGGTTCCGGTTTTTTTTCAAAAAAATATTAAAAAACATTGATTATTTTTTAGTGCAGACAACAAGGGAAAAGAACAGTCTTGAAAGTATCGGAGTCCCTGCAGACAATGTAGAAGTTTCAGGGAATCTGAAAACTGAGATTGTTCTTCCTTCGTTCTCCGGGAATGATGTCGTTCAATTTAAAGCGAGTCTGAATATACCCAAGGATCATAAGGTTGTGCTTGCTGGAAGCACTCGAAAAGGTGAAGAAGAAAAGCTTATAGAAGCTTTTTCCCTGGCACGAAAAGAAAAAAAGAATATAGACTTTATACTGGCTCCCAGGCATCCCGAAAGAACGGGAGAAATAGAACGGTTGTTAAAAAACTATCCCTTTGTGGTCAAACGTAGATCAGTGATTCAACCGGATCAAACTTGGGATGTGCTTATTCTTGATACTCTGGGAGAATTGTCGTATCTATACTCCCTGTGTGATGTGGCCTTTATTGGAGGGAGTTTGATCCCATGGGGAGGGCAGAATATACTCGAGCCGGCTTTCTATGGCAAACCCATTTTTTTTGGACCTCATATGAAGAATTTCCAAGAACTGGCTGACAAGTTTCTCCAAGCTGATGCGGCCAGGATTGTTGAAACACAAGAGGAATTAAAACGGATGTTCCTCCTTTCTGATGATGAGGAGACACTAAGAAGGGGTGGAAAAGCACTTCAGATTCTCAATCATCTCCAAGGTGTGACTGAAAGAACACTTGATAGAATCGACCTATTTATAAATAAGGACAAAGCGGAATCACATGCCGGATAAAAAAAATACAAAACATAAATATTTATTTATTGTTTTTTTGGTGGTGGTTCTTGTTTTCATTGGCTCTGCAGGATATCTGAACGGACAAACATCCACTTCTAGGAATAAGCTTGATTTTAATTATTTGAAACAAATCGGCAGAGATACCGTCAGTGTTGTCAGCTCTCCTGCGCATTGGAAAGGGAAAAAATTATTCACACTGGCCGCCGTCGCCGGAACCGGGATTTTATGTTTCGCCTTTGATCAGAGTATTAAGGAATGGAGCGATGTGAATAACAAAGGCCTATTTGATGATATCTGGGAATCTATAACAAATAGCGGGAATGGAGTTTTTTTAAGCGGTTTAATGGCATCTTATTACATTGTAGGCGAATTGTTCAACCTTGATAATATGAGAAAAACCGCCTTATTAGGGATCGAGAGTTTTATCATATCAGGTGTGGTGGTAGGGATATTAAAGTATTCTATAGGACGTGCGCGTCCTTTCACTGGCGAATCAACAATAAATTTTCACCCCTTTTCCTCAACATCCAGAAATTATTCTTTTCCTTCCGGCCATGCCTCTTCTGCGTTCTCCGTAGCGACCGTCATTGCGGAACATTCAAAAGAATTTCTCGTAGATGTGACGGCCTATGGTTTGGCCAGCCTTGTGGCGATGTCGCGAATCCACAAAAATAAACACTGGCTCTCCGATGTGGTTATAGGTTCGGCGATCGGATATTTTATTGGAAAAAAGATCTCCGACTTGAATCGAGGGGACAGTGCAGACCGGTTAAAAATTGGATTGCAGTTAGGATCTCAAAAACGAGCATTTTCTCTCAGCTACTCTTTTTGACCTGAATATTTCTTATTCAAAAAGGCCGTCAGTGCTCAAATATCTCTGTCCTGTATCGGCAAAAATACTGAGAATAAATTTTCCTTTATGTTCAGGCCGGTTTCCTAACTTAAGAGCGGTAACGGCCACAGCCCCTGATGAAATTCCAACAAGAATTCCTTCTTCTTTGGCCAATCTGCGGCACATGGGATAAGCTTCCTTTTCAGCGTCGACGGTTTGAATCTCATCCAAGAGATTTGATTTGAATAATGAGGGAACAAATCCCGGACTTGTGCCGGGGAGCTTATGTGGAGACCATTTTCCCTCAGAAAGCATGGGTGCCTCTATGGGTTCTACTCCTACAATTTTAAGCGTTGTCTTTCGTGGCTTGAGAGCTAAAGCGATCCCCATTGCTGTACCTGTTGTCCCTAGAGCGACCACGATGATATCCACTTGTCCTTCGGTAGCCTCCCATATTTCTTCGGCCGTAGTTTCACGGTGGGCTTGAGTATTGGCCGGATTTTTGTGCTGGTTAAGGTAGAAAGAATTAGGTATTTTTTTGCTCAATTCTATAGCCCTCTCTCTAGCCGCGATGGTATGCTTTTTAGCAGGTGTCAATTCGAGTTCAGCTCCGAAAAAACGTAAAATTATTTTTCGTTCTTCACTCATTGCTTCATTCATGCAGGCAATGAATCTATAACCTTTCACGGCACAAATATAGGCAAGCGCGAGGCCGGTATTTCCGCTGGTCGCTTCGATTATTGTTGTGTTTTTGTTTATTAATCCTTTTTTTTCTGCCTCCTCTATCATGTGAAGCACAGGTCTGTCTTTTATACTCATAGGATTAAACATTTCGAGTTTAGCCGCAATAGTGGCTTCACATTTGCTGCTCAATTTCTGAAGATGGAGGATCGGTGTATGACCGATCAAATCTATAATCGATTTGTATATTTGCACGGCTTATTAGGGCTTTATACTCATTTGAGATAGAAGAGGATTTAGCGACAGGAGAATTTTATAGACAGAAATCCCTGCCCATTGGGCAACATCGAAGGCCGAAATCGTGACCTTTTCTTGAGTTCCAATAAGAATGGCTTCATCTCCGACAGAAACAGAAGAATCTTTGGATAGGAGGACTTCCATGTGGTTGGCTGTGATACTGGCAATAATGGGATGGAGTTTACCTCTGATGAGAACAGAACCTTTATTAACGGCTGTAGTGGGATACCCATCTGAGTAACCAATAGGAAGAACGGCGATTTTTTCTTTCTTTTTAGCTTTATACACTTGATGATAGGATACCGAATCTCCGGAGCGGAGTGTTTTTACAGCAGCCACGCGGGTTTTGAGCTGGAGAACAGGTCTCAAAGACAGCTTATCTTCGGCTTGAGTTGTCTCTGAAGGATAGTAGCCGTAGAGAGTGATGCCCGGCCTTACCATGTCCATATATGCAGAAGGCATAGTGAAAATGCCGCCACTGCTTGCGGCATGCCTTAGACCAAGAGGGATTTCATTTTCTTCAAATCTTTGACAAATATCGTTGAATCTATCGAGCTGGGTTTTGTCATATTTAATGTCCTCAGTCAGTGTGGTAGAAATTCCCATGATTTTAATGCCTGATAGTCTGGCAAGCTTATCGATATAGGAAGGGGCTTCACGATAGGGGATTCCCATTCGTCCCATTCCTGTGTCGATATGGACATGGACCAATGCCTTTTTTCCGATTCGAAGTGCTGTGGAATCCAGAGCATAGATTTCGTCGGAAAAGACCGACTGAGAAACACGGTGTTCGACAAGCCATTGTGGATCTGATTCGGAGATTGGTCCGAAATTGTGGATGGGGCAGGATACTCCGTTATTTCTTAGCTGTACGGCCTCTTGAAATTTGCCAACCATGAGAGAATCTATGCCTTGTTGATCAAGATAGAGGCCCACGTGTTCAATACCGTGACCATACGCATTGGCCTTGATGACAGCCATAACAGGGACCCCGACGACATTTTTAATTTGTTTCAGATTCCATCCCATGTTATCAAGATTCAGTTCGATCCAAACACTTGGATTGGCATTTGGAGAAAGTTTAGAGGAAACAAGGTGGGAGGGCATTTGGGATCCCTGCGCTTTTCGTGTCCAAAAAGACATTGATCCTATTCCTGAGAGCCAAATGAAATTCCTCCGAGTCAGCTTCATTTTATTTCCTTTGAGTTAAATTTGTATAAACTGTATTGGTAAACTTACTATATCTTATTTTATTTTTTGAGTAAAATTTTACCGACTTTTTAGGAGATGGCCCTTTTTTATAGACTTTATAAAAATGATTCTATATATTTTAAAAATAAACTGGAATAGGAAAGAAAAGAAAAATCATGGAAATGAAGCGGATAAAAAAGATTTTGATGGTCATGACGTTCTGTTTTCTTATTGGTTCTCCTACGATTCTGCTACTGCAGGAAAAGAGAGGGGGGGAAGAACCACCTCAAATTGTCATCGATCTCAACTCCCGTTCATTCCAACCGGGGGATGTTATCAAAGTGACTCTCCACGACAATTCCGGATTTGTGAAATTTGTGCAGCTGCGTTTCCAGGACAGAAAGTTCCCTATGATAAAAGTAGAGGAATTTCATGAATTTCTAGCCTTTATCGGTCTTGACCTTGGTCTAAAACCAGGGAATTACCCTTTGTATGTGACTCATCAGAACGAGGATGGTCAACAGCAATCAAGTAAAGAGCTAATTATCGTTTTGCCCAAAGAGTTTCCTATAAAGAAGCTCTGGGTGAATGAAAAATATGTGACTCCTCCGGAAGATTCTCTTGAGCGAATAAAAAGAGAGTCTGAGCTGCTCAGCGCTATTTATAGTATGTACACTCCAATGTGGTTGGGAGAAGGGGAATTCATCATTCCATCTGAGGGGAAGATGTCTACTAATTTCGGTGAAAGAAGAATATTCAACAACCAACCACGTTCCCCTCACAGCGGTATTGATATTTCATCTCCATTCGGTGCCGATGTAAAAACCTCTAACTCCGGGAGCGTTGTTGTTGCCAACTTATTATATTATGCAGGAAAAACGGTTATTATCGACCATGGTTTAGGAGTTTTTTCCCTGTATTGTCATTTTTCAAAAATTAAAGTCAGCGTAGGAGATCAAGTTTCTAAAGGGGATGTAATCGGAGAAATCGGTGCAACAGGCAGAGTTACTGGTCCTCATCTTCATTGGGCATTCAAAGTATCCGGCAGCCGGGTAAGTCCCTTCTCTCTCCTCCAATTGAACTTGTCAAAGGAACGCAGCAATGAAAGATAAGATGTCCCCAATGGTTTCAGCCGTAAAAGAGGCCTATGATAGAGGAGAAGAAGATGAAGCGTTAGAACCCATTGTTGCCGTCGATAGAGATGGGCAATCCTTTGGTCGGATGCAACAGGGAGATAGCGTCATTTTCTACGATATTCGTGGGGAAAGGGAGATCGAAATTACGGAGAGTCTCGTAAATAAGGATTTTTCTCAGTTCCCCATCGCCAAAGAGTTGGAATTGAATTATGTGACTATGATTGAATACAGTTCTTCTCTTGATGTCAAAATCGCTTTTCCTCCGGACGAAAGAATTGCCAATACCTTTGTCGAAGTTGTGACACATGCGGGATTACGACTCCTTAAAATTACTGAATCTGAAAAAGCTGTCCATGTGGGTTTTTTTCTTAATGGCAAAACAGAGGCCCTCTTTTCCGGAGAAGAGAGGATCGTTGTCCCTTCGCCGCGTGGCGTAGATAATTATGCCCTCACACCTGAAATGAGTGCCGAACACATCACAAATGAAATTTTTCGAAATCTAGAAAATCCGGAATACGATGTGATCATTGCCAATTTGTCCAATGTGGATGTGGTCGGACACATTGAAGATAGACCTGCTGTTCTTAAAGCCATAGAGACTGTGGATAGAGAACTTGGACGTATTGCTGATTTCTGTCGAGATAAAGATATATCCTTTGTTGTCACCGCCGACCATGGAACTGTCGAAGAGTGGCTTTATCCGGATGGGAAAATAAATACAGGGCATACAAAAAATTTGGTACCCTTTATTTTGTCCGACGAATCGCTCAGTACAAACCAATGGATTAAGATCAAAGAGTTGGGCGAACTTGCAGATGTGGCTCCAACGCTGCTCAAACTTCTTGGCATCAATCAGCCTGAGGAAATGTCAGGTGAAAGTTTACTTCAAGGTAGGTTCGAACCTCCCGAAAAAAAAAGAAGGCTTCTCCTTGTCATTCTTGATGGATGGGGGAAAAGAGAGGAGGAGTACGGGAATTTAATTGTTGAGGCCGAAACTCCTCATTTTGATAAGCTCTGGTCCGGATCTCCCCATGCACTCCTTAAAGCTTCGGGAGAAGCTGTGGGGATGCCTCCTGGTACTGTTGGAAATTCGGAGGCCGGACATCTTCATATAGGAGCAGGTCGAAGGATTCTTCTCGATCGAGTCAGGATAGACAGTGCCATTGAGGACGGGCAGTTCTTTCACAATGAGGCTTTTCTTTGGGCCGTAAATAGGGCTAAAAAGACAGGAAAGTCTCTTCATCTTCTGGGGATTGTCTCTCAATACAGCTCACATGGTACGATTGACCATCTTTTTGCTCTACTCCGTTTAGCTAAGGAAAAAGATTTAGAACACGTGTATATTCATGCTTTGATAGGTCGAAGAGGAGAAAAACCAGAAAGCGGGGCCGTCTATATCGGGAAGGTCGAAGCCAAATGCCGGTCGATCGCATTGGGCTGTGTGGTCACCGTTATGGGTCGTTTTTGGGCTCTGGACAGGGAAGAAAATTGGGATCGAGTAAAAAAAGCTTACAGGGCTTTGGTCTTTGGAGACGGCAGGTCTGTAACGCACATTTGACCTGAAGAATTCATAAAAAATGTACCCGTGAAACTCGACTCGTGAATTATACAGGTAAAGAATAGTTCATCGATTTTTATAGGTTTCTTATGATTGAACTTTTTAAGATTAAACATCGTATGTAAAAAGGGAAAGTCAAAAACAAGAAAATGAGCATAGACATTCAAAATATCACTTTTCTTTACGGGAAGATAAAAGCCCTAGATTCAGTGAGTATAAGTCTTCCCCAAGGTGCAATAGGTCTTCTAGGGCCAAATGGAGCAGGGAAAAGCACTCTCCTTCGTATTCTTTTAGGGTTTCTTATTCCAGATAAGGGAGATGGATCTGTTCTTGGATATGATATACGAAAACAGCAGTCGATAATTCGGCGGTATGTGGGCTATATGCCTGAAGATGATTGTCTCATTCCTGGAATGGATGCGGTCTCCTTCACATCGTACCTTGGAGAACTTTCAGGAATGCCTCAACAGGAGGCCATGAAACGAGCTCATGAAGTTCTTTTTTATGTCGGTCTGGAAGAGAGCCGCTACCGTCGGTTGGAAACTTACTCCAGTGGAATGAAACAGAGGTTGAAACTGGCACAAGCGCTTGTCCATGATCCTCGCCTTATTTTTCTTGACGAACCAACGAGCGGTTTAGATCCAAATGGAAGGCAGGAAATTCTTGAGCTGATCATCGATATTTCTTCCAAAAAAAATATTCAGGTACTCATCTCTTCACATATACTTTCAGACATTGAATACACGTGCAATTATGTTGTGATTTTGAATAAAGGTAAGTTAGCTGCCCAAGGAAAAATCAGTGAGCTTAAACAGATTAATTATTGTCTTTTTGAACTGAAGGTCTTTGGGGAGGCTGAAAAATTTTTTAAAAAATTGACAGATCTGGATTGTCAGATAGATGAAATCGAGGACGAGATGCTGAAAATTTATATGCCGCCTGAAATAAGTCCTCAAGAAATATTTAGAATCGGTGCGGAGGAAAATATTCAGATCCGCCATTTCGTAAGGAGTGAGAGTTCTCTCGAAGATCTTTTTGCCAATGTCGTGGGAGTGGATTGATGACGATTAAAGAAAAAGGATATTCTCATTGGGATGGAGAATTCTCCCCACAAAAACTTCCCTGGTGGCCTATCACAAGATACGGTATAAAATTGACTCTTAAGAAGAAATTTTTCAAACTTACCTGTGCTTTAGCTCTGATCCCTGCTGTAGTATTTTTAGTCATGATCTACCTGGCAGAAAGGATTAAAGATTTTAGCATAATTATGGATGGGGGTTCCGAATTAATAAAAGTTAATCCCGCGCTATTTAATACATATTTTACTAATGAATTTCTCTTGTTCATGATCATTATTATCCTGGTTTTTGCTGGAGCAGGCCTGATTGCAGATGACTTAAAGTACAATTCCCTTCAACTCTATTTTTCGCGTCCTCTTAGGAAACAGGATTATCTTCTAGGAAAAGCTTCTGTCCTTGTGTTTTTCCTTCTCATCTTGACTCTTGTTCCCGGACTCATCCTCTTTATAATGAAACTGATATTTTCGGGAGATTTAAATTTTTTTGGTGATTTTCCTATGCTGCCGCTTTCGATTATTGGGTATTCGATTTTTGTGACGATGTTTTTTTCTTTTTATACGCTTCTTCTCTCATCGCTTAGTAAAAGCAAAAGATATGTGATCATATTGATAGTTGGAGTCTATTTTTTTTCAGATATTCTTTTTGCCATTTTCTACAGTATCTTTCGAAATCCCTACTTTTCTTTACTCTCTCTTAAAGTCAATCTGCAGCAGCTCGGCGCGGCTTTTTTTGGAGTCAAAGCCCCACAAAATGTGCCCTGGATTTATTCACTGCTTATTTTGGCCGGAATCTGTTGTTTATCCGGAGTTGTATTGATTAGAAAGGTCAAAGGCGTGGAGATTGTCAAATGACCTTGGCCGTGATTGAAACTGAAAAACTTTCGAAGTGGTATGGGAATGTTCTTGGGCTGAACGATGTCACCCTTAAAATTGAATCCGGGATCACGGGATTATTAGGTCCTAACGGAGCAGGGAAATCAACTTTTCTCAAACTCATCACCGGGCAGATTAAACCAAATATTGGCTCTGTTAAGGTTCGAGGAGAAGACATCAGAAACAATTATGATCTTTTCTCCACTATTGGATTCTGCCCTGAGCAGGATGCTTTTTATGAGGATATGTCAGGCTGGGAATTTATGAAACATTTGCTCCATCTCCATCAATTTTCGACGGATGAGAGTGAGATACGTGCGACAAAAGCTCTGGAGTTTGTTGAACTCCTGAAAGACAAAGACCGGAATATTAGGTCTTACAGCAGGGGAATGAGACAGAGGCTGAAGTTTGCTCAAGCCATTGCGCATGATCCGAACATCATCATTCTTGATGAACCCTTAAATGGATTGGATCCCTTAGGTCGAAGAAAAATCATACGGCTTGTTAAGACGTATGCAAAGGAAGGCAAAACGATTATTGTGTCCAGTCATGTCCTTCCGGAAGTTGAATCCATGACAAAGAAGATCATCCTTATTCATCAAGGAAAAATATTTGCTCAGGGAGACATCCACTACATCAGAGATTTGATTGATACTCATCCCCACATTATTTCAGTAAAATGCAATAATCCAAGGCTGCTGGCATCTAAATTTATCAATGAAGATTTTGTGAGAAATGTCTATTTTGGGCAGGAGCAGAATTCTCTTCAACTTAAAATTACGAATAGAGATAAATTTTTTAGTCTCCTTCCTTCAATTGTGGTTGAAAATAAAATAGAGGTGCTAGAAATCACTTCACCTGATGACAATCTTCAGGCTGTATTCGATTATTTGATAGGGAAATAATATGGGTCCGAAAAAAAAAGTTAAGATGGCGTTCGTTTTAAAATCTGCTGGTCGGATATTTTCTTTTTTCTTTTCCTATGCAAAAAAGACACGACGGACTAAGGTTTTCTACTTGCTAAGCCTATTTCCTGTTTTTTTAGCCGTGGTCATTAAAACCTCCCAAATATTATCCGGAGAGCCAGCCATGTCTGGGATTCAAATTTTTTCGGAAATGATTATGATTTTTTATCTTCAATTTCTTGTGCTCATTCTCTCTCTTTTTTTTGGGACTTCGGTAAGTTCAGAGGAGATTGAAAACAAGACTTTAACTTATCTAACGACACGTCCGATTCCCAAATCGGCCATTATTCTCGGTAAGTATGCCGCATATTCTTTGCTCATTCTATTGATGGTCGGGATAGGTTTGGTGGCCTCTTTTTTTATCCTGAACTTTGAGAAACTTCTGGATTTTTCCCTTTATCCCATTTTGTTAAAAGATTTGGGAGTGTTGTGCCTGGGCGTCATATGCTACATGGCGTTATTCACACTTTTGGGAACATTTTTGCGAAGATCTATCATTGTGGGGCTAATATTCAGCTTTGGTTGGGAAAATGTTATCCAGTATTTTCCTGGTTCTATGCAAAAAATTGCTATCGTTCACTATCTTAAATCTCTCTTGCCAACTCATTATTCCGGAACAAAATTTTCCATTCTTCTCTTTCAGTTGGAGCCCACTTCAACAGGCAAAGCCATTGCTGTCCTTTTTCTCCTGACAGGTGTGTTTTTAGCCTTAGCCTGCTTTGTATTCTCACGAAGAGAATACATTCTTGAAGACTAGCTTTAATTATTCATACAAACTGTCGAAACCTTCATTTATCTTCAATGATATCAACTCGATTACTTGATTTCTTCTTTTCCCTCTTCGAATTCTATTTCACTTTTGAGGCTATCTAAAAGTTTTCCGGGAATATTGGCAGAGATTTGTACATGTTCGGGTCCGCAAGTGATGGCAATTGCATTCATCAATACCCCGATTTCTGGTTTTTCTGCAGCCATCATTCCTGCAATGCCTTTGATTCCGGTTAAAAAATCTGCAAGGCTTTTATTTTTAGTTTCATCTCCACCCATCAATTTGATATCGGCTAAAATGTTTTGATTCTTATAGTTAAAGGAAATGGATGCGGCTTGGAGGTTCTTGAGATCCTGCAGCATGGGATTGTCAGATGTCATTTCATCCATTGATTCGGGCGCAAAGTGTATGGCTCCCCACAAAATAGCCTGTTTATCTGTCTTGCTGACAAGATCGGCAAGGGTTTCATTGCTGTAGAAATTGTCCGTCTTCTTCAGGATAACATCAATAATGGTCTTAGTTTGAGTTTTATCCCCAAAAAGGATATTTGATTCATCTATGAATGTGAGACTGACTTCTTTGTCATTTTCCCACATCCCGTAAATTGTGTAGGCTTCATAATCGGTCTCACTGATTTCTTGTCCTTCTTCCTGAGCTTTTTTCTTGATGAGAGCAAGGATTTTATCTTTGTCGTAGTTTAAATTCAGGATGACAGCGACTTTCTCTTTGTCTCCTTCTTTTTCTTTTTGTGTTACGGCTCCGGCTAAAAAGAAAATATCATGAAGAGGATCTATGTTGGTTTGTTCGATAAAGGCTTGAATGTCTTCATCTTCAGTGATTGTTTTTCTGGCGAATTCCATTTCCATAGCGCGTGCCAGATCGATAAAAAAGACACCGTCTGCATTTGCCGGGAGAAGTTTGAGCATATTTTCTGCCTGGGCATTGCCTGCTTTAGGTACTCCTGACTTTCCACACGATGTCATCCCTGCCATTACAAGAAAGACGATAGCAAAAAAAGTGATTGTTTTTTTCATGATTTCCTCCTGAAAGAATCTCTTTGTTTCTCGTGACCAATCCCTCAAATAATATCAGAATCTATAGACATAATCGAGCTAATTATTCTCTTTCTATAGTTGAGTCGGACGGAACCCTTACGCATTCTGCCTCCATCACATACGAATGTGGATGAATGCAGACATACGACGTCCATCCGACTCAAAAATAAACACTTTCTTGCTAATCCCGGCGAACGAATGTGAACTTCAATTTATCCTTTCTATTTTAGGTACTTGTAGAGTTCCAGTTGGCTGGAATAGAGCCAGCAGCGGATCCAGATGAATGAGCAGATAAAAATCTGCTGGATTATAAAAATTGCGGTGATGCTGACTATTGATGTTTGAGGAATAATCTCTTTGAGGAGGATATAAACGACTGTGAGAACAAGATTGGCTAAGAGAAGGAGATAGAATAATCCCATAGTTGTGCCGAAATTTTTAAAAACAAAAATAAAAGCATCCTTTATTGTTAGCATGACATTTTGGCTGTCTTCGAGAGCCGTTTTGATGCGGGCGTAATCAAAAACCATCTGGAAGAAAAGGAACAAAGCATACACAAGGATGCTGAATATTAGGCTCAAATAAAATGGAAAAACTTCCGATATAGCTGTACTGGACACATTCTCTGCTATAGTGGAAAAAAAATCTTTGAGCACGATAACGAGGAAAAAAAAGATCCAGGATAATATCATTAGCAGGAAAAACCTGGAGGCCAATTTTCCTGCACCGGAGAAAAAACTTTTGATTGAGAAGATGGAAGTTTCACCTGCCAAAACCGAGATGATTCCCCCTGAGAGAAACGTGTGGAGCAAGATGTAGAGGGCTCCGAAAACGAGGATGATCCTGGGTAAATTAGTCTCGCCAAAATGGATGAGGTGGACAAAGTTATCGAGAACGGCTCCTTTTCCGAGAATGGAGGGAGTAAAGGTCGTTTCTATGCCTCTGCTCTGATCTCTGAATTCTTCCCACCAGATATAATCATTTCCTTTAACTATGCGGTCACCGGCTTCACTCCGGCCTATGGATTCTTCAAGGGAAGTGTACATCGGAACGGCTAGAATAAGAGAAAAGAGCAGGTTGAAAACAAGCAGCATAATTACCATACGAAAATATTTCCTGCTTGTATGAAATCCTTTGACAAAATTTATGAAAACTTTCATTCTATTCTTCCTCCTCATCAGCCACCAAACAGAGTAAAAAACTCCAAAAAGTGTTGAAGCCATAAAAGCCAGGAAGATACGCTTTTAAGAGGAGCCAGCCTATTGGGTTTTACTTTGCGACTGTTGTTTGTTCGATTAATATCCATAACAAGTTTAAATTCAGGATCAATCACGGCTTTTACAATTGGGAAGGGACGATTAAATTTGAATTTTTTCCATCTGTACAAACCATCCCAGTTTTCAACAATTATTTCACCATCTTTAAAAACAATTTGCACTTCGACGGGAATTTTAACTTCTCCTAAACGCCTGACCAGTACTTCGGATTCAAAGATGTCTTGTCCCTTAGTATCCTCATTATTTTTATATTCTCCATCGAATAGACCTTCCGGTTGAATTGGACTTGTGTTGGAGATATCCGAGATTGCGTAATCCAGTTTTTCCGAGCCGTAGACGAACTGATCCAGAAACCAGCTCATGTCCTCTCCAGCATATTCGGATACAACATCATAAAAATCTATGGGTTTTGGATGTTTAAACCACCAGCGCATAGAATAGTCTTTGATCATCGCGGCAAAGAGATTTTTTCCCATGAAGCGTTTCAGCGTTCTGAGCATCAATTCCGCTTTTGAATAGGAGTTTGCGTCATAGCTTCCACCCTCCATAAATTCCCAGGAATATCTCTGTAATTGATCCATATTGTATGTCATCCGGTGACTGGAAATACCGGCTGATTCAATGGGGATTTTTACACCCTTAAATGTTACAGGGATTCCAAAATAGGATTTTGAAAATACAGGCTCTCCATACGCAGTGTAATAAATTTCTGTGTCTAAAAAAGATGTGAATCCCTCATCCATCCATGGATTTTCGAATTCATTATTTCCTACCAATCCATAAAAATACCCGTGTCCGAATTCGTGAATGGTCACTCCCTCAGGTCTAGGTATGCCTTTCCGTGTCAGAAAATAGGCACCTCCTGTAAAGAATGTGGGGTATTCCATACCTCCTGAGCGGCTGTTGTATCCGGGATCGACACATGTGACCGTATTGTAAGGATAGTCACCGTAAAAAATACTGGAGTACTTGATTGCATTTTTAACTGCATTCATATAACGGTCCTTAAGCTTTTTATGTTCTGGTTGAAGAAGCAGCGTTATTTCTGTGGTTTTTCCCTGAATAAACTCATAATCTTCCTTGTATTCGAGAAGACGGGGACTTGTCGTCCAGGCAAAGTCGTGAACGCTGTGCTGATAGAAATGATGTGTGATCGTCCCATCTTTATTGGTCGTTTGGGCGCGGCGTTCGCCTGTTGCACCTACGACAAAATGTGAAGGGACTGTGATTTGAACATCATAAGTTCCATAGTCGGCGAAGTATTCCGAAGAAGCATGGTACTGGTGACAGTTCCAATTTCCGTTCTGAAACACTCCAATCTTGGGGAACCACTGGGC
>SDBT01007374.1_pt1 | contig 18091 bp, 16 predicted proteins | sample 2277101 | NCBI WGS metagenome assembly SDBT01 (sample SAMN10404973, study PRJNA504765) | marine sediment metagenome | isolation source: marine sediment core GS10_PC15, 103 cmbsf | place: Arctic Ocean: Southern Knipovich Ridge | collected 2010 | reverse complement strand
AGGATACTTAAAGAAAACAAACCAAGGTACTTTTTGCTTGAAAACGTCAAAGGATTGTTATCACACGACAGTGGACGAACTTTTAAAATCATCATCGCAACGCTTAATGAATTGGGGTATGACCTCCAATGGCAAGTGCTTAACAGCAAGAATTTCGGCGTTCCCCAGAATAGGGAAAGAGTGTTCATTATCGGACATCTTAGAGGAACAGGTAGACCCAAAGTATTTCCTCTCGGAGGAAGCAGTGAAGAAATTAAAGGTACAATCCATCCGTGCATAGATGCTAATTATTACAAAGGATATTCAAATCAAAGAAAGATGATTGAATTAACAAAAGATAAGTCAGACGCACAGAGAGTTTATGACATTAATGGTATAGCCAAGACATTAAAGGGATTAGGTGGAGGTCAAGGAGCAAAGACAGGATTATACGCAGTAGCAAGTAGAAGTTGGCCAAGAACAGGTAAAGATGATAAGAATAGACAACAGAGATTAGAACCAAGATTTGATGGTGTAACAAATACATTAACAGGAGTAGAAAAAGATAATTGGTTATCAGATGGTGTAAAAATCCGTCGTCTAACTCCAACTGAATGTGAAAGACTACAATCGTTCCCTGACGGTTGGACAGAAGGATTGAGTGATACAAGGAGATATCAAACACTTGGGAATGCAGTAACAGTAAATGTAATAGAAGAAATAATTAAAAGATTATTCAATGAGCAGAAAAATTAAATTTAGAGCTTGGGATAAAGAGAATAAAGAGATGTTTGATTTAGACATAGGTGGAGTTGACTTTCAGAACTTTAATCTAAATGAATACATAAAAGAACTACAAGAAGATACTATCCTAATGCAATTCATAGGACTCAAAGACAAGAACGGAAAAGAGATATATGAAGGAGATATAGTGAGATATGCTGCTATAACTGGCTGGTCTGGTGCTATTGTTGGTCCATGTAGAGATAAACAAGGTAATGTTTGGGAGATCTTTACTGGTGTTGTGAAATATGGGGAAAGCAACTTTTTTATTGATGGTTGTCGTTATCAAAGAACCATAACTAATCTTAAAGAGTATGATGGCGAAGTAATTGGTAATATATATGAAATATGAAAAAGATATTTAAAGGTATGTTTAGACCATTATGGGAAGATATAGAGCCACGAATGCCAATGGTATATGACGGAGAGATTATGGGGCATAGGCTCTGTAGCTGTGGTCGGATATTAACCACAAGAGAGGCAGTAAGAGAACACTGGCAATTTGGTCATTTTGACACTCCAGTATATAAAGATGAATAAATTTACACACTTACACTTACATACACACTATTCACTATTAGACGGGCTCACAAAACCCCGTCTTTTAGTTGAGAAGATAAAAGAGATGGGGATGGGCTCTGTAGCTATAACTGACCATGCAAACATGTATGGTGTTATCGAATTCTATAAGGCAGCGAAAGATGCGGGTATAAAGCCAATAATCGGCTGTGAGATGTATATAGTTAACGATATGTATGAGAAGACTCTTGTTGATAATAAGAGAAGGCATATTACATTACTAGCTAAGAATAATGTTGGATACCAGAATCTTATTAAACTGGTTAGTAAGGCTAACCTTGATGGATTTTATTATAAACCCAGAATAGATATGGATTTACTCACTGAACACAGTGAGGGACTTGTTTGTTTGTCAGGATGTTTGGGTGGACAACTCTCACAATATCTGTTAGAAGATGATATGATGGAAGCTAGAATATATGCACTTAAGTTTAAGAAGATGTTTGGTGATGACTATTATATAGAATTACAGAGACACGATAATAATGAAGATCAAGCAATAGTAACACCAAAGCTTATAGAACTAGCAAAGGAAGAGGAGTTACCAATGGTAGCTACTACTGATTGTCACTATCTAGAAAAGAATGATAATATTTCACATGATGTATTATTAGCTATACAAACTGGGAAGACATTAAAAGATGAGAATAGACTTTCATTTATGGATGATTATTTCCATGTTATGTCAAATGAAGAGATGACAGAAAAGTTCTCTGATTTACCAGAAGCTATACAGAATACACAAGAGATAGCAGACAAGTGTAATGTAGATATTGAACTTGGGGAAAGTAAATTACCAACTATTGATGTTCCAGAACCATATGAAACGCCAGAGATATATCTTAGTCGTCTATGTTGGGATAAGGTATGGGACAAGTATGGTATAAAAAAAGCCATGGCTCCAGAAACACTCAATATTACAGAAAGACTCTCATTTGAATTAAAAGTAATCAAGAATTCTGGCTTTGCTTCTTATATACTTATTGTCTCTGATATTATTAACTGGGCTAAGTCTCAAGGAATAGTAGTTGGACCAGGCAGAGGTTCTGCTGCGGGTAGTATAATTTCATATATACTTGGTATCACTAATCTAGATCCGATAGAGTATGGACTTCTTTTTGAGCGATTCATGAATCCAGCTAGAATCTCAATGCCTGATATAGATATAGACTTTGAAGATACTAGAAGAGAAGAAGTTATCAAGTATGTAGCAGATAAATATGGAGAGGATCATGTTGCACAGATTATAACTTTTGGTACTATGTTTGCAAGAACTGCGATAAGAGATGTTGGTAGAGTAATGGAACATACATTACCAGATTGTGATAGGATAGCAAAAGCAGTACCATTTGGGATGTCTATTAAAGAAGCTTTAGAAAGCAATAGTGATTTAATTAAAGAATACAATAATGAGAAGTATACAGAATTAATTGATACAGCATTGAGCCTAGAGGGTGTTGTGCGACATGCATCTAAGCACGCATGTGGTGTTGTTATATCTGATAAACCAATAACAGATTACTCACCAATACAGAGTTCAAAGGATGGTGGTGTTATGACTCAATATGAAATGGGGGCTATAGAAGAGCTTGGGCTATTGAAGATGGATTTCTTAGGACTTAGAAACTTGTCAGTTATATCTGAATGTATTAAATTAGTCAAAGGACAACTTGGTATTGATATTGACATTAATAAAATACCATTGGATAATAGTAGAGCATTTAAGTTACTACAAAATGGGCAGACTACGTGTGTGTTTCAATTAGAGTCTGGAGGGATGAAAAGATACTTACAACAATTAAAGCCTACAGATATAGATGATATTATTGTTATGGTTTCTTTATATCGTCCTGGTCCTATGGAACTAATTCCAGAATATATCAAGAGGAAGCATGGGAAAAGTAAGGTAGAGTATTTACACCCAGTACTAGAACCTATACTAAAGGATACTTACGGCATTATGATTTTTCAGGAACAATTGATAAAAGCCGTTCAAGCATTAGCTGGATTTAGTTTAGCAGAAGCTGACGTTCTTAGAAAAGCTGTCGGTAAGAAGATTAAGAAGTTAATGGATGAACAAGAAAGTAAATTCAAGGATGGTTGTGAAAATAATAATATTCCAAAGAATATAGCTAATAGATTTTGGGCTCTTATAGAACCATTTAATAAATATGGGTTTAATAAATCTCATGCAGCCTGTTATGCGTTGATAGCATACCAAACTGCTTATCTAAAGTCTAATTACCCATTACAGTTTATGGTTGCTGAAATGAACTCAAATGACTCAATTGATAGAATTACTGAATTGATGATTGAATTAAAAAATATTGGTATTAATATGGCAGAGCCACAAATAAATGAGAGTGGTTCTAAATTCTCTGGTAATGGAGATAAGATTAGATTTTCTTTGTCTGGGATTAAGGGGATAGGTTCTAAAGTTGCTGATAAGATATTACAAGAAAGAGAGAACGGAGAATATACTAATCTCCAGAATTTTATTATGCGTGTTGGTGGAGGAATCGTCAATAAGAAGATATTAGGGTTATTAGCTAAGACTGGTGCGTTCGAGGGGTTAGAAGAAAGAAATAGAATTATAGAATCTCTACCACAGATAGTTGCTTATGCTAAGTTAGAGAATAAAGAATACTTACCAGAGTTAGTGTTACCAAAGAAACCAGCATCAACGGTTGGGCAGAAGATGGCGTGGGAGAAAGAACTAATAGGTTTCTATGTTTCTGCTAATCCAGCGAGTAACTATTACCATGAAATCAGTACACATGGCGTTCTTGATATAGCTAGGCTTTTTGATTCTAATAGGGAGAATGTAAAGGTAGGGGGCGTTATAACTGACTTTAAGAAAATCACAACTAAAGCTGGGAAGAATATATATAAGATTAGACTACTAGATATGTCTGGAGAATTAGAATGTACAATATTTCAGGGAGTCTACAACAAGAATAAGGAATTATTCGTTGTGAATAACATTGTTGTTCTTTCAGGGAAGATAAATAAGTACATGGATAGAGAATCGTTTGCTTGCTTCAGTGGGCAGGTGATTGCGACAATGGCTTGATATAATTTACTATCTGTGTTACAATTGATACATAGTGGAAATCTATGTCTGGAGATCTAGTCACAAGAAACACCATTGGAAATTTTCATATAAGTTTTTTGTAACTAAGAAATTAGCTATAATAATAAATAAGTGTAGGAAATGCGGGGATATTAATACTCAGGTTGTTTAACCTGAGTTTTTTAGTTGATAAAATGTTTTAATTATGATATAATATTAATATGATAGAAAATGAAACTAAAGTAGTGATTCCAGAAGTGGAAGAAGCGAAAAAACGCTATACTAAAGAGAACCCACATCCAACTGGGGCTTATTGGGATCCAGCTATACAGAGATGGGCAGGATATAAAGCTAGAGCAGGGTTTGCTCCTCCTTGGTTACCGTTCTCTGCTAAGCACAGAAAAAAGAAGGTTACAATCAATGAGAAGAAATTCTTAATGATATTGTCTCAAACTGGTAGTTTAGCTGAAGCATATAGATCTACGTATAAGTTCACACCTTATCCTGACAAGAGGATAGAGGCGGCTAGAGCGACAGCACAGGGTACAACGATTCTTAAGAGAATTAAAGAGAAGGCACCAGAATTGGTTGCAGCATTTACGTTTGACGACATTACTCCTGACTTTATTAAGAGGGAGATGCTTAAACTATACAAGAATGATCACGCAACAATTGGTGAGAAGACAAGATTAGTAGAATTGATGGGTAAAACACAGGCTATCTTTAAAGAAAGCGTTATTACTGATCAAAAGATTAGAGAGATTGTTGAACCAGTTTATAAAGAAGTTGATGCTGATTTCCCAGATAGAATAGATGAACGTAAAAGTAGGTTAGATATAGAAATTATAGGAACAGCATAATGAAAGCAATAGACCCAGCAAGTCTGAAGAAAATTATAGGATTTTATCCTCATGAAGTTCAACGTTCCATATTGCAGAATATGGAGCGTTTTACTATTGTATGTTCAGCAAAACGTTTGGGCAAATCTACTTTAGCTGCTTATCTAGCACTTAAAGAATTGTTTTTACCTAGACGAACTGTTTGGATTATAGGTCCTAACTATGAACTTGCATCTCGTCCATGGGATTACATTGAAGAATGGATAGACATGTACTTTGGTGGTGAGAAGGGTCCATTCAGAATTAACAGACATGATAGAATCATTGAGAATACAACTACTGGTTCTAAGTTATGGTTAAAGACAACAGAGAACCCAACAGCATTACTTGGTAAGGGTTTAAATCTAGCAATTATAGATGAAGCTGCTAGAATTGATGATGGTATATGGGACGGATATATTCGTCCTAACTTGATGGATAAAAAAGGTAGAGCATTTGTTATTTCTAACCCATTTGGTTACAACTGGTTTTACAATGCATTTATGAGAGGTACACCAGAGGGTAAGATAGAAAATCCAGAATATATATCGTTTCAGTTTCCTACGGCTATTGAAGATGAAAATCATAATGTTATTGGAACCAATAACCCACATGCTGTTAGTGTAGAGGAATTAAAGTCTATTCAGAAGTCTACACCTAGAGATAGATGGATTGTTGAGTATCTTGGTACATTCCGAGAAGGGGCTGGGCAATTACTTAAATATGTTAATCAGTGTATAGAAGAAGACGTAGAGATAGAGGATCCAAATGAATGGTTTGAACCACCAATACTTAGCCATTTATATTCTGTTGGTGTTGATATAGCTAAGGTTGAGGACTTTACTGTTATATGTGTTATGGATAGAATGACACATAGACTTGTTGGGTTTTATAGGATAAACAATGTGAGTTGGGATGTAATGAGAGAAAAGGTAAGGGAAATATCAGAAAGATATAATGATGCACAAATAACACTTGATGCTACAGGAAATGCTGGTGACATGTTTGTAGAGAATCTTGCAGAAATTGGTGTAAACGTTGATACAGAGTTTGTCTATACAGGTAAGAAAAAGATTCTACTTATAGATAAAATGGGTATGTTAATGCAACGTGATACTGATAAAGGTAGGATATTCTTTCCAAGAATACCAGAATTAATACATGAATTAAAAGCTTTTACATATAGTATAACACCAAGTAAGATTATAAAATATGGATCTAGTAGACAGGACGATTGTGTGAATTCTTTAGCACTTGCTTGTTGGTGTCTAAGTGATCAACCAATAGGTGCAATGTCAGCAGATGGTAATGAATATATGTCTAGACGAAGAATTTATTCTTAAAAGTTGATTTCAGCAAAATTTTGTGGTATAATTAAGTTAAATAAGGATGGCGAGTACATATCAAACCCTAAGTAATATATATGATGATGTTCGCGGTTTAGCGAATAAAGATTCGACAACACTTCTAGATGCTACCCTTTTGCGTTTAGCAAATAAGTATTATGGGAGAATGTCAAGAGAACTCATGTCTATAAATGAGGATATTTATGCTGAGATTTCATATGCAGATTTAGTTGTCAATCAACAAGAATATCCATTACCAACAGATGACACAGACTCTCCTTATGGTGGTGGTGCAACTAAGATACAAAGAGTAGAAGTATCTTTTAATGGAGCTACATGGTATATTGCAAAACCGATTAGTTATGATGAAGTATTGGGATCTTCAGTATTACAAGCAGATAGAAATAGTCAATATAGTACAAGTGCACCAGTATATGCTGTATTAAATAGATCAATATTCTTATTCCCAACTCCAGATTCTGACAATGATGTTGCGGCTAGTAATGCCAATTTATATATATGGTGGATTAAAAGACCAGATGAAATGACGTCATCTGCGGATATTCCTGATCTTCCGAAAGATTTCTTAGATGTATTAACAGAAGGTATGTTATCAGATGTCTATAGAACATTTGGTAGAGTAACAGAAGCAAGAGATGCGAGGAATAACTTTGTAATAGGAGTAGAAAAGATGAAATCCTTAGAACAAGGTTTAATGCAAAACCAACCAATAAGATTACAAGCGTCACATAAACGATATGACTAAAATAGCAGAACCAAATTACATACCAGGTGGATACACACCAGATGACTATGAACTAGAAGCTATAGCAGCAATTGTTAGAGAAAAAGTTGATTGGGAAGAAGGAGCAGTTTTTGTTACAAGAAAAGAACAATATCTAATGAGAAGGGTTATTGAACAGGCACGTAGATATTATGCTGGAATATTTGACTCACCATATGATGAGATAACTGGTGAGAAAAAGACTTGGGTTCACTTAACAAAGTGGAGTGTTGAGAATGTTGTTAAGTCTATTGATTTAGATACAAAAGATGTTTTAATACTACCTAATCATAGAGATGCGGTAAATTTTGCTCCTATTGTAAGGGCATCAGTTTTACAACTGTTTAAGAAAATAGATTTTGGGCAACTGTTAAATGACTTAACTAGAGTCATGGCTAGAGATGGGACAGTTGTTGTGAAGACATATATAGAAAAGGATGAGTCTACTAAAAAAGATAAAATCAAGTCTGAAATTGTCAATCTTTTGAATTTTTATATTGATCCATCTGCAAGAACAGTACAGGAAAGTGCCACAATAGAGAGAAGCGAAATGTCACAGGCACAATTAGATTTATATAAAAACACATGGACAAATACTGAGTTTGCTCCATTCACAAGAAATGTTGCTAGAATAGCAGATATTTATAATACTTCTGGTACAGGTGAAATGCCTTATACAGAAATTTGGGAAAGATGGGGACAGATTAAAAAGTCCTGGATTACGAAGAAAGAATCAGATGAGAACACATGGGTTGAAGGACACATAGTAACATCTGGTCTTGGACAACCACAGGTTATCCATTTAATAAGAGAAAACCCAAGAAAAGATGGGAGAAAACCATATGAGGAATGTTGGTATAGAAGACAAGATGGTAGATGGCATGGTGAAGGTGTAGGAGAAATGTTATTCTATTCTCAAGAATATGTCAATACGGTTGTTAATATTCGTATGGCAAATAACATTGTTCTACAGAATGGTATATTTTTAATAAGAAAAGGTTCTGGTATTTCACCAGATATGTTGAATTCAATAACAGCTGGTGGTGGATTAGCCGTCACAAACATTAATAATGATGTTAAACAGCTAAATGTTCAAGACTTTAGAGCATCATCCTATCAGGATGAAGATAGAGTTTATCTAATGGCGGATAGAGTCACTGGTTCATTTGATATAGGTAGAGGAGAAGCTGGGCAACCATCTGCGTCTGCAACGGCAACACTCACGAGAGATAGAAATATAAGAGATACATTTGTTCTTGTACAAGAAGGAATTGGATTCTTTATTGAAAGATTGATAGTAAAACAGTATATTCCGTTATTACAAAAAACAATGAAACCTGGTGATATCGTAAAGGTTACTGGTGATGCACAAGATTTATCTGTTATAGATGATATGATTATAAATAACAGAGCTAATGATTTTATATCTAAGCATATCGTTAAAACTGGTTATTACCCAAATCCAGAAGATTTAGATACATTTAAAGCAAGACAAAGACTTTATCTTAGAAAACAAGGTAGACAAAGATTTGTTGAATACTTTAGTAATTTGTTTAACGCAGATATTGATATAGAAGTGCATGTAACAGATGAGAAATTCAACAGAGTAGTAGCTGTACAGCAATTAAGAGAAGCATTAATGGCATTCTCTAGATTACCAAATGCATCAAGATTAAATACAGATGCAATATTGAAAGAGATGTTCAGTATAATGGGATTGAAGGGTGAATTCTTTATGGATAGATTACAGCCAGCAATAGCACCAACATCAGAAGGAGCACCAAGGAGACAGAAAGAATTTCCACAAGAAGTACCAAGCGAAGTAACAGCATTTGAGAACGCATCTGGGTTGCCACAACAGCAACCAATACAGGGCGTACCAGGGCTAGGACAAATATAATATGGCAAAGAAAAAAGACAAAGAAGAAAACTTTTTAATTAAAGCAGCAAAAGGCGTTGGTAGTTCATTGTTTAGTGGATTAAGTGGATTAGGTAGTAGAACATCAAGATTTAGTGAAGGGGCTGAACAGACAGAAGAATCAGCAACTACTCGTACTTCATTTGGTTCTATATCAGATTTTCTAAAGAAGATGGGTTCTCAATCTGCTAACTTTATTGGCATGGGTGGTAGACCACCAAAAGAAATGGAAGGATTAGTTAAAACACCTGAAAAACAATTTGAGCCAACCACATACGATATAGATACAGAGAAGTTTACTGTTATTGATCCAACTACTGGTAGTGAGTTTACAAATAGAAGAGGTAATCCAATTTTCTATAAAGCTATTCCTGTACCAGAAGATTATAGATCAGGTATCAGAAAAGCATACGAAAAGTATCAAAGGATGCCTAAAGGGATATTAGAGGCTGTGATAGCAAAGGAATCAATGTTCGGTAAGAATCTCCCGAAGGGTGAAGGTTTTATTGGTAAGTATGGTGGTGTAGTTGGTATGAGAAGACCTGCATTTTTAGACTTAAAACAAAATGGTATGGAACCAGACTTAGATACACTTGATGGAACAATTATGGCTATGGCTGATTATCTAACTATTAGAAATGCGGCTATACAACCAAAAGATCCAGAAGATTTATATATGAGAGGATATTACGGACGACCAGAGGCTTCTATAGATCACGAAATATTTAGGGAATATATGAATAGATATAAGGTAATGTATCCCGAAATAGAGAGTGAAATAACAAAAGGTCGGGTTAGTACGTTAAACATTTTAAATGAAACATAACTGAAGTTAAAATAACATACTTGATAAAAAGTCAAGGTTGTGTTATTATGTAGATAGATGGCAAAGTTACAAATGACGCCAGAGCAGGCAGAGATAATTAGGATCGGAGAAATGGCTAGAGTATTTCTAGATTCTCCAGAGTGGAAAGATTTGGTAAAACCCATCATAGAGAGTATATTAACTGGTGTGAAGGATGCAACAACGATTAATGTATCTTCAGAAAAGAAAGCATCAATAGAAGTAGCTGCACGAATAATGACAGCACAATATATTGAAAGTATAGAAATATTCTTGTCTGGTTATATAATGGATGCCCAAGCCATAATGAATGTTTTAGAGAAAAAGTCTGGGCAAAAGAACCTTTATAAAAAAGTAAAACAATAGAACTATGTTCCTCATGGGCTACTTTATAGTATTCCACGAGGGGTATAGTCGTTACCCCTGTAACTCTAATGAGTTTTTATAATAGATGTGCCCAATTATATCTGGAAGAATTGCTTGGTATATACCATTCTATCTTACAGAAATATAAGGTACACCTATCGTAACAAATGAATAAGAATAACAAACCCGAAGTTGTAGCCGACCCTGCTAAAGATGTCGAAACGCTTGAAACTCCAGAATCGAAAAGTGATCCAGAATCGATTCGTGAGCGAATAGCTGAGACACAAGAAAAGCAGAAAACTGGTGATGTTCTAGACAATGCTCTGAACACTAAACCAGAAGAAGCACAACCAGGAGGCACTCCGGATGTTGTTCCTCAGGAAACCACTTCTAAACCAGAAGAGCAAGCTAAATCTGAAACTACGGATCCAGATGTAGCTACTCTCATGTTTATAGAAGCGTCTACTGGAAGGAAATTTGACAATATCGAAAGTGCCAAAAAGTATTTAACAAGCTTGAATAATCTGGTTGGTGACCAAGCGGTCGCTGGAGCCAGAGAGGCAGAAAAGATTTTGACTTCTTTAAGTCAGAAACTTGGAAAGCCAACAAGTGAGTTAGAAAGTTTTGTAGTTGACTTAGCTTTAGCTAAGACAACCGAAAAGCCCGCTGAAAAGCCTAAACCAGCTTCAGAGGTGAAAGCCCCTGAAACAAGAGCTGATGATGAGCTTAGCAAACGGCTAGAGAAACTGGAGCACACAGATCAAATCATAGACTTGAAGGAAAAATACCCAGAAGCAGCGGAAGTTGTAGAGGATATTGCTCTGATAGCCAAATCCAAAGGTATTTCTTATGTGGAAGCATATGAAATGTCTCCAGTAAAGACGATTCTTGAAAACAAGGTAGAAGAAGAGGCGAAAAACCCAATAGTTACTCCTACAAATAGGATTAACATAGACTACAAGAAGGCACAAGCGTTGGGACAAAAAGCTCTCCGTGGTCAGGCAACTGGCGAAGACATGGAAGATCTTGTTAAAACAGTCTTAGGTCTCTAATAGTCTACAAGTACAATAGCACAAGATGATTATCTAAGAACGTTCGGCGATACTGCGATTAAGCAGGACGTCGTAGGTTTAATTGAAATTCTTACAGCTAAAGAAACTTGGTTCTTGAACAATCTAGGGAAGAGTACAGCAATCTCTACTGTCCACCAAACGCAAACTGATACACTGGCAACAGCTGCATCAATTGCGGTGGATGAAGGGGCTGATTACGATATGAAGACGTTAACTACGCCTACATTGATTCCTAACATTGTTCAACATTGTGCATTCCCATTTGCCGTAACTCACGCACAACAATTAGTACATCACTATGTTGGTGAAAACGAACTCGTTCGTCAAACCACAAAGGGTTTATCTAGTTGGGGTATAAGCGTTGAGTTCGACCTAGTACGATCCGAAATCACCTCAGGTGTTTCGGGTACATCACCTAAGATGGACGGTATAGTAGCTGGTATTTCACTTTCTACTAATACTACCCTTCATCTCTCAGGTACTGTTTTATCGGCTTCTATCATCAACGGTTTGATGAAAGAAAACTGGGACAATTCAAATGGAAATGTAGCAACTGAATTATTCATGGGATCATTCCTAAGAAATGTGTTTGATGGCTTCACACAGAAGACTAATAACATAGTTCAGGTACCTTCAACTGAGATTGAACACTTAGTTGAATACTACGTAACCAGTTTCGGTAGAATCGGCGTTCACACTCACAGGTATGTTTACCAGTCAGGTGATATAGGCCGAGTCTTAGCAGTAAGACCGGAAACCATCAAAATTGCTTACTTGCAGAAGCCATACATCGATATGGATCTAGCAAGATCAGGACCTTATGACAAGCGTGCAGTCGTCGGAGACATGACTCTTGAATTTAAGAACAAGCAAAACAATTGGTGGGGCTATGGATTTTTAATATAAGTCCCTTATAGCCGAAAGGCTATATAGCAAATGTCTGAAATTGCGGGAAACCCTCGATAAACATCGAGACAATCCGCAGCCAAGCCCGTCAGGGAAGGTTCAGAGACTATAATAGACGCACCCTTAGTGGGTGATGGGATAGTCCGAACTATACAGTGATGTATAGAGTGATACAGAAATGATATCGCCCATCGCAAGATGAGTAACAAACTTGTTGACATCGACTAATAATATTGATAATAAAAATCAATAGTCGATAGTTAAAACCAGATTGACTAACTTAATTAGTTGTTTACTCGGCATTATTATTCAGTGTGATTTTGCTGAGTACACACTGAAAGCAATTAATGAATAAGAAAGAATATAAAAGACAACATTACTTAAAAAATAAAGATAAGTATAAAGAGAATAATCACAGGTGGCTAGAAAAGAATCGTGAATACTATAGGGAGTATAAGAAAAAATGGTATAGAGACAACACAAAGAGATTGAAAGATTACAGAGATGGCTTGAAAGAAAAGGTTTACGCCCATTATGGGCATATGTGTAAGTGTTGCAAAGAAGAAAACCCTAAATTTCTAACAATAGACCATGTTAACAATGACGGTTACAAAGATAGAAGGGACGGATTCAGTAGTGATAAATTATATAGTAAAATTATAAAAGAGGACTATCCAAAGAGATATCAAATACTATGTTATAATTGTAACATGGGGAAAGCAAGGAACGACGGAGTCTGTCCTCATCTACAAAACTAAATATAAACAATTAACTTAAATAAATTGATTGACGAGAAATTAGAAAACTTTATATTAGACTCACAACTCAAAGAGGAAGAACTTTTGAATTCCATATTCAGGATTTTGATATCACAATATCCAGATGAAACTGATAGACAACATGCTATCAGAGCAATGGTTATGATTTTTGAGGATAAGTATCCAGAAGCAATGAGGAGACATCAGAGTGATATTAAGAAGAGACAAGAAACAAGGGCAAATGAACATGCTGCTCATTATGATACAGATATGAGATTAGCATTTGCTTTACCAGAAGGTTTATCAACAAGGATTAATATGGTATTTGATAAGATAGATCAACCACGATTCCTTGACGAAAAAATGATTAAAGAAAATGGAGAGGATGAATGGTTTAGGACTAACTTCCCTAGATATTCTGTCTTTGAAAAGAATTAATATGAATAATAAATTAGCATTATGTATGATAGTTGCACCTACCGATAGGGAGGCAGAACTATTAGATAGATGTTTGTCTGGTGTTGTAAAAAGCTATGCTGTCCCAGCACTGAAAGAAATTGACCTAGAAGGTGTAGGCTCTTTAGCGGATGCTGTTGATGGAATATTTATTACAATTACTGGAGAAAATGATAAGGTTAAAACTGTAGCTGAAAAGTATGGTGCGATAGTTTCTCATTGTGAATGGAATAATGACTTTGCTGAAGCGAGAAACTTTAACTTTAGTCAAGTACCAGCTGACTTTGAATATATTGTTTGGTCAGACACAGATGATTTATGGATTAAGCCAGAATTATTGAGAGCTGTTGTAGATAAATGTATGTTTGGTAAGATAGATACTGTACTATTAAAATATAATTATCAATATGATGGAGATGGTAATTGTATGGTAGAGCACTTAAAGACACGTATTCTTAAGAATGATAAATGTGTAGAATGGGCTGGTGGAATACATGAAGACTTTAAGCCTAATAGAGAGATAACACAATTCCTTGACAAAAATGTTGAATTGATTCACTTCACTGATCCAAAGAGAGTTGAGGATAGCACAAAGAGAAATAAGTATATGTCAGAACTACTTGTAAAGAGACATCCAGAAGATCCAAGGTCATACTGGAATCTTGCCAACTCATATAATATGGCTGGCAAAGTAGAAGAAGCGATACAAATATATCTACAGTTCTTAGAGATATCACAGTCAGATGAGGAAAGATTCATGTCATGGCAAAGAATGTCTAAGTGTTATATGAAGATTAACAAATATGATCATGCAATCGAATCTGCATTAGAGTCATTGAATCTAAGACCATGGTATCCAGATGCATATCATTTATTGGGTGAATGTAACTTTAATGCTGGTAAGCTAAGAGTTTCCGCAGAGTTTCTAGAAATGGGATTGACTAAGGATATACCAGAGATGGAAAGTATCGTATGGAATCCATTAGAATATACATTTAATCCGCATGTCTTGTTGGCTGAAATCTATTCTAATATGGATAAGCCAAGAGAATCTATAAAACATCTAAAGAAAGCTTTAGAAGCAAAGCCGAAGCATAAGTCAATTGCTGCAGCGATAAAAGGACTTAAGCCACAAATCGCCAAATTTGATATTGCTGATGAAATCTATAAGAAAGCTAAGGATGTTAAGGATAAAGATGAATTGAAGAAATTGTTAGATACTGTTCCAGAAGATATGAAATACTATCCCCCAATACTATCGCTAAGGAATATAAACTTTGCAAAGACAGAGACTAGTGGTAAAGATCTAGTTATCTATTGTGGTTATACCACTATAGAATGGAGTCCAGAGATGGCTATAACAAAGGGTGTTGGTGGGTCAGAAGAAGCCGTGATCCAATTGGCAAAGAGATTCAAGAAAAAGGGATACAATGTTACTATATATGCAAATGTCCCAGGACAGCAAGAGTTTGAAAGCGATGGTGTTCTTTGGAAACCATTCATGGGATGGAATCCAAGAGATAAGCAAGATGTTGTTGTAATCTGGAGAGGAGCTAAATATCTAGATTATGATATAAATGCGTCTAAGATTTATTTTGATGTTCACGATGTTATCCAGCCAAGCGAATTCACACCGAATAGATTATTCAAACTGGAAAAGATACTATTCAAGAGTAAAGTTCAAAGAGAATATTACCCAGAAGTTCCAGACGAGAAATGTGTTATAATCCCTCACGGATTGGACATTAAGGAATTTGATGACTTAAGGGATGAAGTCAAGAGAGATCCATATAGGATTATCAATACGTCTTCACCAGACAGAAGTATCAAGACTTGTATGGATATTATGAAGAAGGTATATAATAAGCTATCACCAGAATTAAGAATGAAAGTCAAGTTCTCACAATATTATGGATTTGATGTTTGGGACACAGAATTTGAGAATGATGAACAAATGAGGAAATGGAAGGATGATGTTATTGTTCAGATGAATGAATTAAAAGAGATGGGGATAATGACACCAGATAGTGGTGTTAAGGTATCACAGAAAGAAATTACAAAGAAATATCTAGAGTCGGGGTTGATGCTATATCCAAGTGAATTCTTTGAAATAGGATTCATCGGTGGTAAAAAATCTATGCTTGCTGGCTGTATTCCTTTGACAACTAATGTATTCGCACAGGGTGAATTCTGTAGGGGGCTTAAGGTTAGATCAGATGTAAAATATGATACATGGATGAGTGATGTCAGAGCAGGAGAAGACTATGGTGTTAAGAAAGATAAGCAGATAAAAGAATTCGTAGATAAGACTGTTGATTATCTTGAGAACGTAGAAAGATATGATATACAACGAGAAGAAATAATTAACTATGCCCGTACATTCGACTGGGATAAAACAGCTGATAAATGGGTAGCTGAATTCGATGGAGAATAAAGAAACACCACAAACAGAAGAGAAAGACATGGGCAAGGTTGAACTTGTTGAGCAGAAATCGATTGGGTGTCATACTGGACATCACGTATACCAAGAGAATACTGGTGATATGTGGATAAAAGATGGTAAAATAATGATGGGGCTAAGGTGTTCATTTTGTCCAGTTGTAAATGTCATGGAGGTAGAGGGATTAGGTTTACAAGATTTAATCGTTAAACAAGATGCATTAATCGAGGCGGACAGAAAAGAAAAAGAAGGTGCAGGAGAAACTGTACCAAACAATTACACACCACAACCAATTAATAATCAGCCACAAAGGTATGTAGAGCCAATTCAAGAAGATGAGGTTATGCGTAAATTGTTTGGCTAAATAATATGAAAAGAATCTTGATAAGCGGAATTAACGGATTTGCTGCATCACATTTGGCGAGACATCTCCTAAATGAAGGTAATGAAGTTCATGGTACTATTCGTGTACGATCAGACTTACACAGAATAGAAGATATAAGAAATAAATTAGTTCTTCATACAATGGAGTTAACTGATTATTTAAATGTAGAAAAGGTTATCCATGATGTACAACCAGATGAAATATATCATTTGGCAGCACAATCTGCTGTTAGACAGTCATGGGATATGCCAACAGAAAACTATAGAGTAAACGTGGATGGGACAATACATATTCTTGAAGCATGTAGAAAACTAGAGAATAAACCAAGAATTCTAAACATATCTACTTGTGAGATATATGGTAATACAAATGACGAGGTAATTAATGAGAATACCAAGGCAAATCCGAATACTCATTATGGTATATCGAAATATGGTCAAGATATGGTAGGTAGGTTGTATCATAATGCGTATGATTTACCAGTAGTTACTACTCGATCATTTAATATAACAGGACATGGTAGAGCTGAAGTATTTGTGGATTCTAATTTTGCTAAGCAAGTTGTTGAAATTGAACTTGGTTTACAAGAACCAGTTATCAAGCATGGTAATCTAGAATCAGTCAGAGATTTTACAGATATTAAAGATGTTGTAAAAGGATATGTATTAGCATTAAGGGGTGGAACTCCTGGTGAGATATATATTTTGGCGAGTGAAAAGTTAGTATCTATACAATCAATGCTAGATATGTTGCTTAAGAATTCTGTTGTTACAGACATTAAAGATGAGATTGATTTAGATAGACTAAGACCTGTAGATACTAAAGGTACTAGAGGAGATGCATCGAAAATTAAAGCGTTAGGATGGGAATATACAATACCATTTGAGCAAAGTTTAATAGATTTGCTCGAGTATTGGAGAGCTCGTCTTAAGAAATAATATGATCAGTTTAGCTACAAGCAAAATAACAAGTAAGGTCAAAGCTAATGTTAATGCTTGTCTAAATGACAATAGAATAGGTCAAGGTAGATTTAATAAAGAGTTTGAAAAGAAAACTGCTGAATATCTTGGTGCTAAATATGCTATAGCAGTTAATAACGGTTCAATGGCAAATATTGTTACACTTGGTTCATTGAAAACTAAATATCCTGAGAAAACAGAAGTTATTGTTCCAGCCTATACTTTTATAGCACAGACAAATGCTATATATATTAATGGTTTAACACCAGTATTTGTAGATGTTGGAGATGATTATCAAATTGATATAGATAAGATTGAGGACAAAATAACAGATAAAACTCTGTGTATTTATGTTGTTCATTTATTTGGGAAAGCTTGTGATATCATTAAAATAAAAGAACTTTCTCTTAAGTATAATGTTGCGGTTATAGAAGATTGTTGTGAAGCATTTGGTGGAGAAGTAAATGGAATTAAGTTAGGTACATTTGGAGATTTTGGAACATATTCATTCTTCCCCTCACATACAATAACAACTGGAGAAGGCGGGATGCTTGTTACGAATGA
>SDBT01007373.1_pt1 | contig 18092 bp, 16 predicted proteins | sample 2277101 | NCBI WGS metagenome assembly SDBT01 (sample SAMN10404973, study PRJNA504765) | marine sediment metagenome | isolation source: marine sediment core GS10_PC15, 103 cmbsf | place: Arctic Ocean: Southern Knipovich Ridge | collected 2010 | reverse complement strand
CGTCGAAGGAGCCCGCATAGTGGCCGGTGATATTCTCTATCGTGAACTTCTGCGCCCCTCCCGTTCGCCAGGTGATGCCGTAGTCGCAAGCATCGGCGCCTGTGCCTGGCCCGCTGTCGACGGGCCGTGTCGGGCAACTCTGCGTGCTGATGGTGTAGTTGTCTGACGCCGAGGGGGATTGATCCTGGGAACAAACGGCGCCGTTCTTCGCGGAGGTCCAGGTGCCGCCGTTGTTGCCATCGGCCCCCGAGGTCTCGATTGTGAGATCACCCGTACCTGTATTGTGGCTGATGATCTCGGCCGGAATGGCGCAGACTTCGGTGTCGCAGTCGCAGGCACCGCGCACAATGTACCCCTCGTCGGGCCAGTCGAGCTCGGGCCGAAGGATGACCGTCTGGTACTGGTAGTCCGTGGTCAGCGCGGCGTCGATCAGGCTCGTGGCGTCGCCCGAGTCGACCGTGCCGGTGAACTCCTCGTCCGCGGTGATGCGCCCGACGTAGGAGGCCAGTGTCCACGAGCCGCCGCGAAGTCGCCCGTGCGTGCCCTGGTAGCTCGACGCGCGCACGATGGTGAACAGGAGATCAGTGGGCGGACCACCCCCAAGCTCCTCCCAGTCCTGCGCCTTCATCGGCAGCGAGGCACCGTTGGTATCCCAGGTTCCTAGTGGGATCTTGAGGCCGTTGCCGCTGCCACAAGCGATCCAGCCGGCCTGCTGTCCACCAGACCCGGGCCTGAACCACGTATTCACTTCGCCGCCCACCACCGTCGTACCGTTGAACGCATACTGGTTGTGGGTGGCGCGTATTCGTACGTCGTCCTCGGAGAGGGTGTGAACTTTGTGCTTGACTAGGCTGGCGAAGGCCATGCAGGTGCCGACGTTGGCAGCGCCGACGGTGCAGTCGGCGTCGCCGTTGGTAGAGCAATCGACCCGTGCGTCCTCACTGCACATGCCCGTAGTGGATTCGACGTTGTTGATGCACACGCCGGCGTTGCCGATTACATCGGTGTCGCGCTGAAGCTGCGCGGTGTGATACCCGATCCCATCGGCAGGAACATTCTGCGACGCGGATCTCAGGTCGCACTTGAGCGTGCCGGAGTCGTCTACTGGAACGTCGCACTTGTTGGTTGCAATCCCAGGCCCTGGGTGCAGTGCGGCAATGGAGCCAAGGTCGGCGTTGCCTGATGTCTGGTTGTCGAGGTCGCAGACACCCGAGGCGCAGCCGTGGAAGGTGCCCATGTCCTGCACGATCCAGACGCCCTGGAGGCGTAGCGCGGCAGGCGCATCCAGCGGGCTCCACTGGTTGTCGGGGTCGGTGCCTTCGAGCTCTACCTTCTGATCCCCCAGTGGGGTCCAGCCGTGCATGTAGAAGTGGTCGTTGGGCCAGCGCAGGACTGGACACACTCCCTCGGTATCACGGTAGGTAGAAGTGCTGGTCGCCCCACAGCCTCGCTGCACGAAGGCGGCGCCGGTCTCCCCCGTAGGCACAGGCAGGTAGGCTGTGCCGCTGTTAGTCAGGTGATCCAGCGCCAGGGCGAATCTGACCATGACGTTGGTGTATGCCTTGTGGCCCGAGTGGTAACAGCCGGCCTCTGTGACGGCGCCGAGAGTTGCGTGCGTGCCCGTGCCGTTACCGGTGCAGGTGATGATCTCGACAGACTCAGCGCCGCCGAGCACGCCAACCGAATAGTCGGCGACCACGGCCCCGCCGCCCAGCGTCTTCGTGCCGCCCGCGATGGTCTCCCAGGGATAGTTGAGGCACACCGACTGGTAGAGGTTGGTGGTGGCGTCGTAACCAGTACCACGGGCATTGCCGCTACGACAGAACTCCATCATGTCAGGCGTCCCTGAAATGGTGGTGATCGCCGCAGCAGGCATCGCCACCAGCAGAGCGAGTGCCAACAGAAGACCGCGCATCACGTCACCTCCACGAGACGCAGCTCACGCTGCTCTGTTCTGGGGTCTATATCTACCTCGATGACACGGCAGTCGATTGCCGTGGAACCCCACGGTGGCGTCACCGAGCGCAGGTCGCCAACTTCCAAGTCGTAGGAATCCCACCAAGGCACGCCCGCCAGCGCAAACAGCTTTGTACGCCGTACCCGCTCGGCCACGTAGTAGCCGGCGATGATGGCGGCCGTGGTAGTGTCCTGAATCAGTTGAAATGCAACCGGAGGCGCAACCCGAATGCCGATGCTTGACTCGAGCACCGAAAGCGTTGCGGATGAAACACCAGTAACGCCTGAGACTGTTGGATTGGCAGTCAGGATACCTGTAAAGGCTTCCTCACCAGTTCCAAGCGAGTGCTCCGGTGCATAGACAAACGTATACCGGGTGAAGAGGTCAGACAGTAAATCGCGCCCAACCTGTGCCACTCCTGCACGGTCCCACTCCGAAATAGCGGTCAGCGTTGCACCCTTGGCCCAGGAGAGATCCGAAGTGCGCGGAGCCAGGATACGCCACTCGATACCCGCACTCGTGAACGTCGGCACCAGATTCGCTCCAGCTTCAAACGCTAGACGTGCCGTAACTTCTCGCGTATCCAGCCCAACGGTTCTGATATCACCCGCAATCTTCAGCGCAGCATCCACGTCTACCTTGAGAACATCCGTCCAGTGAGATAGATCGAGCGTGGCTCCTAGTACCGTCTCTATCCAATACCGAAGCGCGTCGAGCGGGTGCTGAATCGGGTTAGAGTCCCCAACGGGTGCCGAAGCGCCGAAGTACGGATCGTCTAGCGTCAGAAGCTCCTGCGTCTCGAACATATCGACACGGACAGCCGCGTCAGTTCCCACGTACAGGCCCAGTGTGATGAATTCAGACAGACTGAATGGCGAGAAAGTAAAGACGATTTGGATAGCATCCACCACGTCGGCATTGGTAGGGGACCCTTCCGCCATCACCATTCCCTCGGTACGGGTCCAACCTACACCGTGCCCAGCTGTAACTGTGATGTAGTTTCGTGGTGTTGCACTGGCCGGAGAATCAGCACCACCTGACCAATACATAGTGACACTAAAAGGGTCGCGGTCCTGAACCATCGATGAAGGCCACTCACCTGAGAACTTCGCAGACATGGCAACGTTGCCTGCCTCGGAAGAGAGATCCAGCGTTGGACTGATACCCGACGCAGTGGCTTCCACGTCCGTTTCCCACGTTCCAATATCGATGGATCGTATCTTCCCGATGTAGATGGCGAAGTCACCTGCACCCCATACGTCATCGTCTCGGCTGCCAAGCGGTTCAAGCTTCAGCTCGGAAACAGCCGGATCGGAAAACGTAGAGACAGCAATAGTTTGCCAGGCGTTGTTTCCAATCAGGCCCTTGCCAGAGCTCGGAATGGAGTTCGCTCCAGCGCGTGGGTTGCCATCGTCAGCTGTGTAGAACTCCTGTCCATTACCAGATTGAAAGTCAAGATATTCAACCCACGACATCTGAGCCGATCCGGTAATCTCAAGCTTGATGTCGACTAGAAACATCTTGTCTGTGAAGTCGGCATCTGGACTGAACGGATATTCAACGCGAATAATGCGAACAGGCGAACCGTCATCGGTGAAGCCGGACGTGTTCTCGATCTTCACTACATCTTCTGAGTATCCAGCGGTTGCAGCCGAAACATCACTGAACGTGGCTGCGCTCTGTCCTGAACCAAGATCGTTCCATGTCGATGCTTCTCCAACCATCGAGTACTCATCAGCCGGAGCCGGCAGCGATAGCTTGAACGAGGTTGTACCGCTCACCTTGTCGCCCGTATCCTCAGTGACCGTGCGAGCTCCGATTCCAGAATTCAGGCTGAAGTCTACGATGTTGTCAAACTCATACGCCGTCGAGAAGTCACCAGGCTCGGTCCCTGGAATGTCGTACCCGGAGAGATCCGCAAACACCTCCAGGTCGTAGCCACCTGTCGCAATCGAGGTGATCGCCGCTGGCGTACCCGCTGAATCCAAGTCGGCTTCGATCTGCGTCGTCCCCATTGTGAACGTCAGTGAACCCACATCGGATGCCACGTAGGCGGTGATGAAAAGCGATACATGCGAAGCAGCGGTGCGGATGTCGTCGAGGAAAATACCCGCAGGCTGGGTCACCCAATCCGAAATGTACTGGTAGCTGCCGGATGAGGGGTCGCTTGAATCGATGAGTTGTGACCCGTTGGCAGGCGGGTTGCCAGGCAAACTAGTGAAGCTGAGTCTTGAAGAACCACGAAATGCACCCAGCTTGTTCGCCCATGATACGGTCACCTTGGCACGCCACCGAATCACCTGATTGGTGCTATCCATGACGCTGCCCCAAGTCTTCCAGATGGAGCCGGCGTCAAAGATCGAGTTGGTAAACGTGAGCGTGGCAGAGGATGCCGTCCATCCAAGAGGGCCGAAGGTCTTGGCAGCCGTTGCGGGAGTGCTTTACGTAACGGTAGACCCGACAGCCGTGCCTTCCGTCACGTCGATGGCGCCATGCAGGGTAAGCAACGTCCCTAGCTCGGCTACTTCATCTGCGGTGAGCGTCAACGTGGTCACGGTCTTGCCAGGAATCGTTGTGGTGTCTGACAGGTCCACAATGCCGTGACCAAACGGGATCAGGTCTCCGATAGGAGTCCTGCCATACCGAGCCACCACTTGGCTCGCAGGATGCGCAGCTAGCACGAACACGGCTGAGTTGTGCTCCACCACAGAATCCCCGTTCAGATGGACAGTGGCCGGAGGTGCCCCGATGGAGCGCGTGGTGATGTCGAACGTCTGCGAATCGACCTTGGTGCAAGTCAGCCGCTCCGATCCAATCCAGCAGTCGAAGGAGCTCGGGAAGTTCCCACCCCGCACATCGACATCGAAGGTGCCAGTCTCTGTCGTGGTGAGGTCATTGAGTAGTAGCGTCCTGGCTGGCATCGCATACCGAACGGCTTTCACAAACTTGGCATCCCCGAAGACGACGGGAAGGCGAACCCCTATGTCCCTTGGGTCCGTGTCTGCTCCATTCGCAAGCGGCCAGTCGTAGCTTGGAAACTCCACCTCACCACGCAGCCGGATGATGTCGTTCTGCACAGGACCGCACTGACGCACCAGCCCACGCCAGCGTACAGTCCTCTCAGCAGAGCCCAACGCCGACAAGTCCAAGAAGGCCGACGTGGGCCGGTCCTCGGTGAGTACCTGGCTCCACTCCAGCACGGCACCCTCGAGGCAGCCGCCCAGCTGCGTCTCGAGATACGCGAACACGCGCTCACCCGCACGGGGCTCGTTGGTGAGCTCCACCTCGAGCGGCTGGCTCAGGCTGGCTAGATCGTCCGGTGTGGGCAGGTGATTGATCGACACGCCTGCCGGCTGCACACTTGACAGGAACGGCTCGTATACGTTGCTGTCGAAGCGCACGCCAACACCTGCCAGCCGCACCGTAGTGCCCCCCAGCGTGAGCGTCACCAGATCGACCTTGGCCATGTGGCTACGCCGTGCCCGGGCTTCCTGTGCCGAGTCGAGTGTCAGCATCAGGCCAGGTGCTCAAGCAGCCGTAGCCGGTAGTCTGCGTAGCGAACCGTCTGCGTAGCGGGAACTTCAGTGGCTTCCGTGATACGGAGATCGTCCGAGAACTTCATCCACACTACGGCTTCGTCGTCGTAGGGCGGGTCGATCAGCAGCGGCTTGAACGTACCCACCGCAGTCATCATCTCCGCGAATAGCGAGTCATTGGTGCCGTTGTAGTCGAGCTCCAACACGCGCCTATCAGCACCCAGCGCCAGCGTGGCAGTAGCTCCTGATTCCTTCTCGAACTCAATCCGATTGTGATGGATGAAGTCGCGCCAGCCAGGCTTGGGTCCGTCCGTGGTGGTGCGTTTGCGAGTCAGGATCAGCTCGCCTAGCTCCCAGGTGCCCGTGTCGTTCGGCCAGTCGAGGCGCACATACCTCTGTGTTGAGGGCGACAAGTCGAAGTCAAGAGCACCAGCAGGTGCCGCCACCGTGGCTAGCATGGTAGTAACCGACGCGGTGATACCAGTATCCGTCGCACTACGTAGGCGGATATCAGCACCAGCGAAGTTGTGCCCAGATGGAATGTAGAGCCGGTTGATGATTTCAAGCCCGGCAGCGCCACGATCAATCTGAACGTAGTGGTCTGCTGCGCTGGCGTTGAACACGGCCAAGCTGCCTGCGCGGTCGTCGATCAGAAAGTCTGAAGGACCGCTAGTGCTCCAGATGTTCTGCTCACTGATCGCAGACACGCCAGCATCGCGTGCGGCATGAAGGAAACAGTAACGGGGTGCGCGCCAGGCCATCAGGGATACACCACCCGACCGTCAGGGAACACCTGCGCTCTTCGGCCATTGATGAACACGAACTTGCCACCGGCAAACTGCAAGCCTGTCGTGCCGACGCGGCTGGGATCTATCGTTCCACCTACCGCAGCTGCATTGGCTCGAGCAGCCTGCGTGTTGCGCTCGAGCTCTGTCGTGTTGATTCGTTTGGCCTCGGTGAGTTTGATCGTCGCTTGGGTGGCATCCTCTTCGGCGTCCTTGGCATCCTCCTTGGATTCCGTGTTCTCTTTCTGCTTGCCGGTGTTGGTAACCAGCGCACCAGAGTTGAGCTTCAGCGCTTTGGTGTTCTCGCCTATTCCAATCGCTGCCTTGATCGTAGCGACACCACCGCTCAGCAGATCCTTCGTGAATTGCTGGAGCGATTCCTGCGTACCGTCAATGCTGTCATCCAGATCCTTGAGCGTCTTCGCGAAGCCCTCGAAGAAACTACCCACACCAGGAAGCAGCTGAAGCAGGAACAAGAAACCACGCCCCAGCTTGATGACGCCCTCTGAGAGCAGCACGATGCCCTCGAGAGTAAGGCTGATTCCACCTGCACTCAGCGAGACAAGCCCGCCACCCAGACGCCCAGCCACGTTCTTGAAGTTCTCGAATGCAGCGTTGCCACGGTTGATGTTCCGGGTCAGTGCGTCCTGCCTGGAGGAAAAGTCTTCGATGGCAGTTGTGGCACCCTTCATGACGGCCTGGGACAACGCTGCCGTCTTCTGCTGCTTTGTCAGGGCCTCTACGGAAGTACCGATGGAGGCTGCGAAGGCCGCGTATACCTTCGTGGCGTCTACAACAATGCCGAGGTTGTCGAGGATCAGCGGCGAGGCGCGACCGATACCCGTCGTGATGTCGTTGAAGGCTTGCGTGGTCGAGATGCCGAGCTCTACCGCAGCATTGGCAGCCACCGTCATCAGACCTGGCAGATCGTCAGCAGCAATGCCGAGTGCCAGAGCTCGATTGGATGCGAGCACGAGATCAGCCGTGGCGATCTGGTTGTCGGATAGGCGCTTTAGCTCGCCAATGAACTCATTGATCGCCTTGCCCTGTGCAGCAAGGTTTCGTTCGAGCGCCTTCTCTTGGCCGATCTGCTTGGCAGACTCTGAAATCTGCCGGAACGCAACCACGATGCCGGCAATCGCCGCAGTGATTGCAAGCGCACTGGACTTGATAGAAGTCCCAAGGCGCTTGAACCGGCCCTCTACAGCCTTGATCGGCTTCGATGCCTGGTCCTTGGCCTTTATTTCGACTTCGACAACCGAGCGGCGTCGTCCTGCCATGTCTCACGCCTCCCGCTCAGTTGTAGGTAAGCGTGAACTCGCCTTGCGCTGCCGTGGACGTGGCCTTGGCACCACTGAGGATCGCCACCGCAGCCGTGCCGGTACGGTCGTACTTCAAGTCTTTCGGCTGGAGGTTGTTGACTTCGACCTTGAAGGCGTTGATGACACCAGAACCCGTCTGCGCCGTACCGATCTGGAAGCTCAGGTCATCCGTGGGCGCCGACGTGTTCACGAGCTGCTGGTACTCGAAGTCGCTGTCGGCCGTCTCCAGGTACATTCTCGCATCCACTGTGAAGATGCGCTTGGTCTGACTCTGCCGCTCACCCGTGCTGGCGATGTTGCTGTCGCCAAAGGTCTGGATCTCGTTGGTGATCGTGACGCTCAACTCCTCGAAGCCACGGGTCTGGCCCCAGAGGTGAGCCACACCCTCGACAACCGGGTTGGCCAGTGATGTCATCGTGCCGTAGGTGACAACCGGAAACGTCACACCATCAGCGAAATCTGCCGACGGGTCGTGACTTCCGACTGCCAGGTTGAACGTGGCCAACGCAGAGCCACCCGGTGTGAATGACATCACCGTCGATTCGCAGATGCAGCCCGTGAAGATGAACGACAGGTCGGCAATCCACAGCTTGACCGTGGCGTACTTCGGCGTCAGCAGGATCGGGGTGTAATCGTACTCTGCATTTGCGCCACCATTGGCGCCCACCAGTCCGGCAACCTGATGCAGTACGTCCACTCCTGCCAACGGGATCGCCTCACCCACCGATGGCGTCGCCGTAGCACCATTGCCCTGCATCGGAATCGTGATGGCAAGACCTGACGTGAACGCTCGCAGGAAGGCATCGGCCTGCTCTGTGAAGCTACCCGATACAGCAGTCACCTCACGCACGATCTGCTGAATGTTTGGCACCGTGATGCCAGATTCGGCATCGCCCGAGTTTTTGTCACCCAGCACGAAACCGTCTGTTTCATCCAACGTACCTGACAGCGCAGCGATGGTGGCGTTCTGTGTCGTGCGATCCGACTGGATACCGATGGCCAGTGCAATCGCCCATGCTTCGTCGTTGTTCGCCATGTCAATCTCCTAATCGGGAATGATCGAGTGCGCCAGCAAAATCACGTACCGAATCACGTTGCCTTCCCGCTCCTGTGTCTCGAGAGTGGGTGACTCGACGATTTCGTGAACACCAGTAATCGTACGCCACCACGACTCGTCCATGAGAATGTCCTGGTCGGACAGCAACGTGGTCAGCGTGTAGGCAGCCTCGTCGTCTGAGTCTGCCAAGTAGCGAACGATATGCAGCTCTACTCCAGATACGGAATACGAGATGTTGCTACTCCGTTGCAGCCTGTTCAGGACCGTGAGCACACCGCCGCTATAGGTAGTACCAGGAATCAGCTTGTTGTGTTTGTTCAGCGGGTTCGTCAGTACCAACGATACGGAAGTCGTTGCCAGGAGCTTGAGGCTGGCTGCAACCGCTACGGTGATCGGTGTCGCCATCAGACTACCTTCTCGACACGAGCAGCCCAGATACCAATGACAACCTTCGAGTCTGGGTTGGAGTCAGGCACCGAGTTGGCTATTGCCACACGGTCAACCAGCGCACCCAGTTGGTAGTTGGTGTTTATCAAGTCTCGGAAGGCTTCGAGCTTCAGGTGCATCTGCTCGCGCGTGCCACCGTCTTGGTACAGCGCACCCGTGATCGTCCAAACACGCCGCTCCTGTACCCACTCCAGAAAGTCTACGTCGTACTGCGTTTGCAGCACGGTGAGGTACGGCATGTCTTCGGCGTTCACATCGGGTCCAACAGCCTCGATTGAGGTGGTCAGCCCGGGGATCGCCGTCGTTGCATGAACGATCAGCTGGGCCATGATGTCGCCGACCTGGCTCATACTCGCAGCTCCCGCTCGAGCTCGATCTCGAACAGCCTGGAGATACGGTCCGCAGAATCCTCGAGTGCAGGCGTCAGGAACGGACGCTTCGGGTGGAAGCGCCCACCGAGCTCGTGTACCAGCCCGTAGATCAGGTCGGTGCCCACACTGACAGAGAAGGGCAGCTGGGTACGGTTCACAGCAATCGAGCGACGCAGTGTGCCTGTGCGGGAAGTCAGCACGTCAGGCACGGGAGGCCCAGAGCCACCACGCCTGATCTTCTCCTCCGCAGCCACCTTCTGCACCAGCAGCGCACCGTTGACCAGCGCACGGCTCACCCAGCTCGGGTTGGTATCAGGTCGGATGCGGTGGAAGAGCCGTTGCAGTTCCGCAAAACCCTTCACCTCGATGGACAGTGCAACAGCCATCAGAGAGCCAACCGCGTGTAACCTGCAAAGCGGTGCTTCTGTGCCTGCCAGATATCATCCCTCGAGCGGTACTCTGAATCTCCACCCGTATCGAGCACACGTCCTGTCAGACCAAACCAGCCCTTGGCCGAGCGGTAGTCGTAAGCCACGAGCTCCGTAGCAGATTGCACGATGGCCTCTGGCACTGCCGCGTAGCCGTGGTCGTAGGTAACTGCGATATTGCGATTCCCAGAGACCCAGACAATAGGAGTAGTGCCAGATATCCGTACCAGCTTGCCCACAGCAAGGTCACGCTCGGTCGCCTCGAAATCGGTTCCGTCTACCAGTGCGGTGGCACTTTCCGTTACTGACGCAACCGAAATCACCGGGTAGTGATCCAGAATCAAGACCGTGTGCCCACCACTGCTGTGCTTCTCGTTTGTGGCCGTCGTCGTGATGAAGCGCCGCACAAGCGCCTTCTGAACCTCGTCCGAGACGCCTGCAATCAAGTTGTTGATGAGGTCATCGTCAGCAGAGCCCGTGAGCGGCAGGAACTGCTTCACCCGGGCCAGCGTCGTCAGTGCAGCCGTGACACCCGCCGTACCCTCCACCTCGAACCAGCCCCGCAGGTTCTGGCTCTGGGCATCGTCTACAGTGACCCGCAGGTAGGCAGGCTCCGTTGCCTCCACCGTAATCAACCCGGTAGCCGTAGCCTCCGAGGCTGTGCCGGCGATGGAAACTGCAATGCCCTCACCGCCACCACTCGTAGCGTTACGCACGGAAGCTGTGACGGTGCCGCTGGTCTGGTCAGTTCGCTGCAAGAAAACGCGGGTGATCGTGTAAGCCACGCTAGCCGGGGCGATCATCACGTCCACGTTGAGCAGCGGGGCAATCAGCCCAGGCACCGTACCGATGGGAACCCGGTCGCTCATCTACTCGCTGCGGACCTGCCCGCCGTATTCCTGGCGGTTGCGGCTGGCCTTGGCACGGCGTCTCTTCAGCTCAGCTTCACCCTCGGGGTCTGCGAACTTCTTCTTGCGGTCCTGCTGATCCTCTACCTTCGGTGCCGTTCGCTTCGCACGAGAAGCCTGACCGGCTGCCAGCCGTTCCCCGAGTGTTTCAGACATGGGCCGACGCGGCACGCGAGGCTCTGCCTTGCCGGAAGCGATGTTGACGATCATGTCCAGTCGCTCCAACGCGGTGCGATGTGGAAAGCTCGCCGAGAGGCGACGAATCGCACGAAGCTTTCGCTTGGCTTCGATGATGTCTGCCATGTCATCTCCTCGAGTGAAGGGAAGGGGGCGGCCGTCTCCACCTTGGAAAACGACCACCCCACCCCCGTTACGCGGCTAGGCGACGGTCGCCAGGTCGCTCATCTGCTTCATGGCAACGTCATCGATGATCCGGCCATCTACGCGCTCGTAGAATTTGAACTGGATCGTGTCGGTGGCGAATCCCACTTCGGTGCTCATCGAGGCGAAGATCCCGCCCTTGCGGACGAAGCCGTAGCCCCGAAGGTCGCCGAGCAGCAGCCTTTGTGCTGTCAGCGGTACGTGATAGATCGGGCGACCGATCACGGTACCGATGGCCTGCGGAGTGCTCACGTCCGTAACCGGACCCGGCGGGCTGCTGGGCACCTTCAGAACGGGGTGATCGTTCCCGTCCATCATGTTCGACAGCAGCGTACACACCAACGTACCAGCCAGGAACGTCGAGCGCGGCTGGTACGCCTTCCCCAGAGCGAAGAAGAGCGTGTTCAGGTCTTCGTAGACCAGAACCGTGGTGGTTTCCTCCGCGACGTTGCCACCTGCGATGGCTTCGGTCAGGTCTGGCGCCGTTCCGCCAGTGGTGCAGATCTGGAGATCTTCGGCAGCACCGATTCCCTCTCCAGCTCGTTCCGCATAGATGCCCATCAGATTGAAGGCCGAGTCCTGAAGCATCTCCTCCGAAGCGATCATCCGCACTCCGATCTTGTGCAAGATCAGCATTTCGCTGACGAACGTGGGCTCTGCCTGAGCCCCCGAAGCCCCTTCGGCTACGGTGTCCGCCGTCACGGCGCCAGAGGTCGGCACCCGCAACGTCAGGCCATTGGTCATGAAGTTCTGACACAGAGGAGCGATCACAGCTGCGTTCTGCCGTGCGATCTGCACGACGTTGCTCATGGCCTGGGGAAGCAGATGCCCACCCGTTCCACTCGCCACGGCCGTTGCGTCGGAGGCATCCAGCCCACCACCGAGCGTGGTCGCCCGGTAGCCACCGATCTCGTTCCCCTTCGCCTCGGCCAGCTTCATCGTCGCCTGATCGCGCTGAAGGTAGGCCCGCAGCCAGACGGCGTTCCAGTGGTCGAGGTCCGGCGTCCGTGCTTCTCGCATCGAAGGCCGCGTTGCGTGCAGAGTTCGATAGAGCGGATCGGTGGGCTGGTGTCGGCTCACGACCGAACGCACCGGTTCTTTCGTATCGGCACTGGGGTCGATCCGATTGAGGTCGGTGTTGTCCGGCGTCTGCGCCAACAACGACAGATCTCGCTCGAGCGCACCCAGCTGATCCTGCTCGCGCTTCTCCAGCACGGCGTTGAACAGAGTGGTGATCGTTGCCACCGCCTTGTCCGCATCGGTCGTCTTCGGAATCTTCTTTTCTTCGGGCATTTCAAGCCACCTTCCCAGTGAGACGAGCCATCAGGGCCTGACGCGCTTCCTCACTGCGTACATCGGAAACTTCCAACGCTTTCGCGAAAGCCTCCACGAGAGGTCGCATGTCGAACGGCTGTCGTAGCTGATTGACATCCAACGCCATGAGGTCCGGCTGATCCGCCGGGCCGCTGTCTTGCACCTGATCCGGTGCGGGTTCTGGAGCATGATCCTGCCCCTGAAGCAATCGCTCGACATGCTCTGCAAGGTCAGCAGGCAAGAAGAACAATCTGCCATCGATCTTGACGGTCTCGAACTCTTCAGCAATCGTTGCGCTGTCAGGCAAAAGCGTAACGGCGTTGAACAGGTCGGCTTGCTCGTGCCCGCCTTCGATCAACTCAGCCGCCATGCAGCGCAGCATCTCGATCGTGGATGTATCAGCTCTGGTCACCTTGGTTTCGTTTGCCCAGGTCCGCCAGAACTCGCGCACTTCACCTTCGGTCTCCATCGATCGGCCGATGAGTGCCTTCGGGTCTGCACCAAGCGCAACGATGCTGCCTTCGAGCGCTCGCCATTCAGGCCAGAACAGCCCCCACCGCTTTCGCTGGCTCTTCTCGGTATCCGCATCCACGAAGTAGCGGTGATCGCTGGGAAGATTCACTCGCCGTATGGGAGCCTTGCCGCCTTCGACTTCATCCCACCGAATCGACACAGCGCCTACGTGTCCCTGCTGGATCATGAAGGCGAGGTCTTGCCGAATCTCAGCCTGCACGCCTTCACCACCCAGCTCGATCTGGCCGATGGCCTTGAGCGACGGAGGAGTGTCCTGCAAGTGCTTCGTGGTCTGCGTGATCGAGCCGGCCGTACCACCAGGATCGTTCCAGTGCGAGACCAGCAGCGGCATCCGATCGGGAATGCTTCCACCACTGATCGATAAGATGTCACCATCCGACGCCTCGCCTTCGGTCACAAGCGTCATGGAGAAGCTGCCGTCCTCGCCAATGGTATCGACCCGTGCGATGCGTTCGTGCATGGCTGCTCCTTTACCTGACCACGTAGCAGTCAACGGTGGCGTCGAAGTCGGTAATGGTCCCGCCCACCAGGATCTCCACACGAAAACGTCTGAACAGCGTGCCCACTTCCCTGAGAGAGAAACCGGTCAGGGCCTGTTGCCCGAATGTCGCAGCGTCCCAGCCACCCGTTACCAGGTCCCACTCCTCTGCGGTGCCGGTCAGCGCCGCAGCACCCTGCGCAAAGGTGTCCGTTGATTCCGAGCCATCGGGATTGATCGGGTAGAACTGCAGACGTGCAGTGGGCGCACTACCGGTGAGGCTGGTCGCGTCGAAGTGAAACAGCAGTCCGCGCGCGATATTGTGGTCCTGTTTGGACAGCGTGACGACAATATCCGGGTCGCTGGCGTCGGCCTGGTCGACGATGGTGAGCAGCCGTGTGCCGGTTGCCTTACACGTGCCCGTGAAGTCCGCTCCGAGTGCCAGACCTGGAACTCCGAGCACCAGAAGCAGAAGCCAAAAGGCCAGAATCTTGAATCGCATCACGACTCCTCTAGAAACACCGGCGTCACGAAGCACCGGCAGTTGATCGAGTTGCCAGCCGAGAGCGTGCTACCGCCAGCACCGATACCGGGCGCATCGGCTCGCTCTAGATCGCCAAGCACGAATGACTCGCCCTTGGCCACCACCTGTCCCTCGGCCATGACGTGCTGGTCACGCACATTGGCATCGCGTGAGGTGTTCCACTGACGCCGCTCGACTCCAGCCTGACTAAAGCTCTCGAGCTGTGCCGACTGCGACGCCTTCAGCACCTCGGTACGTGCGATGGTGCGAGCGTTGTCACGTCGTCCCTTGAAGACGCTTCGTACACGCCTGGCGATCTGATCGACGCTCTCACCCTGAGCCGTCGCCACTTCGAGCTCGTCCCGCAACCGGTTCTTGGTGGTACGGTTGGCATGGGTCACGAGTGATGCACCCTGCTTGCGCAGCATGTCACGCATCTGTTCGGTGAAGATGAAATCACTACTGATGCCCAGTGACTCCAGCGACTCAGCCAGTATGTCTGCGTAAGCTGTGACCCGGACAGGTTCTACTACGGTCGCGAACCGCTGCACCCACTCCGCCGGGTCGAAGACCTCGCCCACGCTGACGCGAGCTCGAGGCGTCACCAGTACCAGGCGCGTCAGTACACTGTCACGCTGCTCAGCGAAGAGCCTCCGCATGGCTCGCAGGAAGGCTGGCACGAACTTGCGCTCACGATGTACCTGCCGCTGCCACTCGCTCTGCTGAAGCGAACGTGTACGCGACCGATCGTCATCGTCATCATCTTCTGGGTCGTCGATAGCGTCCGGATCATCCGGTGGCATGTCAGAGCCGAAGTTCTCGGGGTCAAACACCTGATCCGCGAAGGTTCCAATCGGTTCTTCGCCCCAGTCCACCGGATCGAGTCCGCGATCTTCGCGTACCTGATTCACGCTGCGCACCTTGAGCGTAAGATCCTGGGCATCGTTTTTTAGATCGTGCTCCTTGTCAGCCGATACAAACGGCTCCCAGTCCATAAAGATCGACGGGTCGAAGTCACGCGCCAGCTGTAACGTGATCGTGTCGGCAATCATTGACGCAATGGGAAGTACCGTGTGCAGATCGAACACAAACTGGTTCGTCTCGGCACTGCTGCGGTCGCCAGAAACCACCTGCCCCAGAATCGAGCGAGGCGTGCCGAAGCCCATCAGCATGTCATCGCGCCAGTGATCGAGCAGTGGAGTGATATCGGCCCCGCTCTGCAACGCAGCAAGAATCAGCTTGTAGCCAGTCGGCAAGATCGCGGGCTTGCCTGCCTGATCGCCGGCTCGGTTGTGATAGTGCTTTCCCCAGAGCTGCCAGAATCGCTCGGCCTCCTCCGGCTGGAACGGCACTGCCTGCTCGCCAGCCTCCAACCATGTCTTGGGAGTCGCATCGTGCTGGTAGTGGCTCTTCAGATGCTGGCCAGAGAACTTGAGCGAATCAGCCGTGAGTCCGGACGGACCGAGATAGCCCTCGCTCTGCCACGGGCTCTCGGGATCAGGAAAGAAAAACCGTATGATCGAATCAGCTGCGAGCTCTACGGTTTGCCCCTGCCCGTTCTGCACACCGTAGGCTTGCACCACACCACCGCTGACGATCGGCTTTACCTTGGCAGGCGGAATGGGATGCAACTGCATCGGCACGCCCAGTCTGTTTCCGACCTTGAGCCAGTACCCTTCGCCCACCGTAACGATCCACTGCGTAGTGAGTCGCATCAACTGCGAGCGGGTGAAGTTCGGATGCGGTCGATCCAGAAGATCCTTCAGCGGGTGATCGTCCAGCACTTCCTCTATTTCGGTGCCGTCCCGCACGCGACGTTTCGTCTTAACCTGTGGCTCGAGCGATGAGACACGATTGGCAATCGCACGAGTGGCCGTGTCGGCAACGCCCATGCTCTCGCGCAGCAGCAGCGATGTATCGGGCTGTGTCCCCATGCCCCCACCGAAGACGGTCATGGGAAAGTCGAAGTCCATTGCCGCTACCGGCCGACGCTGACCACCGATCCATGATGCGAGTCGGCTTCGCAGGCTCATGCCGCTGCCCCGTACAGGTCCGCCGGGCTGACCCCACGCCGAGACGGGAAGAAATGCTCCACAGCCCACACCAGCGCATCTGCACGGTCGGGTGATCCTTCGCTGTCGTAGCCGTCATGGGTGAAGCTGCACACCTCGTCCTCGAGGCTCGGCAGTGACCGCACGATGTGAAGCCTGTTCTGCTCGATCAGCAGCGAGACGGTCTCGAAGCGCACATGCTTGGCCCGGGTAGCTGTCACGTCACGCACGCGCACACTAACGCCGTAGTCCGCAGCAGCCTGCGTAATGACCGACTTCACCATATCGCCGCCGTAGTTGCGCTCCACCACGATGGAATCAGCATCGAACTCGCAGAAGGCTTCTACAGCACGCCTGCCCCAGCCCTCGGGGCGTAGCGAGCAGGAGCGATCAGCCAGTGCATAGCCGTGACCGTCGGTGCCAAGGCCGCAGACCACGATGCCTTGCGCATCTCCTTCGACGCTGCCCGATGGGTCAACGCCCACCACGATACGAGCCATATCAGGGGCTTCCTGTACCCGGCAGGCTTCCAGCATGGACCGGGTGACCAGAGCGCCATCTACATCTTCGATCAGCTCACCCTCGAGCTCCTGCCGGCCTAGACGGGTGCCACCGTACTTGGCTTCCATGCGCTCGACGGAGCGTTCGGAGAGGTTCGCGATGTTGTCGCGCATGGTGCCGCGAATGACCAAGCAATCATCACGTTTGGACAGGATGCCCACCAGGCCACCACGCTTCGGTGTGCTGGAAGCGAGGATCTGGAGGTTTCGGTGCCCACGCACCGTCATCTCCAACACGCTGAAGGCTTCGCTGGCACTCACTCTTTCGGGCTTCCAGCTATCGATTTCGTCGGCGATGATCCCGTCGTTATTGGGACCGCGAAAACGGTCTGGACGCTGAGCTGAACGGAGCCTGATAATTGCCCCGTTCCAGCAGATGACTCGAGGATCGTCTTGGGCTTGCGTGTAGGTTGGAGCTCGGTGTGGGGGCCAGAGATCGAGTAGTCCGGGTGCATCGTCGGATCCGTTGAGCATGAGCCCAACGTCTCCCGCAGTTGGGGCCGCAGCGAGAACCGTGCGCCAGTCTCCTCGATCAATTCGGTCACGCGCGATTTCAAGGATCGTGCGGCTCTTGCCCCAGCCTCGACCAGTCTGGAACAGCACAATCCACGGATCCCAGCCTGGGTCGAGCTGATCTGGGCGTGCCTTGAGGCGCCAGTCATGTAGCAGGTCCGCCCCTGCCGTTAGTTCCGCTGCCGTTAGCCTTGCTGCTGCGCTCGGCGTCGTCGGAGCTCTGTGCAGCAGCGAATGCAGCTGCGAGGTCGGCAGGGTCCACGGCTCCAGCAAGGGTCAGCTCTTGCACCACGGTGGCTGGATCGACGCGCTTGATCCACTCGTTGAACCACGGGAAGTCGCCGTCACGAATCTTCTCAGCCCAGATTCGCGCCACGTCCTCCATGAACTCAGGGTCCTCGGAGAGACGCATCGACAGCCGCTTGAGCCTGTGAGGTCCACGAGACAGGGTTATGCCCCCCTCGGGAGAGTGAACCACAACCCCTAGTGGCAGGTCAAGCCTTCAGGCACAACAGGCACAACCGTTCCACGGGGAACTGGCGCAAGTGCCCGAAGTCAAAGCCCTTGTGACCGCATCTGTCGCAGGTCGAATCGGTGTGTTCTGTCCATAGGATCTTGCCCGTAGGCCAGCCCTGCTCGTCGCTACCTGCGGTCTTCTTCTCTGGCTTGGGGCGCCATACCAGCTTGCCTCGTTTGAAGGCTTGCAGGACAGCCTCGGCAGCTCTACCGCTGATTGCCATGTCGGTTGACATCCGAGTAGACGGGGGGTTACCTTGGTCTCTTCCGAGTCGGACCCCGTAGAGATCTACCAGATAGTCACGGTAGAGATCTTCCCCCCCACCCCCTGACCATATTGGGGGTGGGTGGGGCGTCTCTTCTACTCTATGTCGAAGACTCTCCCCACGAACGGGTGAAGCATCCCCCGCT
>SDBT01007372.1_pt1 | contig 18097 bp, 20 predicted proteins | sample 2277101 | NCBI WGS metagenome assembly SDBT01 (sample SAMN10404973, study PRJNA504765) | marine sediment metagenome | isolation source: marine sediment core GS10_PC15, 103 cmbsf | place: Arctic Ocean: Southern Knipovich Ridge | collected 2010 | reverse complement strand
TTGTTTTTTGGTGTTTTGATCCCTTTGGTTCTTAAGTCAACTGAAAGTTTATTACTCCCACCATTATTTGCTCTTGGCACAGGATTACCTGTAATTATTTTTTCGTTTCTGATTGCTTTCAGTATGCAAAAGGTAAGTCGGGCCTTTCGAATTGTGCAAAAAGTTGAAAAAGTTATGAGATACGCAGTCGCTTCAGTATTTTTAATTACTGGTATTTATTATTTACAATATCTTATAAAATATCTAATACAACTATAAAGTTATTCAAAATAGAGAAAAGGTGTCAGGAACCTTTTCTCCCATTTTTCCTCTGTACTTTATTTTCGCTATTATCATGGAGGTGATACGATGAATGATTTGGGGGTTTGGATTATTTCCGCGTCTTCTTATGAGGACAATGGTAGATTGATGCAGTATAGAAGAGTATCAATGCCTCCGGCAGTGTTTTTAGTTCTTAAATCTTTATTGCTTCAGGCAACTGAAAGGCTAGAATGTAAAGTGAATATAACTTGTGTTAATGAAAGGACGGAGAATGGCGATGAATACCTAAGGAAGATTATCGCACGCAACGATTGCGGCAAGAAATTGGTTTTGATAAGCGCCAAAACTTTTGAGCTGCCGAGGGCGATAGATATAGCTGTTTACCTGAAGCGCCTTGACAGTGTGGATGTCGTGATTGGCGGGGCGGGTGTTACTTTGGCGGATTATAAAACTTACGAGCTGCTTCGCGACAAAGGAATTTCTTTTAATGTCGGAGAGGGCGAGGAAACTGTAGGCAAGATTATTGAAGATGCTCTCAACAACAGCCTAAAGATCTTGTATTGGCAGAGGAATTATGTCGATTTGAGAGAGGCGCCTCTGCCAGATGTGCCAGATGTGATTTCTGATGGCTATGGCTTAACGCTTAATAGGCTTGCCGGCATCGACACTTCCGAAGGGTGTCCTCACAACTGTTCTTTTTGTTGTGTGACTACTTTGCGTGGTCGTCAGATGACTAGATCGAGAGCAAGAGACCCCGAGGGCGTTCTAGAATGGATAGAGAAAACACATCGGGTCGGTTTGCCCATAATGTTGCTGGATGATAATTTTCGGCGTTCACCCATTTATAGGACCTTATCCGAACAGCTCATCAGATTGAATGAAAAACTGGGCGATACATTTTATCTTTTCATTCAACTAGATGCGACTCCCGATGTGATTAAAGAAGTTTCTGCGCTTGCTCGAATGGGAGTTAGGCAGGTCTTTTTGGGGATTGAGACATTGGATTCTCAAAGACTGGCTGATGAGGGAAAAACGCACAATAAGCCAGAGCAATATCGCCTAATAGTTGATGAGTTCCATAGATATAGCATTCTTGTTAATGCTGGCTGGATGGTTGGATTCCCCGACCAATGTGCGCCCGCTATACTCAAAGAGGCGCGTGCGATGGCTCAGCTTTTTGATCTGGTCGCTCTATTTCGTGTTGTTCCTTTTCCTGAAACAGTTGACTTCTATGAAGCGGTGCGTAATGGTGAAATTGTAGATTGGGACCCGAACAACTATGACACCGCGCACTTCGTGAGGAAGTTATCTATGATGACTAAAGAAGAGGCCGAGGCCGCTTGCTGTAGAGCTTTTTCTATCAACCATAGCGTTAGGCATATATTGGCAGGCGTTCCTGGGTTGAGACAAAGAGTATTTCAGAACAATCTGTATAGTAGAGTGATTGCCGAATGGGGGAAGTTGGCGAGAGGCAAGCCGTTTCAGTTTATTATGGATGGGATTCCTAGAATAGCAGGCAATCCCGTCTGGAGACCTGAAGACAGTTTCAGAGGATTTTCTTTAGTCTTAGATGATTTAGACAAAAGAGAAAAAACACTGGGACAGATGTCCTAGACAGCCATTTCGTAGATGACATTGCGAAATGGCTCTTTTTTGTTTTCCTTGGATTGATCAACTAAATTTGGTATAGTGATAATAAAGAGTTTGAGAGAGTTTCACCCTCGCAGCAATATATAAAGTTTAGATCTAACAAAAATAAAACTATGAAAATAACAATTTGCGGAAGCGTAAGATTTAGAAAAGAAATGGTTGAAGTGAGAGATCAATTAAATAAGATGGGGCATAAGGGGATCATTTGTCCTGTAATGGAAGATTTAGCCCTTGGTAGAAATCCAGAGTTAATGAAGAGAATTAAAGAAGACCACGGTCAAGTCAAAAGAAAAGAAGGTTATATCAAGTGGTATTACAAAGCGATTGCGGACAGCAATGCTATTTTGGTTTTAAATTATGACAAAGACGGCATTAAGAATTATATTGGCGGAAATACTTTAATGGAAATGGGCTTTGCTCACGTCAAGGATAAAAAGGTTTTTCTTCTAAATCCAATACCAGAAAAGGTTTCTTATACTGATGAGATAAAAGCCGTGACCGATGTGATTCTTAACGGAAATTTTAATAGGATGAAATAAAGAGAGATAGATAAATCAGGTCTTGGAAGAGGGAGAATGGAGCCAACTTTATTTTGATTCTAAACTTATGTCTAGGATAAAATCTCAAAAATCCAAACCAGTTGTGAAAATATTTGATGAAGATGAAAAGTAAGATTATTAAACTAAATAAAAAGTTCTCGGTGTTGCTAAAACCAACACCGCTTTATAATTTCAACGCTACGATCCATAAGCCCTCGCATTTTCCGTCCTCGGATAATGTTTGGGAGCAGGATAACTATTGGATCATGATGTTTTGGAAAGATGATATTTTTGGATTGAAGTTAGAAAACAAGGGCACGGTCGCTAATCCCAAAGTAAAATTAACTGTCTATTCTCGAAAACCAATCAAGCCGGAGATTAAAAAAGAAATTATTCCCGAGATAGAGTGGCGGTTTAATATTAAATCCGATATCGCGGAATTCAGTAAGAAGTTCAAAAACGATAAAGTGTTAGGGCCTTTGTTTAAAAAATGGAAAGGGATGAAGCCGGTGGCTGCTAATTCGTTCTATGAGACCTTGATCATTTATATTGTTTTGCAAAATGCCACTGTCCGCCGTACTTCTCAAATGCTTGAGAATCTTTTCAATAAATTCGGCCAGCAAGTTGAATTTGACCATAAAATTTTATTTTCTTTTTGGAGTCCGCAAATTATAGCTAAGACAGCCGAGCAGGTTTTAAGAGATTTAAAGTTAGGTTATCGGGCTAAATTTTTGAAAAGAATTAGTGAACAGTTTGTTTGTGGAGAAATTAATGAGTTTCAGATGCGAAAAATGGGGAGGGGTGAACTTAAAAAAGAGGCGTTAAAACTCTACGGCATTGGCCCTGCCTCTGTTGAGTATCTTTTGTTTGAAGATTTTTACCATTGCGGTTCTTTAGAAACAATTCCGCCTTGGGAGCAGAAAATAATGTCGCGACTATTATTTGATAAAAAATTAGTATCCGTTCAGAAAATTCTTAAATTTTTTAGATCGAACTATCCCGGTTGGGAAAAATTAGCGTTCCATTACATTTGGGAGGATATTTTTTGGAAAAGAAAAACCCAGAATATTCCTTGGCTGGAAAAGGAGATCAGATCATGAAGATGGGAAATGAGAAGTTGAATGTTGATTATTTATATTTAAACTATGAAAATTCTTTTAACTGGTGATGATGGGTATGACGCGATTGGGATTCGTCTTTTGATCCATTTTTTAAAAAAAGAACATAAGCTTAAAATCGCGGGCACTAAAACCAAGCAAAGCGGGATTGGCGGCAAGATCAATTTTAACAAAAAGGTAGCTTGGGGCGAGACTTCAGTTTCTGGTGTTCCCGCGATTTGGGTTGCGGGGACGCCCGTAGACGCGATTGGCTTTGCTTGGAATCATTTTAAAGAAAAATTTGATCTAGTGATTGCCGGAATTAATTGGGGCGCGAATATGACTATGGGCATCTTTAGCTCAGGCACCCTAGCTGCGGCCTTGCGGGCAATTTCTTTAAGACTCGCTCCCAGGGGTATGGTAGCAAGCTATAACTGTTCTCCTGAAGATTGGTGGACGGAAGATAAGAGTATGCGCGCGATCAATCGATGCTTGGAATATCCGGGCAAAGAGTTTTTCAAGATTTTTAATTTAGCTTTAAAGAATGACCTTTGGGGCGCTCGGCTTTTGAATATCAATTTTCCTTATAAACCTACTCGCAAGATTCGCTTCACGAAATTTTGCCCTTATGTTACTGATTTTTATAACTGCAAGATTAAGATTAACCGCAAAGCCAAAAACTATATTCTGCCTCCGGGGATTATGAGGAATAAACTCGAACCCTCTTTTGATGCTGGCGCAATGCAGAGGGGTGAGATTTCCATCTCACCTTTTAGATCTACTTTCACGGACGAGAAGATTTATCGTAAATTAAAGGGTTTAAAAATTAGAATTTGAAATTAGAAGATAAGGGTCAGCTATTATTTCTTGATTTGGCAGGAAAATACGGCTGCTCTGTTTTTTTAAGCTGGATTATTGCTATTTTTGCAAAAATCTTCTATTATATTGAGTCCAATTCGTTTTACTTTCTGATCTTTAAGAAATCGGGTTTTATTACTGATATGCAGGAGGCAGGAGCAATGACAGATTCATATTTAGTTGGTGAACCTTTGTTTGGGAAAAAATTCAGAGAGAGCTATTACGCACCAGTTGGTCAGGCTGATCTTGCTTTTCGAATCTTACATGAGATTCAAAGTGAATGCGAAGCTTTGCAAAAGCTGCGCGAGGAATATGTCGCGATTGTTTATGCCCTAACGGAGATGGGGATTAATTTCCGCATCATCTATGCTCACGAAGATATGATTGATCAAACCTCTCTTGGTGCTTGTATACAAGGATTAAACTGTCGTTTGGTGGGTTTTCCTCCAGAATTTGTTCCTCCTTCTGTTATCTATCCTCGTGATTTTGCTACTGTTTTCCCTAATATTATTTTAGTGAACTCTAAAGTAGTAGAACTGCAAGTGACAGAGGCCAAGGGACATCAGATCATTTCTTCTCCTTATGGAGAAGGGGGACGGGTCTTGTCGCGCCGTAAGACAATGTTGGTTGGCGAGAGATTGATTCTTGAGAAAGGGGATTCAACCGATCCCCAAAAAGAGATAGAGAGAATCAGAGCATTAGGAATAAAGGTTGGCATCATTCCTTTGCTTCTTGCTCAAGTATTTTCCAGAAGCAAGAAAGCGGAGAAACTCATCTGCAATGATCATTTAGACAGAGTGGGCTGTTTGCTTGAAGGCAAGGATGGGGGTTTGCACCTAGTGGTAGATCCGTTAATCTGTACTGCGGATTGGCAGGGAGGCGGAGGGTATCCTTGGATTCCTCGTTTGCCTTATGATTCAATAGATTTAATAAAGCGCCGATGCGAATCTTTAGAGATTAAGGTGCATTATCCTAAGAAGATGCAGATTCCTTATTCTTTAAATCTCGTGCAATTTTCTGACGGCCGCGTGTTAATGACAGCAGGCGATGACCCTGTCGCGGAGACAGTTGCTAATATTGTTGGTGAGGGTAAGATTCATCAAACACCGATTCCTATTGAACTGTTTCCAGTTTTGTGTTATGCGGGGATTCGCTGTTTAGTCACCAGAAGTCCTGAAGCGCTTTTCAAGAAAGCCTAGGTAAGTTCCTTACTTCCTTTCCGGCGAGATTCTCGTCGGTTTTTTTATTCATTCAGCCTTGCCGTTCACTGCCAAGGTTTGGTATAATTTTAAAAGAAGGCAGATTTTTTTAATGATTCAAAATAAAAAAAGTTTTTTAATTTATGGACAAGGAAATTGAAATTCAAGTTAATATTGAAGACAAAAAAGCGCTGAAGGAATTTTTGAAAAAGAATGCCCATCTTGACTCCCAAAAACACCAGATCGATGAATACTTCGTGCCTGCTCATCGTAATTTTATTAATGTCCGGCCAGCCAAAGAATGGTTAAGATTAAGAAACACGGATGGGGTTTATTTTATTAATTACAAGAATTGGCATACAAACAAAGAAGGGAAAGGTCATTATTGTGATGAATACGAAACACGGATTAAGGATAAAGAGCAAATGAGTAAGATTTTTAAAGCCCTTGATTTAAAACCGATCGTGACCGTGGATAAACAAAGAGAGAATTGGATCTATAAGGATTACAAAATTTCTATTGATTCTGTTTCCGGGCTTGGTGATTTTGTTGAGGTTGAATATATTGGTTCGGGAAAAGATGTTAATCCCGAGAAAATTACAGAGGGGATGATAGAATTATTGAAAGGCATTGGCTGCGGAAAGATTAAGAGAAATTATCGCGGCTATCCTTTTCTGCTGCTGTTTCCCAAGGAAGCAGGCTACGAGCAACAATAATCAATTGGAAAATTTAGGAAGATGGAGTTAATAAAGAATTGCTTTGTATTTTTTTCATAAAAACGTATAAAAAAAATCAGACTAGAAATAGTAGGTTTGCTGCAGTCTTTAGCCGTGCTTTTGTATTGCGCTCTGCTTTCAGGATTTTTCCTGTTGATGGAGAGAGTGATGTCGAAACGGCCTAATATTTTAGGCTGGATCTTAATGCTTTTCTTGCTTGTTTTCTCGGCAGCAGTAACTGGTTTGCTTGTTTTTGGCTATCCAGTTTATCTGGTTCTAAACAAGAAAATCAAGGAAGCGCTTAAGGTTTTAGGTTATACATTCCTCTATTGTCTGGGGATTATCTTGATTGTTATTTTGTTTGTTGTTTTAATTTAGCGTTTGCCATTTTTTGTTTGATGGGATTTTTTTCACAAAAAATAATTTTTTGGTATAATAAAACCAAAAGAAAGGAGGTGAAAATGAAAACAAAAAGATTTTTTATTTCTGTTTTTTGCGTCCTGACCACTATTTTGCTTTTAGCGCCTTCTGTTATTCGGGCCGAACCGACAGTCTTGGGCGCGACCACGGGGAAGATCGCGGTGACCCCGCCTGATTTTGATGATATCGGCGCGGTTTTGGAGGGTTTGGGATTTGCTTATGACGAGATCCAATTTGAAGAATTAAAATCAGAAGAGAAATTAAAAGAGTATGATGTTGTCTATATTAATTGTTCCTCGGACGCGGATTATGTGGCAGAGGAAGCCGGGCCGGCAATTGCCTCTTATGTTAAAGGCGGCGGAATTGTTTACGCTTCGGATTATGCTAATTCAATTATTATTGAGGCTTTCCCGGGTAAAATCAATTTTTACAGCGACCGTGAATATTATGACGAAGATGAAGCTACGGATTATTACAGTTCTCGAATCGGCGAAGTAGGAGTGGTCCAGGCGCAGATAGTTGATCCTGGTCTAGCCTCGGTAATCGGTAAAAGTACGATAGAAATCAATTATGATATGGGTTCTTGGGTCGTGATGGATAGTCCGGGTTCAGGGACAAAGGTCCATATGACCGGGCCTGTATCGCTTGGTTATGGTGGAGAAGAGGGGACATTGCAGGATAAGCCTTATGTTGTTTCTTTCTCTGAAGGCGATGGAGAGGTCTTGTACACCAGCTTTCATAATGAAGCCCAGGTTTCTTCTGATGTCCAGAGCGTTCTGAATTGGTTTGCTGTCCGCGCCAAGGGCGGCAAGATCGCGCGCAAAGCTCAAGAGCTGGCTACTCAAGGCGGTGATCAGGTTTTACAGGAAATTGTGGACGGGATTGACCAAGGGGAAGAAAAAATTTATTACTTTAACGCGACAGGCGAAGAAGACTTTTCCGTGATTTTGAATTTTGACGGGAGCGCGGTTTCATTGGCAATAACAGACCCCAACGGCAATGCAATAATCACGAAAGAGGTTAGCAGTCCGCCTTTTTCTCAAAAAATAACAGCGGAAAAGGGTAAATACACAATAGAAGTTAAGGGCGAAGATATTCCTTATCAGAATATGCCGTTTGTTTTAACCGTGGGCGGGCCGGAAAAGGCTGCTGCTGATCCGATCATTGGCGGAACTCCGACTAAGTCTAAGTCAAAAAAGATTTGGGTTATTTTAGGTGTGATTGTTGGTCTCTTTTTATTGTTCGTGATCGTTGTTATTGTCGTGATTGTGATTTTACTTAAGCGGCGGAAGAAGGCTAAGTCGAATTGATTCTTGGTGATATTTATCCAAAAAATCGCCTTTTTGGCGATTTTTTGGTAGAATAGAATCATTGTTTTCATCTTTTATGAAAAATCATACTAAAAAAACTCTCAAATTCTATTGGCGGGCAGTTTTAGATTACAAACTTTCTGCCCTCCTTATTTTTTTCTCGGTGATTGGGGCTTCGGTATTGCGCGTCATTACGCCTGTTTATTTAAAGAAGTTTATTGATGTTTTAGCAGGCGGCAGTGATCTTGAGTCAATCAGCATTAACCTTTTTCGCTTATTAGTTATCATTGCTCTAATCAAGTCAGCTAGTTGGGCCGTCTGGCGAATAGTTACTTTTGCCACGAGCTATTTCCAGCCAAAAGCAATGGTCAGTTTGACGAGCAAGTCTTTTGATTACCTGCACAAGCATTCCTTTGCTTTTTTTGAGAATAGTTTTGTCGGATCATTAGTTAAAAGAGTAAAATGGTTTGAACGCGCTTTTGAGGTGATTGCCGATCAGATCACTTGGCGCATCCTGCCTTTAATCACCCAGCTCACATTGATTATTATTATTTTGTATAAGCAAAATTATATATTAGGAGTCGGTATTTTAGCATGGGTTTTTGTTTTTCTATTAATCAATGTCATTTTTAGCAGGTATAAGTTGAAATATGACATCCAAAAAGCAGCAAAAGAAACAGAAACAACAGGACGGTTGGCAGATACGGTTACAAATAGTAAGAATATAAAATTGTTTAACGGTTTTACTCGAGAATCTAATGCTTTTAAGAGAATCTTAGAGGAATTGCGTAAATTGCGCCGCTTTACTTGGGATTTAAATAATTTTTTTGAAGCTTTTCAAGGTCTCCTGTTTCTATTTTTAGAAGTAGGGATTCTGTATTTAGCGATCCGTCTTTGGCAAAAAGGAATTTTGTCGGTTGGTGATTTTGTTTTGATTCAAAGCTATCTTGCGATCCTCTTTATGCAGCTTTGGGATTTTGGCAAGATTTTAAGGAGAATCTATGAATCCTTAGCTGACGCTGAAGAGATGACCGTGATCCTAGACACCCCGCATGGGATTGCTGACATAAAAGGCGCTAAAGTCCTGCTTGTTTCAGAAGGAGCAATAGAGTTTAAAAATATTGATTTTTATTACCGTAAGACTCGTGAGATATTTAAAGGGTTTAATTTGAAGATTAAGAGCAATGAACGTTTGGCTTTAGTTGGGCCGTCAGGTTCTGGTAAAACCACGGTTGTTAAGCTGCTTTTACGGATGCATGATGTATCTCGCGGTCAAATTTTGATTGATGGTCAAGATATAAGTCGGGTGACTCAAGAGAGTTTATGGCGCAAGATCAGTTTAGTGCCGCAAGACCCAATGTTGTTTCATCGCAGTTTACGTGAGAATATTCGTTACGGCAAACCAGGGGCTTCGAATGCTGAAATAGTGAAAGCAGCCAGGGCGGCGCATGCCCATGAATTTATCTCCGAGTTTGCAGAGGGTTATGATACCTATGTTGGTGAGCGGGGGATAAAGTTATCTGGCGGCGAGCGCCAGCGGGTCGCGATTGCTCGGGCAATCTTGCGCAACGCTCCGATTCTGGTTTTAGACGAAGCAACTTCCAGTTTGGATTCTGAATCAGAAAGACTGATTCAGGAGGCAATCGATAGACTGATGGAGAAAAAAACCGTAATCGTGATTGCCCATCGTCTCTCTACAATCCGCAAAATGGATCGGATTATTGTAATTGACAAGGGTAAGATTGTCGAAGAAGGAAGCCATCAGGAATTGATTGAAAAAGCCCGAGGAAAATACAAAAAACTCTGGGAGATCCAGGCCGGGAATTTTATGGAGTAAGAATGTTTAAATATCCTTTCGATTGTGTTATATTAAAGCCATATGCCGGGAAATATCAACAGTAAGCCATTAACGATTAAGGATATTCGAGGAGTTTTGATTCCAGCAATGGAAAAGGTTTTTGCGACCAAAAAGGATTTAGAGAAATTCCTGACCAAGGAAGATGCTCTTAAGGTTTTCGCGACTAAACAAGACTTAGAAGATTTTAGGTATGAATTTAAAAATGAAATGAGAGATAAGTTCGGTAAAAGCCTAGCCCTTAGCGACAAAATACTTAAGAAATTAGAAACATTGCTTCAAGAGAAGAAGATAGGTGATTGGCAAACCAAAAGACGAAGGAGACCATGCAGGATAATGGTTGAAACAGTGCGCAAGGGCAAATTTTTATCGCCGAAACAGTATCAAAAAATCAAAGAGCTGGATGTTCTTTGATTTTTTTGAAGATATAGTCAAAATTAAAAATGTCTTTTGATTTTGCGGGCAAAGGCCTCGCCTTTTTGTTTATTACAGGAAACCATCATTGTGCAGATTGATTTTTCGGAAAATAGGGCTAAAAGTTCGAGTTGCGAAATATCAGCTAAGGATTCTGTTTTTTTGAACAGCTTGTCGATTTTTTCAGCCATCTGTTTCTCTAATTTTATTTCAAGATAATAGCCATTTAAATAATTAATATATTTTTTTTGATCAGGGTATAGAGGTTTTGGTGATAACCAGTGCTCAATAATTTTAGAATCAAAGAATTTTGCATTCCACTGATCTAAGAAAGTATTTGAGCCAATAATAATTTGGGTTTTGACCTTGTAGTCTTTCATGCTCTGATTGTATTGCTTTTCAAAATCTCCATGCGCTAAATAAAACCAGAAATGAGGGTTGTAGGCATAGACAGTTGATCCTTCAGGGGTTAGAGAGCCCAGATGGACTAGGATGTGAGCCCAGAAAGCGTTTAAAGACAATAAATCCGGGAAGGTGAATTTAACCTTCTCTTTTTGTTTTTTGGGGAGTTTGATGATTTTATCGCGTGCGCGTTCAACATAGATGGTTTTGAGCATATTTGCCCATTTAATCACTTGGGCAAGCCAAGATACATTCAGGGTGTATTTTTTGTTTTGCTTAATGATTACCCCTTGATCTAGGAGTTTTTTGATTATTTTGTACCAAGCTTGAAGACTGATTTTTTTCTTAAGTTTGGGTGATATTTTTTTAATTAATTCCTTTAATTCTAAATGCGGGGAATGGGATAATTCCCGGATAATTAGCTCATCAATCCCTTGTTTTTGGCTGAAAATCATTGATTTATTAAACAATTATTTTAAAAACCTATTAAATTTAACATAAAAGTTGAAATAGGTCAAGGAAAAGTATATATTGATTCCCTTGTCAAAAAATAGGGGCAAGGGGATGTTCTTTTTATGAAAGGAGGGAGAAGAGATGGAGGAGGAAGATAAAGCAAAACTTAATGCTCTTGAGTGGTTTGTGATAGTTGTGGGAGCTACTATAACAGGGCTTACAATCTGGAAAATAGTAGACATAGTCAGATGGATATTTTAGATTCAGAGAGGAGAAACAGAGATGGATAGACTGTCTTTATTGGAATTTTGCAAGGAATGTGGCAGCGAGTGTTGTAGATCGAGTGGTGAAATCGGGTCACCGATCTTAACTTGGTTTGAAAAGAGCAAGATTAGGATCATGACGGGAATTCTTTTCTTTCAGAAGAGATTTGAAAAGATAAGGGTTTTGGGAAAGGGGACTTATTATATTATTGGAAAAAGATGGCTTAATAAGAGGGATTGTCGATTTTTGCGTAAAGGAAAATGCCTGATCCAAGATTACAAGCCTCTTGATTGCCGATCCTATCCGATTAAAGCGATCCGGCGGAATGGCGAAGTTATACTTGTCATTGACCCCAAATGCCCAGCTTCTAAGCGTTTAACTTCGGATTTTATTAAAGCGGCTAAAGAGGTGGCTTTCCAGTCGATCGACCGTTTTGACCCGGCAGCTTATCAACACTGGCTTGATCATTATCTTGGCTGGCTAGATTATGCAATAGAGCTTGATACTTTTCTTGCTTTATCGAATAAAGAAAAGAGTGCTTTAGTTACTTACTAATGGTTTGAATATTCAAGTCATTTTTTAAACCCTTGACAGGGTTTTTTTGTTTTGATATACTTTATTTAAGTAAAGTGATATCAAATACATGCCCAAATGGGACAATCAAAAAACTGAAGACTTATTCAAAGCAATCTTGGCTTTAAAGAATGTGAGCGAAGCGAAGAAGTTTTTTCGTGATCTTTTAACCGAAGCCGAGATTATTGAGTTTGGCAAGCGCTGGCAGGCAGCGCAAATGCTCAAAGTGAAAATTCCCTATTCCCAAATTGAAAAAGAAACAGGATTGAGTTCGCGCACTGTAGCGCGAGTGGCTAAGTGGCTTAAGTCTGGAATGGGCGGTTATCAATTAATGTTAAAAAGATTAAAAATCCATCATCGCAACCCTTCTCTTTTTGGGAAAAGGTTGCTTTGATATTATAGAAAATTAAAGATCAACCTGACCTCTTCCCAGAGAGAATATATGGGAAGGGGTTTTTGTTTTTAATCAATAAAATTATGAAAAAAGGTAAAATGCAAATTGGCATTATTGGGCCAGAGCGAAAGAACTTGCCGAAAAACAAGGGAGAGCAAAGAAAGATTTTAAAATTAGCAGGGGAAATTGGCAGAGGAGTCGCAAAGGAGAAGGCAATCTTAATTACCGGTGGCTGCAGTGGCGTAGTGGCGGCAGCGAGCAAGGCCGCTTATCAGAACGGGGGTATTGTTGTGGGTACACCAGGCAGGGAAAGAGGAACGGCTATCCCTTGGACGACTGTAGAGATCTGTACGCCTATTGATATTGGTGATTATCTTTTTGCCGGGGTTTTAAGTTGCGATGCTATTATCGTAATTCCAGGAGACGCGGGTACTTTAGCGGAGTTAGCCATTGCTTATCGGAACCGAAAGCCATTGATTTTTATTAAAGGATTCCAGGAAGATATCTTGGAGAAACTTGAGTTTAACAAGAGGAAAACATATCCGTATTTTATCGTGAATTCAGCTAAAGAAGCAGTCAAGTCAGCACTAAAGGTCGCAAAGAGATAAGATAGGAGGGATTGCTTTGTCTTGGAAAGAGAGAGTGGCAAATAAACTGCCCAAGCTTGTCGTTGGAGAGTATTGGTTTGTCTATGACGCAAACATATTCATTGATGATATTGGTCTTGGTAGGTTAGGCTTTGTGTCAGATTTATTAGAGATATTTGGTTATTCAGCCCAAATTCTGGACTTGAGTTTTCTGAATGAAAAACTTTTGAGTGTTTTTAAGCCTGACGATTTTGATGTTTTGATTTTCCCGGGGAGAGGGGCGCAGACTGTAAAAGCGAGTTTGGGCTTAATAAGAGGAATAGATGTTAGAGCAAAACGGATTGGTTTGAGAAATCCTCGAGCAGAGGTGGAGAAGTTTTATTGTCCTCAATCTGAGAGTGTCGTGGTTATTGATGATGTCGTTTGCAGTGGTGTTACAGCTAAAGAGGTTTTCGATCAAGGCGATTTTAATAAAGCATCTTTGGCTGTTTGGCTTATGCAGGACCCAAGAGATAATCTGTTGAGTTGTTATCAGAATATTTTTACTAGTTTTTTAGTTAAAGGGAACAAGGGAAGGGTGGCGATCAATTCTCTTGCGACCTTTATTGAAAATTCGGAGATTCGAAAGGATTTTGCTCTACATTATTCGCGTAATGTTCAGGGGTTTGTTGATTTTTTTGAAACCCTGGAAGAACTGGAGGTTTGTCGTGTATCTTAGATCTTATCATCGTTCTTTTGGCGGTACAGGGCCGCACGGTTCTTGTCTGGGGAAGACTAAAATCTTCCCCTATTTTTTTGACAAATAAAACAAGAATTAAAAAAATCCGCAGGTTGAAATTTCTAGGTGCGGATTTAGGGCTGGGGCTCGATTGTTATCTTTGCATCTTGACCTACCCACAACAGTGGCAAACTTGTTGTTTGAAAGGTCGAGATCCCTATGCCACGTAGCAGGTCTATTGCTTCTCCAATAGTTTTGTCAGAGAGATCAAGCCCCCTGATTCGACGTTTGATTTTTTCTACTACGATTTTTTTAATATGCCTGAGATTTATCTCTCTTGATTTAATCACACCTACTCCTCCGCCTCTTCCTTCTTTGATTATTACAGAACTTGTGATCCAGAGATCAAAGGCTCCTTCTCCTGTCTGAATGGTGTGTTGAATTTTTGGTAGAGGGAGGCCCTCGTCTTTTAGGATAAACGTGGTTCTTTCTAGAAGGAAGCTGAACATCCAAAGCCTTTCGCCGGTGTAATGGATTTTCGTTCCTTTGACTGCGATTGTATTCTCGGGGACTCTTTGTGGATTCCAAAAGATTAATATGTACAGAACTATATAACCTAAGCAAATCACATCAATGAGGAATACTGCCTTTCCGTAAATTCCGAGGAACGAGAGCGATCCAAAACTGAGTATTACCACCCAGGCCAAAAATGCAACAGAGAAGAGGACGCGGTTTATCCATGCTTTCTTAATGTAGATTTCGGCGAAATTTTCATTTTCCATAAAGGAAAGGAAAGCAATCACAGCGAACCAAAAGCCAAGAGTAGTAATTACGCTAACTTCCCAAGGGGTTTCCTTTTCTTTTTGTATAAGTCCAAGGACTAACAAGGCGCACAGAGTAGCCACCACCACAATAAAAACATACTTTTTCATCAGATATTCCTCCTTATTGGGATTTTTGGGGATAACGGTAGATTCAAAAAAAGAACAGAAATTACTAACACCATATTATTTCACATTTTTTGTCTTTTGTAAAGATTTTTGTTACAATTAAAACAAATCTAAAATACCCTAAATTACGAAAAACCATTTGTCATTGCGAGGGAGGGCTGCTGCCCGAACGAAGCAATCTCGTTACAGAGTAATTATGTGGATTCTCACGAGATTGCTTCGCTCCTTCCCGTCGCTCGCTAATAGACAGCCTAGATGGTTCTGTAATTCGGGCTAAAATAAAAACTAAAAGTAAAAAACAGGATTTTATGTCTCAAGATCAGGAAAGATTTGGTTTTAAATCTAAATACTTAATGATTTTGGCTGGGATTGTGATTGTTTTAGATTTTGGCTTAACTTTGGTTGGCCAAAATCAGAATTATTGGCGTGATTATACCCAAGTCAACGAACTCAATCCGATTGCTGAGTATTTTTTAAAGATTCATCCTGCAATTTTTATTGTGGCTATTTTTGGTTATCTTTTGTTCTGTCTGCTTTTGGTTCTTGTCTTAAAGAGGTCTTTAAATTTAATCTTCGTTTTGTTTCTTCTGCTTTGCCATAGCTGGGGCGCTTTATCTTGGGTAATCCTTCTTTTTAAAAGATGGTTTCCCGAAACTTCTTGGTATGGCACGCCGCGATGGTATTTGATTTTAACCTATTATGCCCTAATTGCGATTTTATCTGGAATTTTTATCTATAAATCATTTAGAAAAAGTTCAGATAATTAAATAAAAATCAAGATATGAGAAAGAAAAAAGTGATTTGGTTAGCTTTTTCAATGGTTTTGTTTTTGGTTTTGAGTTTTCAACTTTTCATCCGAGATACGCGCGGCGTGCTTTTTCCTCTGTTTTTGTTGTTTATCTTGGGTATGTTTTTTTTAATCCGATGGATTTATCGCAAGGCGCGCAGGAAGAAAAAGCCGGAACAAGGAATTCCAGAAAAGAAGGTTTATAAGAAAGAGACGAAAAAACCACTGGCCCCGCCACTGGTTAGAAAAGAGGCTCCTAAAAAGATAGAAAAAAGCGATAAGAAGAGATTGAGTTATTTTACTTTTCTGAGTCTGCTTGTGTCTGTTTTTAGTGCTTGGGTTTTGCTTCTTTTTAAAGTATTTGGTTATACTCCAAATTCTCCGGCTAAACTTTTGTTTTACAATACAACAAGAAGAGCAGTGATTCCTGCGGTTTTGCTTGGAATTACAGCTTTAGTTTATGCCAAAGTGATAAGAAAGAATAAGGATCTTTTGTGGGCAATTATTTCTTTTGTTTTAGCAATCTTAGCTCTCTTGTTTTCTTTTGTGTTTTAGGGAAATAAGCAAGCTTGAAATTCTTGTTCGGATAAAGTGAAAAGGAATTTCACTTTCTCCTCACTGCGAATTATAAACAAATTTGAAATTTTTGTTTTTGGATGGAACAATTCGTAGGGGCGACCCCGTGCCCGCCCGCCAGAGCCTTGGCGTAGGTGGGTGGTCGCCCTGTTTTTGGTTTACCAATAACGGGCAACCACAAGGGTTGCCCCTACGGGTAATGACAATAAATTATAAAAAAAACCCGCGTTTTGATTTGCGGGGTTGGCAAGTGATAATTATTCTTGCCCGTGGTAGTAGACATCCCAATCCAAATAGTTGTCGAAGGCTTCGTAGAGTACATCCGCCTGAAAAGATGGATTGATAGCAACGTGATGCTCGAACCCGTTCTTGCAAATGAAGCGAAGCAACTCCTGCATGTTTTCGATTTTCAGCACACCGTGTCCGCCAAAGGTATCCAGCGGATCATTTATGAATAAACCATCGCCTATGTATGTCCGTATCTTTCCTACCGTATCATCCGTGGACACACACGCGAAAGTCATCGGTCCTGCTGCAGCTCGTCCTACACACGTTCCGTACGCGTTTTTTGCCCCTACAGTACCGGCAATTATGTCCTGATAAACCATATCTGGAACTTTTCGAAATAAGCTCCTGGGCCAGTTTGAGCAGTGGAAGGCGACACACTTGTCCGGATCATCGCCGTAGTTATTGTTCCAGTCAGCAAGCGCTGACGGAACGCCGGATGCCAGTTGAAGGGCGTACATTGCGACTGCGCCGCAGACATCCACCTCACATGCTGAAGGCATCAGCCCTTCAGTCATCATGCTCATGATCGTGCATGGCACGATACCGTAGTTCTCTTCCACGGAAGTCCAGCACTGAACCGCGCTGGCGTCCAGACGATTCTCCTCCATCCAATTCTCGATCACCACAGCCAGCTTCGCCATTTTGACGAAGGATTTCGTCGGCACGCCTTCTGCATTGATATAGGATTTGACACTATCAAGTTTGCTCTTGACCGCAGAATCATCGTCATCCAGCTTCCACGCGAGGCCGAATATGTCCGACAGGTCAATAGTTTCGACAGTGATGCCAGATGCTTGCAGGAGTTTTTCGCTATATCTGACTGTGTTAAAAGCTGAAGGTCGCGCACCAATCGCGCCTATTCGGGCAGTTCGTAGCCCCCCGACAACTCGACATACACCGGTAAACCACCGGAGATCTTCCTTGAACGCATTAGAATCAGGGGATACCGTATGCAGTGCGGTGAGAGAATAGTCGATGCCGTATTGTCTTAAGTTATTGCAAATTGACATCTTGCCGCAGAAGCTGTCCCTACGGTTAGCAAGATCCATCGCGTCTACAGCATCCGGGAATGCCTGCACGAGCACCGGAACATCCAGATTCGCCATCTTCAAGGTGTTGGCAACGCCGCGTTCATCGCCGAAATTGGGGAGACTAACCAGGACGCCCTGAATCTTCTCTCGGTTTTTCTTGAATAGCTCCGCGCACTTCACCGCTTCCTCAAGTGTTTCCACGCTGCCCAAGTTCGTATCTTCCGGCGTAAGAGCCACCACATCTATACCTTCATCCGCCAGCACTTTCAAAACCTCTTTCCGGCCTTCCTCAACCAGATGGTTAGGAAAGAATCCCCGGTTGCCCATTATTACCCCTAGAGTTACTTTCATATCCATTGCTATTTCCTCCTTGTTTGGATATTTGGGTTGAGTTTTAAGAACCAACAGTTGAGCCGCAAAGTGCAGCTCCAGCCAACATAGCTTAAATTTTGATTTTTGTAAATACTTACTTGTTTTAGAAAAAATGTTTGTAGGGGCGGCCCCAAGTGGCCGCCCTTTTTTAAATTTTGCACAAATCCACAACAGGCAAGGACTAGCGAGGCAGGCGGTTTTTTGTTAGAATTATAATATATGGCCACGCTTTATACCCACAAAGATTCTAATATTCGCAGGACTTGGTTTTTAATGACGGTTTTTTTAGTCCTAATTATTGGTTTTGGCTGGCTTTTTGGCTATATTCTGGAAAATCAATTTATTTTGATTTTCGCGGTTCTATTCAGTGTGATTACCAGTTT
>SDBT01007371.1_pt1 | contig 18097 bp, 18 predicted proteins | sample 2277101 | NCBI WGS metagenome assembly SDBT01 (sample SAMN10404973, study PRJNA504765) | marine sediment metagenome | isolation source: marine sediment core GS10_PC15, 103 cmbsf | place: Arctic Ocean: Southern Knipovich Ridge | collected 2010 | reverse complement strand
ATCTTCTAAATTTATCAGGAGCAAGATTTTTTATGTTTTCATATTTATTCATATTCTTTTTTTCCTTTTAAAAAAAAAGAATAGTATAAATTAAAAAATTTAGTTACGCAAGAAGTCTATTATCGTTAAAAAGGGATTTATTTTAAAAATTTAAATGGCACTAAATTATTTTTTTATTGATAATTTATTTATTAATATATATAATTTAATTACTTTTGAAATTAAAAAACAATAAAGTTATGACAAAACCAATTCGAAGCAGTATTAAAGTTTTACTTTTAAATGATAAAAGTGAACTTCTTTTAATGTGTGCAGATGATCCTAAAACTACAGCAGCAGATGGTAAATATCTAGGAAGATTTTGGTTTACAGTCGGAGGAGAGATTGAGTTAAATGAATCATATCATGAGACTGCTTATAGAGAAATTTACGAAGAGACATCTTTAAAAAAAGATGAAATTGATCTAGGACCAATTGTTTGGTTTGGAGAGTTTGATCTAATTTTAAATGGAACTTTAACTCGTCTTAAACAAAGATTTATAGTTGCTAAGACAGCTAAAAAAGATGTCTATTTAAAAAACCCGACTTCTTGGGAAAAAAAAGTTGTAAAAGATTTGGCTTGGTTTTCAATAGATGATATTAAAAATTCAGATGAGATAATTTATCCAGCCTTATTATCAAAATATCTGCCAAATATTATAGCAGAGAACTATCCAAAAGAGCCGATTGAAATTGATCTATCTATGCAGCCAAAAAACATCAAATAAGATTCAAGTTTTAAAAATCTCAAATATCTAAAAAAAATTATTGTAAAATAATTTTTTTAACTTTTTTGAAAAAACTTCTTTGTGATATAGATCGACTTTGATATATAATGGATTTTTATTTTTTAAATTTTTTGGAGTTTTAAGTGAAATGTCCTTTTTGTAATTTTGAAGAATCTAAAGTTACAGATTCCAGAATGTCAATGGATGGTCAAGCTATAAAAAGAAGACGTGAATGTTTAAAATGTAATCAAAGGTTTACAACTTTTGAAACGATAGATTTGACAATTCAGGTTTTGAAAAGAGATTCTACTTATGAGGATTTTAAGCAAGAAAAACTCCTTGGCGGCATCATGGCTGCTTGTAGACACACAAGAGTGTCTCACGATAAAGTTAAAGCTTTATCTTACCATATAACAGCAGATCTAATGGCGTCTCAGGTAAGAGAGATTACAACAAAAGATCTTGGAGCTATCGTAATGAAACATTTGCAGAAAATTGATACTGTTGCATATATTCGTTTTGCTTGTGTATATGAAAGATTTAAAGATATAAAAGAAATTTTAGATGCAATAGATTCCATTAAAAATGAAAGCTATTGTTTAGAAGAAAAACAACAATTTTAACAGCGAGGATGCAGATCATGCCGCTAAAACCAAATGAAATAGAGAAATTTAAAGAACAATTATTAGAACTTAGAAAAAAAATTAATGGAGCTATTAATGGAGCTAAAGAAGAAGTTAAAGAGCTCGATGAAACCAAAGGTTATTCTCAACATCAAGCAGATGAGGGGACAGATGATTTTGGTAAAACTATTAATTTAGAAGTGTCTAATAAAGAATATCTTATTGTAAAACAGATTGATAGAGCTTTAGAAAAAATCGATGAAGGTACGTATGGTATTTGTGATATTTCTCAAAAAGAGATTCCAAAAGCTCGGCTCATTGCTATACCATATGCAACTATGACAGTAGATGCGCAAGAGAAAACGGAAAAAGGACTATTATAGCATTGAGAAGATATCTTAAGCTTTTTATTGTTTTTTTAATTTTGATAGCTTTGGATATAATGCTCAAATCCTATGTTTATCACAATATTGTTAAAATGAGCTTTATGCACCCTTTTTTTCCATACGGAGGAATTGGGGTATTTAAAGATTTTTTGGGAATCAGCTTTTCCATTGTTTATGTAGAAAATACAGGAGCTGCTTGGGGTCTATTTTCAAAATATCCAACTCTTTTATTTTTGATAAGAACTCTAATCGTAATTGGACTTGTAATATATCTTGGATTTTTTAATAAAGATGGTAGAAAAGATATGCCTCTTTTATTGATAATTACAGGGGCTTTGGGAAATATTATCGATTTTATTTTTTATAAAAAAGTGATTGATATGTTTCATTTTAATTTTTGGGGGTATTCGTATCCAATTTTTAACTTGGCAGACTCTATGATAACAATAGGAATTATTTGGCTCTTTTTCACATTTTTAAAAAAGGCTAAAAATAAAAAATATGAAAATTGAGATTATCACAATAGGAAATGAGCTTTTATCTGGTAAAACAATAAATTCAAATACTCAATATATCTCAAAAACTCTTTTAAAATTTGGATATAGAACTCACTTTGCGAGTGTATATCCAGATGAGAAAAAAGAGTTGGAAAATGGTATAAAAGCAGCTCTTAAAAGAGCGGATCTTTTAATTATTACAGGTGGGCTAGGACCTACTATTGATGATAACACTAAAGAAATTGTTACAAATCTTTTAAAAATCGATCTTAAATTTAGTGGAGATATTGCATCAGATATTGAAAAAAGATTTGGGCAGATTGCATCGCTGCAAGAACAATCAACTATTCCTAAAAGTGGCTTTGTTTTTAAAAATGAAGTAGGAACAGCGCCTGGTTTTGCGTTTTTACATTATGGAAAAGCTTTAATTTTACTGCCGGGAGTCCCTGTTGAGCTAGAAGATATGTTTGAAAAACATGCTATGGTTTTTATTCAAAAACACTTCCCGATAAAAGAAAAAATCTATCAAGAAATTATAAATATTTGTTTACTTGCTGAAATAAAAATCGATGCTCTTTTAAAAACCATACAGCTGCCAGATGATATTACTTTAGGTATTTATCCATCTTATGGATTTGTTCAAGTATCTATTACCACAAAAGCTCTTAATAAAATGGAAGCTACAAAAAAAATAAGTGATATTAAAAATCAAATAGCTCTAGAATTTGCTGAATACATATATATTTCTGAAGATGGAAAAATTGAAAGAGCACTTCACGATCTGTTAATTAAAAAAGAAGAAAAAATTGCCTTTGCAGAATCTTGCACAGGAGGGGCTTTGTCTGCTAAAATAGTAAAGCTCTCAGACTCTTCTAAGTATTTTTTAGGCTCTTTTATTACCTATTCAAATGAACTCAAAAAAAATATCTTAAAAGTATCTGAAAAAACTCTATTAGATCATGGTGCAGTATCTTTGCCAACTGTAAAAGAAATGATAAAAGGGGTTTTTGATTTAACTGATGCGACATATGCAATTGCTGTTTCAGGAATAGCTGGCCCAGGAGGGGCTACTGAAGAAAAACCAATTGGTACGATTAGTTTAGCTGTAGCTAAAAGAGGTGATGAGATAGATGCTGGTTTTTTGCATTTAAAAGGTTCTTTAAAAGGATCTAGATCCTCAATTATAGAAAGCAGTGCAAATATAGCTTTTGGGATTTTATATAGGAAAATAGCTCACAATCTTAACTATTTTGAAAAATGAAAAATTATTCGTTAATAGATTCTGGAAATTTAAAAAAGCTTGAACAATTTGGAGAATATCTAATTGTTAGGCCATGTCAGGTAGCTATCTGGAAACCTAAATTAGGTAAAAATATTTGGGAAAAAGCAGATCTTATTTTTGAAAGAGACACTAAAAATAGATGGATATATAAAGGAAAAAAATCTTTAAAGCTGAGAGCTTTAAAAAAAGAAGAATTTTGGACTATTGATGTTGATGGGATTAAATTAAATCTAAATTTAACGGACTTTGGGCATATTGGATTTTTCCCAGAACATCTTTTTTTATGTAAAAAATTATCTAAACTTATACAAGATCAAAACGCTCTTCATCACAAATTAAATATTTTGAATCTCTTTGCATATTCTGGTTTAGCTAGTTTGTTTGCTTTAAAAAATAAAGCAAATGTATGCCATGTAGATAGTTCCAAACCCTCCATTTTATGGGCTAAAGAAAATGCAAAACTTAATAATTTTCAAGAATCGAATATTCGATACATTTTAGATGATGCTTTAAAATTTTTAAAAAGAGAGGTTAAAAGAGGTTCTAAATATAATGGAATTATTTTAGATCCCCCAAGTTTTGGAAGAGGCAAAAAAGGAGAAGTGTTTAAAATTGAAAAAGATCTACCTCTTCTTTTAGATCTTTTAAAAAAACTACTTTCTAAAAAAAATTCCTTTATTATCTTTTCATGTCATAGCCCTCTCTTTACAAAAATCTCAATAAAAAATTTATTTGAATCAATCTTCAATAAAGATAGCCATTTAGAGATAGATGAGCTTCTTTTAAAATCTGAAAAAAGCTATAATTTGCCATCTGGATACTATGCAATATGGCAAAATAATGATCATAACATCAAATAAAAATGAAAAAATAAAAAAAATAATTAAATTAAGAAATAAAAATAAAAGGGATAAATATTCTTTATTTTTAATTGAAGGCTATAAAGAGCTCTTAAGAGCATCAAAATCAAAGATTAAAATAGAGTCTTTATTTATTTGCGAAGAGTTTTTCTTAAAAGATAATGAATATACTCTCATTGAGGAAATAAGAAATAAAAATTCTTCTATATATGATTGCACAAAAGAGGTATTTGAAAAAATTTCTTATAGAGATAGGCCAGATGGTTTAATTGCTATTGCCAAATCTTTTAAAAATGATTTAGAAAATCTAAAAAAATTAATCGAAAATAAAAAAAATCCCTTGATAGTTGTTTTAGAAGGAATAGAAAAACCTGGTAACTTAGGAACTATTATAAGAACAGCTGCCGCTGCAGGAGTTGATGCAATAATCGTAACAGATCCTAAAACAGATATTTTTAATCCAAACGTTGTAAGAGCTTCTATTGGCACTCTATTTACAACTCCAATATATGTTGAAGATAGTAAAAAAGTGATAAGCTTTTTAAATGAAAACAAAATCAATATCATAAGCGCTACGCCTCATGCGAAAATTAACTATACAGATGTCGATCTTAAAAAGGGTGTAGCTATAGCTTTTGGAACAGAACAAGTAGGCCTTTCAGATATTTTTATGAAGAACTCTAATCATTTAGTGAAAATCCCAATGTTCGGTGATATAGATTCTTTAAACGTAGCTCAATCTACAACAATTTTATTATATGAAGCCATTAGACAAAGAAAATTTTCATAAAAACATTTTATATGTAGACAATCACATATTAGTCGTTATAAAAGAAGCTAATATACCTACTCAAAAATCAGATAATATCTCTAATAATTTTAGTTTAAGCAGCTTAGAAGATTTAGCTAAAGAATTTATAAAGCAAAAGTTTAATAAAAAAGCAAAAGTTTTTCTTCATCCGATTCATAGATTAGATAAAAATGTTACTGGTATCGTCATTTTTGCCAGAACCTCAAAAGCTTTAAGTAGGTTAAATGAGCAAATGAGAGAGAAAAAAATTATAAGAAAGTATTTAGCTGAGGTAGAAGGTAAATTATCTCAAAAAAAAGCTAGATTAACAGATTACATAGTTCATTTATCTCATAGAGCTAAAATAGTCAAAAAAGAGCATAAGAATGCAAAATTAGCTATTTTAAATTACGAAGTTATAAAAGAAAAAAGAGATAGTTCTATTGTTGAAATCGAGCTAATTACCGGAAGATATCATCAAATTAGAGCGCAATTTTCAAATTTAGGACATCCAATAGTTGGCGATAGAAAATATTTAGCAAAAAAAGATCTAAATAAAATTCACCTTAGTTGCTTTTATATTGAATTTTCACATCCAGTAAGTAAAAAAGTTATGGAATTTCAAATAAAGCCATCTTTTTAAAAAAATATAAAAAAAATTATGTGCATATAGAAAAATAACGCACACTTAATTTTTGTCCGATTTTACATTATAAAAAAAGTAGCTCTGAAAATTAAAAAATCTCAGAGCTCTAATTTTTAATATTCTTCTTTTTTAGGATACTTTCTTTCTTTTTTATGCTCTTTTACTGCAGGCAGCCCATTTGATTTTTTAAATAGCTTGTGTTTTGAATATGAAATAGGTTTTTCATAATATCCTTGGAACCAATATTTTGTTCCATAATATGTTGTGCAAGCCATTGAAAAAAAAGCTAAAATTATAACAAAATAAGCTATGAATTTACCAAAGCTAAATTGAGATTTATGTGTTTTTATAAAGAAAAGAAAAGAACCTCCTAAAGCTAACGCTATTAGTGATAAAGCGAATGCTGATTCTACCCAAAATACCATGATTTTTCTCCATCATAAATTTAATTAAAAAAATATAAGGCGTTAATTTCGTTTATTTACCCCTTTAATTATGAGTAATAAAACTTTTTTTCATTTTTTGCTAGAAATAATAATTATAGGGTGGGATTTTTATGAGTTTTGAATGATCGAAAATTAATTTTTAAAAATACAAGTTATTGTTAATCAAAGAATTACAAAAAAATAAAATTGAAAATTACAAAAACTATAAAAGAGTAATAATCAGTGAGATTTTTTTATCTAAGAGATGCAAATGAATGAGGAATTAGATATTTAATTAAAGATCTTTAAAAAACTTAACTGATAAATAGCCATTCATAGAAGTAAAATAATCTAGTCGAAATATAGATATATATAATTTTTTTTTTCAATTGCATAAAAGAGAGATTTCCATGAAAATATTCTGCTACATTAAGGAGATATATTATGAAAAAGACTCTATTAGGTATTTTTACACTTTTGATTTTAACTTTAACGCTCAGCTCAGTTAGCTCTAAAGAAATTTTGATAGACAATACTTTAAAAATCGGGAAATTTGAAAATGGTCTTAGTTATTATATTAAAGAAAATAGATTCGAAGAAAAAAAAGCATCATTAAGACTGCTTATTAAAGTTGGATCTGGGTTAGAAACCGAAGAAGAAAGAGGCATCGCACATTTTCTAGAACATGTGGTTTTTAGAGGAAGTGAAAATTTTGAAGATTATGAAATGATAAAATATCTAGAATCTATAGGATCTCAGTGGGGAGCTGATACTAATGCATCTACCTTATCTGATAGGACAGAGTACAGGCTAGAAATACCTTTAAAAAATATTGAGGATTTAGATAAAGCTTTATTTTTTTTAAGTGATATTGCTTTTAGAGCTAATTTAGAAGATGAAAAAATTGATAAAGAAAGAGATATCGTTTTAGATGAGTTTAGAAGATTGTTAGGTCCAAATGGGAGAGTTGAAGATAAACATTTTAAAGCAATTTTAAAAGATACAACTTATGAAGAAAGACCTCCGCTTGGAAAAGAAGATGTTATAAAAACCTGCTCTTATGACACTATTCGAAATTTTTATAAAAAATGGTATCAACCTCAAAATATGGCTATAATTGCTGTTGGTGATTTTGATAAAAAGGAGATTCAAAAGAACATTGAAAAATATTTTTCTAAAAAAACAAATGATACTGAAATTTTACCTAAATATGTAGTGAATAAAAATAAAGAAAAAATATTTAGCATAGTTAATGATCCTGAAATATCTTATTCAGTAATAGAGCTGCTATTGAGAGAAAACACGAACCCAGTTCAAACAAAAGAAGATATAAATTCAGGAATTATATTTGGAATAATACACGATATCTTAAATGCAAGATTTTTAGATATAGCAGCTAAAAATAATTCTGATTTTATCTCAGCATGGACTTTTTCAGACTCTTTTCTTACTAATCTTCAACTCGAAGGACTTGGAGTTATGTGTTGGGAAGGGCAAATGCTTTTAGGATTTGAAAAAGTTTTAAAAGAACTCAAAAAATTGAAAAATGGAATTACAGAAGATGAATTTACAAGGGCTATTAAAACAAGAAAACAGACAGTAAGTAAAAAATTAAACAATTTAGATAAAATTGAAAATAGTGAATATATATCTATGTGCTCAAATCATTTTATAAATGAAAATATTATTTTTTCTAAAAAAGCTCTTTTAAAGTACAAAAATAAATTTTTAAGTAAATTGAAGTTTGATGAGATTGATCAAGAAGTCAAAAAATTTGATTTTGATGGATTTTTATCAAAAAATTTCATCATTCTAGCAACTCTGCCAAAAGGTGTCTCTCTATTAGATACTGAAATTACAAACTCTATGGAAAATGTTAAAAATCTTCAAATTATTGAAGAAGAAAAAGTAGTTTTAGATGAAAAAGATTTAATAGAGCCAAAATTTGAAGTAGATAAAAAGATTTTAAAAGTTGAAAAAGATGAAGATCTAAATATTACTGAAGTTTTGTTTGACAATGGTCTAAAAGTATATTTAAAGCCAACTGATCTTAAAAAAGATGAGATTTTAATTAGATCATATGCATTAAATGCAGTAGCTAATCTAGACACCAATATTTTAGACTCAGCAAAAATTGCATTAAACTATTTTTATGATTCAGGAATTTGTGGAATAGAAAAATCTACTTTTTCAAAAATATTAAATTCGAAAAATAGTTCTTTAAATATTAATCTTGGGTTTAACAAAAGAAATATATCAGCAAATACCACAAAAGATAGTTTCGAAGATATCATTAAATTGATAAATAGAATTTTTACATCTAAAAATTATCAAGATGAGATGTTTGAAAAAACCACTAAAATAGAAAAAGAAAACCAAAAGTTTTCAAATTTAGATCCAAACTCAATTTATTATAAAAAGGCAAATTTAATATTTACATCTCAAAATGATCTTTTTACCGATATAGATTTAGCTTCAGTAAAGCTAGATGTAGCAAAGGATGTAATAGATACTTTTTTTTCTAACCCGAAAGATTTTTCATTTTTTATTGTAGGGGATTTTGAAATAGATAATATTTTACCTATTTTAGAAAAAAACCTAGGAAGCATTTCAAATGATAAACCTAATAAAGTTGAGATAAAAAATTTGAAAAATATCGAGTTTCCTAAAAATAGCTCAACTGAAATTATAAAAGCTGGTTTAGAGGATAAAAGTAGGTGCATTTTAGGATTTGATTTAGAAAAATTAGATTCGAAAAATTTAAAAGATTGGAAGCAGCTAGATCTTTTAAAAACAATACTTAGAAATAAACTTTTAGATTCTCTTAGATTAGAAAATAGCAAAACATATGAAGTTAGTAATTATTCAAACAGCTATTTATATCCAGAGTTAAGTAATTTTAATTACTTTGTTAGTTTTTCAGGCCCTAAAGACGAGATTTTTAATATCAATAATTTAGCGATAAATACAACGAAGTCTTTGATCGAAAACGGTCCTATTTTAGATGAGCTAAATGTTGCTAAAGAGATTGAAAAAAAAGGCATTCAAGAAGATTCAAAATATAATAGTTTGGAAATCTCAAAAATGTATTATTTTCATATGTTAACAAATGGAAATGGAAATGAATTTAAAAAACTTTTGAAATTAAAAGAAGAAGATTTAATAAACTCTATAACTGTAGATGAAATGAAAGAATTTATAAAAAATCTTTTTTCAAAAGATAAGCTAAAATCGGTTGTTTGGCTTCCTGAAGATAAATAATATTTTCACCAAAATCAAAAAAACGCATTTAGGCTTTTTTTGATTTCTATAATATCTTTTAAAATTTTAATGAAATTTTTCTTCGAAGAAAATCTAGATAAAATATATTATGGTTTTTTTGAATTTTTAAATTTTATGAAAAAGATCCTTTTTATTTTTTTGATGAGTTTTTCTGTAAATCTTTTTGCACAATATTTAACAGTTGAAAAAAGCAATCTTTATATGGCTAAAAATTATTCTTATCTATTAACGATAGATGATTTTGATAAAAGCCTTATGAAGATGCATATTACTTTGTATGAAGGCTATGTAAATAATGTAAATCTTCGTATAGATCAATTAGACAAAATAGATTCAAGTTCTAGGTTATCTAAAGCATTGAAAAAAACTTTCGCTTTTGAATTTGATGGGATGAAACTTCATGAGCTTTATTTTGATAATTTAAAACAGGATATTAAAATAAATCGAAAATCAAAGTTTTATAAAAAAATAGAAGAACAATTTGAGAGTTTTGATACTTGGATTAATGATTTTAAAAATACAGGCATGATTAGAGGTATTGGATGGGTGATTTTATATTTTGACGTGAATGAAAAAAGATTTTTCAATGCCTGGATTGATGAACATCAGATAAATCATTTAATTGAATGCGTACCAATTTTAGTTATGGATGTTTTTGAACATGCATATCTTACTCAATTTGGATTAAATAGAAAAAAATATATAGATATTTTCTTTAAGAATATAAACTGGTATGAAGTATCAAAAAGATATGAAAAAGTTATTAAATGAGAATGTTATTTTATTTTCAAAAGACTTTGTAAAATTTGAAAAGCATTTAAGCTAGCGCCTTTTAGAAGTTGATCTGCACATACCCACAAGTCTATAGCTTTTGGATTTGAGATATCTTGTCTAATACGTGATACAAAAACCTCTTTTTGAAAACTAGCCATTTGAGGGGTTATAAATTTATTTTTTTTAAAATCTTCAAAAATTTTTACGTTTTTAGTTTTTTCCAAAATTTCATAAATTTCAGTTATTGAGAATTTTTTTTCGAACTCTACATTTAAAGCTATGGAGTGAGCTCTTAAAACAGGCACTCTAACGCAAGTTGAAGTTATTTTGATGTTTTTATCATCTAAGATTTTTTGAGTCTCTAAAATCATTTTCATTTCTTCCTGAGAATATTTTTTTTCATTTGATTCGCTTTCATGCAAAAAAAGATTAAAACCATATAAATTATCTTCAGATATTTTTTCAGGGTTTAAATGATTTTTAGTGTCATTGATTAACTGATCCATTAGTTTTTTACCACCGCCAGACGCTGCTTGATAAGTTGCGGCTACTATTCTTTTGATTTTGAAAGTTTTATGAAGATTATGTAGAGCCATTAACATTATTGTTGTAGTGCAATTAGGAGAAGCAATTATATTGCTTTTTTTTAAATCAGTGGTTTTTAAATCAAGAATTTTAGAATTAATTTCAGGAATTATTAAAGGAATATCTTTTTTATTTCTGAAAGCGGAGCTAAGATCTATCACATAGGTTTTAGAGTTTTTTAATTTTGGGATATATTTTTTAGAAATTTTTGAGCCTGCTGCAAAAAAAATAAAGTCTAGATTTTTTAATGATTGTAAATTTAGGCTTTGAATGATGTGATTATTTTTTCTAAAAACCAGTTTTTTCCCAACGGATTTTTGGGATGCAAAAAGTTTTAGGTTTTTGATTTTTATATTAGAAGTTTCTAAAAGTTTTAAAAGCTCTTTTCCAACAATTCCAGTTGAACCTACAATTGCTATATTATATGACATATGGAAAACAAATTATTCTTAAGTTATAGTAAATAGATTGTACAAAATTAGAAATTTTTAAAAGAGGAATTTTTTATAATGAAAAAAGATATAAATTTAGCCTTAGAAGATGCGATAAAAGCAATAACTTTTTTAAAACAAGATAGATCAATAGCATTTATCGAAAATGCTGCCCACATGATTGCAAATGCTTTTAAAAACGGAAAGAAAATTGTAATTGCTGGAAATGGGGGATCACTTTGTGATGCTATACACTTTGCTGAAGAGTTTACAGGATATTTTAGAAAAAAAAGAAAAGCTTTGCCAGCTATTGCTTTAGCAGATCCAGGTTTATTAAGTTGTGTGTCTAATGATGAAGGTTTTGAGTTTGTTTTTTCAAGAGCTGCGGAGGCATATTTAAATGAAGATGATATTTTTGTATCACTTACAACTTCTGGGAATTCTAAAAATTTATTAAATGCTATAAAAGTTGCGAAAGAGAAAAAAGCTAAAACTATTACCTTTTTAGGTAAAACAGGAGGTTTTACTAAAGGACTCTCTGATTTAGAGATTTTAATAGAGGGTTTTAAAACTTCTGATAGAATTCAAGAAGCTCATATGGCAATGATTCATATCATTATTGAAATGGTTGAAAAAATACTCTTTGCCCCAATAGAACTTTTAAAGAAGTTGAAAAACAAAGCTATGAATTTATAGATGTTTGAGGTGAATAGATTTTTTTGTTATAGTTGTAAGCAAAAACACTCAAATGTTTAAAGAAAAACTGTTTTTATATGCAAAAGATGTAATTGATGGGAAAAAAAAGAACTTTTTTTTATCAAAATTTTTAACGTTTTTATCGGTTTTTTTTAGATTTGGTTCTTTTTTTCGAAATCTTTTATATGATTTGAATTTTTTAAAGGCAAAAAAAGTTAAATGTAGAGTTGTTTCTATTGGTAATATTGTAGCTGGTGGAGCTGGAAAAACTCCATTTACAATATTTTTAGCAAAAAAACTTATCGATAAGTCTAGACTTGCCATAATAACAAGGGGATATAAATCTAAAGCAGAAACTTCACAAGTAGTTATCAATAAAGACTCTAAATTTTTAGCAAATGAAGTTTCAGATGAAGCATTAGTTTTAAAAAATCATTTAAAGAACACTTCTATTTTTATTGGAAAAGATAAAGCAAAATCTGCTTTAAATGCATCAGAGATGAATTTTGATTTAGTTCTTATAGATGATGGATTTCAGTATAGAAAGCTTAAAAAAGATGTAGAAATTGTAATAATAAATGCTATCGATCCTTTTGGAAAAAATAGTTTTCTACCAAAAGGTTTCTTAAGAGAAAGTCCCAAGAACTTAAAAAGAGCAGATTTTATCATCATAAATAATGCAAACTCTAAAATAAATAGCTTAGAAGAAGAAATAAAAAAATATTCAAATAGTCCAATTATTTACTCATCTTTCTATTCAAATAAATTTTTAGATTTTTCAAAAAAAGAAGTTAAAATTGATAAAAATGAAAAAATAGCAATATTCTCGGCTATTGCAAATCCCGATATGTTTTTTAGCACACTAAAAGAAATGGATTTTGAAATTGTAAATTTTTTAGATCTTTTAGATCATGAAAAGATTTCTGAAAAAAAATTAGATCTATTTATTAAAGAATCTATTTTAAAAGGAGCTAAATTCATAGTAACAACTGAAAAAGATATGGTGAAATTAAATCCTAATATGAAAGCAAAACTTCAAGTAATATATTTAGAAATTAGCTTAAAAATAACCCATAATGAGACTCATCTTGTAGCCTTGGTTGAAAAAATATTACAAAATGATGTAAAATCAAAAGAATTTAAAAAAAAAATTAAAAAATAATTTTATGAAAAGTTGGGTGAAAATTTTAATAGGCCTTTTTATAGGAATTCTCTTTGGCCTTATCCTTAGAGAAAATGCTAAAATATTTCAAATATTCGGAGACATTTTTATAAGGCTTTTGACGATGCTTGTCATACTTATAATATTCTCATCTATAGTTGTTGGAATTTGTCATATTGAAAGTCCCAAAAAGTTAGGTAGGATTGGATTTCGAACCATTGGTTTTTATGTAATCTCTACAATTATTGCAATTGGTATTGGACTGGTTTTAGCACATCTTATAAAACCAGGCCAAGGGTTGGAGAAGATAAGAGTTGATATGAAACCGAGCCATGCGCTCACTTTAAAAGATCTTTTGATGTCTTTAATTCCATCTAATCCTTTTAAGGCTTTTGCAGATGGAAATGTTTTGCAAGTCATTATTTTTTCAATTCTTTTCGGTGTTGCTATTTTATTTGCTAAAGAAAAGGGTAAGCCGATTTTACGCCTTTTAGAGTCTGTGGCAAGTGTAATGCATAAACTTACCCATTTTGTAATGATGCTAGCTCCATATGGTGTTTTTGCCTTAATGGCTGCAACTATTGGAAAAATAGGTATTTCAGCTCTAATTCCTTTATTTAAATTTTTACTTTGTAACTATATAGCCTGTTTGATTCAACTCCTCATTGTTTTTTCTGTAGCATTAAAATATCTAGCTAAAGTGAAAGTAGCACCGTTTTTTAAAGGTATGAAAGATGCTATGGTTGTTGCTTTTACTACATCTTCATCGACAGCTACTTTGCCGGTTTCTATAGAGTGTACTCAAAAACATTTAGGAATATCAGAAGATATCTCAGGGTTTGTATTGTCTTTGGGCTCTACCATTAATATGAATGGCGGAGCTATTGGACAATCTATATCTGCAGTATTTATTGCTCAAGCATATGGCATTCCAATCGGACCTGTTCAAATAATAGTATTGATTTTAGTTTCTTTATTTTCTGCAATAGGCGCTCCGGGAGTTCCTGGGACTGGGCTTGTGATGTTATCTTTAGTATTAAATGTAATGGGACTTCCTCTAGAAGGAATTTCTTTAGTTATAGGAGTAGATAGATTAAGAGAGATGATGTCATCTGTTGTAAATGTAATGGGAGATGCTGTTGCAGCTGTTTTTGTTGCTAAAAAAGAAAATGCAATAAATCTAAAAACTTACCATAGAGCAACTTGGATGGACTCAGATATATAGGGGAATAATATGACAAAAGATTTTGAGATAAAACTTCCAAAACTCGGTGAGAGTATAGTTTCAGCCACTATAGTAACTATTTATAAAAAAGAGGGCGATAAAATCTCAAAAGATGAAACTTTAATGGAAGTTGCAACAGATAAAGTAAATAGCGAAATCCCATCACCTGTAGAAGGAACGATTAAAAAAATCTTGGTAAAACCAAATGAAACTATTCAAGTAGGAGATGTGTTAGCTACTGTTATTACAGAAAGTAGCGAAAAGGATACGAGCTCTCAAGTTCAAGAAGAAAAATATACGGCAGATGATTTAGATGAAAAAACGGAGAAAAGAAGTTTTTTTTCACCAGCTGTTTTGCGATTTGCTAAAGAAAATAATGTAAGCATTCAAGATTTAGAGCAAATGGAAGGTACAGGAGAGGGGAAAAGAGTAACTAAAAAAGATATTGAAATTTTTTTAGAATGTCAAAAAGGGGATAAAAATTTTATTAAACTCTCTGCTATAAGGCAAGCAATTGCAACTAACATGACAAAAGCAAATGAAGTTCCTACAGCTTATATTGTAGAAGAAATAGATATAACTGGTCTAATACAACTAGTAAATGAGAAAAAACATCATTTTTTAGAGAAATACTCAGCAAAACTTACAATTACACCATTTTTAATAAAAGCTATTGCTATAGCTGCAAAAAAACTTCCTTTAGCTAATTCATCTTTTAAAAAAGATAAAATACTTTTGATAGACGATATCAATATTGGAATAGCTGTAAATGTAAATAATGATGTTTTAGTGCCAACTATTCATAATGTGATAGATCTTAATTTTATCGATATTGTCAAGAATTTGAATGATTTGGTAAAAAAAGCAAAAAAACAAACTCTAATAGCAAAAGATTCTGAAAACGGAACTATAACCCTTACAAATTTTGGAATGACAAATATATCAGTTGGTTTCCCAATAATAAAATTTCCTCAAGCTTGTATAATCGGTGCAGGGGCGATTAAGAAAAAGCCATGGATTTTGGATGATGAAATTAAAATAAGATCGATAATTAATATATCATTTGGGTTTGATCATAGAATTTTAGATGGTATTTATGCTTGTCAATTTTTAAATGAAATAAAAAAATATTTGGAAAATGAATTTGATCGATCTTTTTGAAAAACAAAAAAAATATCTTAATTTTTTTTTCGATAATCTAAATATCGAAAAAGCAAATGAGATATTAGATCTATTTATATCTTGCAAACATAAACACTCTATTATTTTCACAGGGATTGGAAAAAGCGCTATCATTGCTAAAAAAATAGCACAAACAATGCTATCTACCGGTACAAAAGCTATGTTTTTATCAGCAGTTGATGCTTTGCATGGCGATATTGCAATGATCTCTAAAGATGACATTTTCGTAATTCTATCTAGAAGCGGTGAAACAAAAGAGCTAATAGATCTTATTTTTTATGTAAAAAAAAGAGAAGCTAAAGTAGTCGCCATCGTTTCAAACAAAAATTCTAAAATTGCAAAAATCTCTGATTATTTTATTGATCTTCCTTTAGAAAAGGAGCTTTGTCCTTATAATTTAACACCAACGACTTCAACGACTCTTCAACTGATCTTTGGAGATATTTTAACTATAGCTTTAATGCAAAATAATAAAAAATTCTCAATAAATGAATATGCACTAAATCATCCGTCTGGCGCAATTGGTATGCAAATAAATTTAAAAGCTAATGATATTATGGTAAAAGATGAGATGCTGCCTATTTGCAAAGCAAATGACTTAATAAGAGATGTTCTTCCTGTTCTTTCATCAAAAAAATGTGGGTGTCTATTAATAATTGATGAAGAAAACAAATTAAAAGGTATTTTTACAGATGGAGATTTAAGAAGAGTTTTACAAAAAGAAAATTTAGAGTTTTTTAATAAAAAGATGAAAGATATAATGACTCTATCTCCGATACGAATATCAAAAGATACTTTAGCTATCGATGCTATGAAACTAATGGAAGAAAAAAAACAAGTGACTCAGATTCCTGTGATAGAAAATGAAAAATTAATAGGACTTATTCGTATGCACGATATTATTAAAACAGGATTAAAATCTCTTTTGACGAAGTAGAAAAAAAATAAAACAAAAAAAAAGATATGAACGCTATTCACTCTATAATTACAGCTCTTTTTGTCATCGGTTATCTAGCAATTATCTTTGAATACTACATCAAAGTAAATAAAACAGCGTCAGCTCTTTTAATGGCTGTTTTTACTTGGGTTTTTCTTTTTTTTGGGAAAAGCACTATTGAAGGATTTTTTAAAGCTGAAGTGCAATCTCACATAGCAGATGCTTCTCAAATCATTTTCTTTTTGATAGGAGCAATGACAATAGTTGAGCTTATAGATTCTCATAATGGCTTTAAAATGATAACGAATCTAATCGCTGTGAAATCCAAAAGAAAGCTTCTTTGGATTATAGCTACGATCTCTTTTTTTCTATCAGCTGTTTTAGATAACTTAACTACAACTATAGTGATGATCTCCATTTTAAGAAAACTACTGCCTGAACCATCGGATAGAAGACTGCTTGGTGCAACAGTTGTTGTAGCGGCCAATGCAGGTGGCGCTTGGACTCCAATCGGAGATGTGACAACAACTATGTTATGGATTAAAGGAAACGTTACAACTCTATCTGTTATGAAGGCTCTTTTCTTGCCAAGTGTTTTTTCAATTCTTGTGACTTTAGGTTTACTTGGTTTAAAATTAGATGGAAAATTTTCTATAAATAAAAAACGTTTAAACAATGCTCGAACAGAGCCTGGCGCTAAACCTGTTTTAATACTCGGTGTTTTAGCTTTAGTGTTTGTTCCTATCTTTAGGTACCTTACCAACTTGCCGCCCTTTTTTGGCATGTTTATAGGCCTTTCTATACTATGGATAGTTACTGATGCTATGCATCACAAGCATGAAAGTAGACATCATTTAAGAATTCCTTACGTTTTAGCTAGAATAGATATTTCTGGCGTTTTGTTTTTTTTAGGAATTTTGCTCGCTATAAATGCACTTGAAATGACAGGTATATTAAAACAATTAGCCATCTTTTTAGATGTACACATCGGTAATTTAGCTGTTGTTGCAACCATCATTGGATTTTTATCTTCCATAATAGATAACGTTCCTCTCGTTGCAGCGACTATAGGTATGTATGATTTATCATCTTATCCCCCAGATTCTGCTCTTTGGCAGATGATTGCGTATGCTGCAGGAACAGGTGGTAGTATTTTACTAATCGGCTCAGCTGCCGGTGTTGCTTTAATGGGCTTAGAAAAAGTAGATTTTATTTGGTATATGAAAAAAATTAGTATTGTGGCTTTAACAGGTTATCTAGCTGGTATGGCTCTTTATCTTCTTTTAAATGCTATTTATATCTAGTTATATCTAAAAAATTTCTCTTACATTTTATTTATAATATAGCGATGTTTTAAGTTATGGGAGGGGATATTTCATCAATAAATTTGTGTGTTTTGAAAAGATTAGATGGAAAAATTTTGGTCCTGACTTCGGTACTATGGCCAGAGTAGAGGATCTGGCAAAAACTAAATGATAAAATATTAATAAAAAGTAGTGTAAAAAAATATTGCAATTAATGTAGACATTTTTTTATTCTGTTTATCA
>SDBT01007370.1_pt1 | contig 18097 bp, 10 predicted proteins | sample 2277101 | NCBI WGS metagenome assembly SDBT01 (sample SAMN10404973, study PRJNA504765) | marine sediment metagenome | isolation source: marine sediment core GS10_PC15, 103 cmbsf | place: Arctic Ocean: Southern Knipovich Ridge | collected 2010 | reverse complement strand
TCCGCCGTGAACGTCTTCCCCTTTATCTGGCTGAATATGTGTGGCGTTACAACCATCGTAATGAGAGCATTGAGACTCAGAAGAAACATTTACTTAACATACTTGAGAGAATCAACATTTAGTAGCTCTTTTAAGACTTTACCCATCTTTTTTCTTCAACCCTCATGTAAACAGGTGCATTTGGATTCGGCATCAGTCAGGAATGGATTAATTACAGGTAAACCTGAATCTGTGGGGATGTCTTCTGAACGGCTTGAACGGATAAATACCGTTGTACAAAACTATGTGGATAGTATGTGGATTTCCGGGGCCACCGGATTTATTGCCAGGCATGGAAAAATAGTCTATCATCAAAGTTTTGGGATGAGGGATATTTATATCAAGACTAGTTCACCACAACTTAGGGGGAAGATCGAAAGACCCCATCGCTTGGATCCGGAAGAATTCTACCCGCTGCTGGTTTATATCGATTATGTGGATCTGATTCAGAAACTTGGGGCGTGGCCGCAGTGTTTATCCTTGACAGTGCAATAATAGAATGCTATGCTTCGATGCTAATCCAAACGATTGCAAGGACCAGCAGGGCTAGTAAATCCCCCAGTTTTATTCACGATTGATTGGATAGGCGCAGGACATAGATAGATTCAGTAAGTAGGTATAGATTGTTGCTGATAACCTTAAAAATGCTAGCTGACAGGTTGAAACTTCACCCGTCGACGGTATCCCGTGCCTTACGGGACCACCCTGATGTTCATCCCAAGACCAAGGAGAAGGTTCTAGCTCTTGCGAACCAACTGGATTACCGGCCGAACTTTGTTGCCCGACAATTGAAAGAGAGAAAGTCACGGAATATTGGCGTCATGGTTCCTGAGATTCGGCACGACTTCTTCTCAAATGCCGTGAGCGGTATAGAGCGAGTAGCGCATCGGAACGGGTATGCAATAATACTTTGTCAGTCCGATGAAAATTATCAGCATGAGGTCATGAACGCGGGTGTTCTTGAGCAGAACAGGGTGGCTGGTCTGATTGTCTCGGTCTCGCAGGAAACTGTAAATAGTGATCATTTCAAAAGTTACCAACGGCGGGGAGGTCTCCTGGTCTTCTTCGATAGAATCTGTGAAGACGTCGTTGCTACCAAGATAATCAGTGATGATTTCGGAGGTGCCCTGAACGCTACCGAGTTCCTGATCCAGAAAGGGTACCGGCGGATTGCTCATCTCGCTGGACCACCTGAACTCCACATCGCAAGCGAAAGATTGCGGGGCTATACAGAGGCACTAAATCAGCATCATATCCCTTACCGACCTGAATTGGTGCTACATGGCGGACTTCATGAAAATGATGGGATCCAGGGGACACAGCGTCTACTGGATTTAACGGAACCACCTGACGCCATCTTTACGGTGAATAGCCCCGTAGCGCTGGGCACCTATGAGATTATCAAGGAGCGGGGCCTAAAAATACCCGAAGATGTCGGTGTTTTATGCTTCTATAACAGTGTCTTCACCAGGCTGATCGACCCTCCATTGACGACAGTGGACCAAACTCCTGAAGAGATGGGGGAATTGGCGGCAGTACGACTCCTGGCTCAAATCAGAATGGTAGACGCAGGCGAAGAAATAATAACGGAGACTATCACCGTGAAGACCAAATTGATAGTGAGGGCGTCTGCATAGCGATGGCTTCGACAGAGAATAAGCATTGGAATAGATCTGGCTGGCTTATTTTGCATGTCTCGCAATCGTTTGTGGTATCGATTGCACATGATAGTATCGGCCCTGCCGCCTGGAGATAATACCCAGTACAAGCATGAATTGAATTCCGGCGCAGAATTAGATTGACGACGTAATGGATAATTAGGCCCTCAAGTTTATAATTCAATCAAAGTAAAGGGAAAATGAGGAACCGCATATGAATGTTTTAGAAGCAGTGGATTGGATTGTAATCGGAGTATACTTCCTCATTCTTCTTGGACTAGCCTGGTGGACCATCAAACAACGGCAGGATACATCTACGGATTACTTCCTGGCAGGTCGTCACTTGAGTTGGTTTATCGTTGGCGCCTCAATTTTTGCCTCCAACATAGGTTCTGAACATCTGGTAGGGCTGGCAGGTTCCGGGGCCACCGATGGTGTCGCCATGGCCCATTATGAATTGCATGCGTGGTGTTTACTGGTTCTGGGATGGGTTATGGTACCCTTCTATTCACGCTCCAAGGTATTCACCATGCCCGAATTCCTGGAGCGGCGCTACTCACCAGCTGCCCGTACAGTTCTCTCGATTATCTCGCTGGTGGCGTACATCTTAACCAAAATCGCAGTAGGCATCTTTGCTGGCGGCATTGTCTTCAGCGTCCTACTCCCGGAAATGAACTTCATGGGCCTGGATAGCTTCTGGATCGGCTCAATACTGGTGATCGTATTAACAGGTGCTTACACAATATTGGGAGGGATGCGAGCAGTCGCTTATACGGAAGCCCTACAGACAATCGTATTGGTCTTTGGATCGATCCTGGTGACCATATTCGGTCTCAAAGCGCTTGGTGGTTGGGATACCCTGAGAACAGTATTGGACTCCGATATGTTCAATCTTTGGAAACCGCTCGTGCCCGTAAATGTGGAAGGAACCTGGGCGCCGATCCGTGAATCCGGGCGAATGGCCTGGTACTTCAATGACAATTATCCCTGGTTAGGGATGTTATTCTGCGCACCAATTATCGGATTATGGTACTGGACTACAGACCAGTATATCGTTCAGAGAGCGCTTAGTGCTGCCAATGAAAAAGAGGCTCGTCGCGGGTCAATCGCTGCAGCTTTTTTCAAACTATTACCGGTTTTCATTTTTATCATTCCCGGTATGATCTGTTTCGCAATCGCGGAGACTGGAGTAATTCCGGAAATCAGTAAAGAACTTCTGGGTGCAGATGGACAAGTCATCCGTGACAATGCACAGGCAGCCTTCCCCTTACTGGTTGTTCACGTCCTGCCAATCGGAATTCGAGGGATAGTAGTAGCTGGATTGCTCGCTGCTCTGATGAGTTCATTGGCGGGTGTTTTTAACGCCTCATCAACGTTGTTCACAATGGATTTTTATTCCAGGCTACGTCCCTTTGCGTCCCAACATCAACTTGTTTGGATCGGACGTTTTGCAACGGCTGTCATGGTTGTCATCGGACTAATGTGGATTCCGGTAATTCAAGGGGGTAGAGGATTGTACGACTATCTCCAGGGTGTTCAATCGTACCTGGCTCCGCCTATTTTTGTGGTCTTCTTCCTGGGAATTTTCTGGAAAAGATTGAATGCCAAAGGTTGCCTGGCAGCTTTGATCACCGGGTTTCTACTGGGAGTCATACGCCTGGCTATTGATACACCGGTGAAGCTGATGGATGACTTCGCGTATTCAGAAGGGTCCTTCTTCTGGATCATCAATAACATATTTTTCCAGTACTACAGTCTATTGATCTTTCTCATCAGCGTCATCGTGATGGTCGCTGTCAGCTATGCGACCCCTGAACCAGACTATGCGCGGATAAGTGGAATAACCTATGGTACCATCACCGATGAACATCGTCAGGCCAACCGTGCCAGCTGGAACAGATTTGATGTTATCGCTTCTGCTTTGCTGATGGTGATCATAGTAGCTGCCTACTTATTCTTTACCGGTTAGCCTGCATTTGGGTCGAATGCAGAGTTGAGGGAAATGCATGCGTAAATATGTAATAGGATTAGACTTTGGTACCAACTCATGTCGATCACTGATCATGGATGTTGAAGATGGGAAGGAAATTGCCAGTCACGTATACCCGTATCCCTCCGGTGTCGCAGGCGTTATTATTGATGCAAAAAATCCGAATCTGGCACGGCAGAATCCCGCCGATTACATCGAAGGTATAGAAGTTACCATCAAAGAGGCCTTACGGCTCGCGATTAACCAGGATGGTAGCTTTACTCCGGGAGATGTGATCGGTATTGGCGTTGACACAACCGGAAGTAGTCCCATGCCTGTTGATGAGCATGGCGTCCCGCTGTGCTTTGAGAATGCTTTTAGAGATAATCCCGGAGCCATGGTGTGGCTTTGGAAAGATCACACATCGTACAAAGAAGCCGAGAACATAACCGATCTGGCCTCCCGGGTCAGACCGGAATATTTGTCAAAGATTGGGGGAACCTATTCATCAGAATGGTTCTGGAGTAAAATTCTGCACTGTAAAAACGTTTATCCCGCAGTATTTGAGACTGCCTATAGTTTCGTTGAGATCTGTGATTGGATACCCGCAGTCCTTGCAGGAGATACCACACCTGATTCGTTGAAGCGGAGTGTTTGTGCTGCCGGACATAAAGCCATGTTCAATGATCAATGGGGTGGCCTCCCGGACAGCGAATTCCTGGACAGCCTGGCTCAGGGCCTCGGTGATCTCCGCGATAGACTATATGTCAAGGCCTATCCAGCTGACCAGAAAGTAGGCAATTTGTCTTCCGATTGGGCAGAAAAGTTGGGACTTTCCACCGACGTTACCATAGCCGTAGGTGCATTTGATGCGCACATGGGAGCCGTGGGGGCTGGTGTGAAAACCGGTGCGTTGGTGAAAATATTAGGCACCAGCACCTGTGATGTGATGGTGTGGCCCAATCAGAATGCGCTGGCCGATATACCGGGTGTATGCGGTATCGTCGATGGATCGGTAATGAGCGGCTACTACGGCATAGAAGCGGGACAGTCTGCAGTCGGAGATATATTCCTCTGGTTTGTCAATAACCTTGTTCCGGATAAGTACGGTTCAACTCAGGACGAGAAATTTGAGAGCCTGGAGTCGCAAGCCAAAGATCTGCAACCAGGCGAGACCGGCTTGTTAGCGTTGGACTGGAATAATGGGAATCGGACCATTTTGGTGGATGTGCGGCTGACAGGCTTGATTCTGGGGCAGACACTCCATACTCAAGCGCATGAGATTTATCGTGTTCTGATTGAGGCCACTGCCTTCGGTGCCCTGGCTATCATCGATCGAATTGAAGAGAGCGGCGTAAAGATCGACGAGGTTGTGAACTGCGGTGGATTAGCCATGAAGAATGAACTCTTGATGCAAACCTACGCAGATATAACGGGCCGTCCCATGAAAGTATCCCGAAGCGAGCAGACACCGGCATTGGGTGCAGCAATATTTGCAGCAGTTGTGGCCGGGGAGAATGCCGGAGGGTATCAGTCTGTCAAGGATGCTCAAGCAGCCATGACGGGTATAGACCAGGTCTTCGAACCCATTGAATCCAACCATGTCATCTATAAACAGATTTATGCCCTGTACAAGCAATTGCACGACAGTTTTGGGACCAGGGACTATTCATCCAATCTCTATCATGTAATGAAGGATCTGCTGAATATTCGCGATGAGGTCAGGAAGGAATTGTAATGCAATTAGATGAATTCAAGCAACAGGTTCTGGAAGCAAATCTGGCCGTGGTCAAATTTAACCTGGTCACCTTGACCTGGGGTAATGTGAGCGGAATAGACCGTTCTGAAGGATTAATCGTTATCAAGCCCAGCGGTGTGGAATATGAGGGCATGACAGTTGATGATATGGTCGTGGTGGATCTTGATGGCAAACCTGTCTCAGGGAAATGGAATCCATCTTCAGATACTGAAACCCATGTAGAGCTGTACAAAGCCTTTCCATCAGTCGGCGGCATAACCCATACCCACAGTACTTATGCAACGATTTTCGCACAGGCCTTGAAGGAAATACCCTGCTTGGGAACAACCCATGCAGATCATTTTAATGGGCCAATCCCTATAACTAGAATGCTTTCAAAGGAGGAAGTCGCTTCCGGGTATGAACGGAATACGGGCAAGGTCATCGTGGAGACTTTTATGGATATAGACCCGCAGGATATGCCGGCCGTTCTGGTGGCGGGACATGCACCCTTTGCCTGGGGTAAGCATGCCATGAGCTCCGTAAAGCACAGTCTGATCCTGGAGAAAGTTGCCGAACTGGTCTTGGGAACGCTGCAACTGAAAGCTGATGCAGAGGCTCTTCCGGGGTATATACTGGACAAGCATTATTCGCGTAAACACGGGCCGAACTCCTATTACGGTCAGAAGCCTCGTAATGAGGAATAACATGAGCACGAACAGAATGTGATACAGGATGAACAAGTGAAAAATTTGGATTCATTTGAAGTATGGTTCGTCACCGGTAGCCAGCATCTTTATGGTGAAGCAACCTTAAAGCAGGTCGCCGAGCACTCCCAGACGATAGCTAAGGGTATAAACGACTCGGATAAAATACCTCTTCGTGTGGTATTCAAGCCGGTCCTAACTACACCCGATAGCATCACCAGATTATGTCGGGATGCCAACAATGATGATTCCTGCGTCGGACTCATTACCTGGATGCATACCTTCTCCCCGGCGAAGATGTGGATCGCCGGTCTAAAAGCCTTGCAGAAACCCTTCGCCCATCTGCATACCCAATACAACCGCGATATCTCCTGGTCTACCATAGATATGGATTTCATGAATCTGAATCAGGCGGCGCATGGCGACAGGGAATTTGGTTTTATCTGTACGCGCATGGGTAAGAACCGGAAGGTCATTGTCGGACACTGGGAAAGTGAAACAGTGCAGGAAAAGTTGGCTGTTTGGATGCGCGTAGCCTGTGCCTGGCAGGATGCTCAGGGTGGGAAGATTGCCAGATTCGGTGACAACATGCGCGAGGTTGCCGTTACCGAAGGTGATAAAGTAGAAGCACAGTTGCAGCTGGGGTACTCGGTGAACGGTTATGGTGTCGGGGATCTGGTGAGTTATGTGAATCAGGTTAGCGATGCTGAGATAGACGCATTGATAACAGAGTATGAAAGTCTGTTCACGATATCCAAGGATGCCCGGACCGGAGGCTCGCACCATCAAAACCTGCGTGAGGCCGCTCGAATGGAATTGGGAATACGAGGCTTTCTCGAAGATGGCTCGTTTAATGCCTTCACCAACACATTTGAGGATTTACATGGTCTGAAACAGTTACCGGGCTTGGCTGTGCAGCGGCTGATGGCTGACGGATATGGTTTCGGTGCGGAAGGGGATTGGAAAACCTCTGCACTGGTGCGGGCGATGAAGGTCATGACAAATGGCTTACCGGGAGGTACATCATTCATGGAAGATTATACTTATCACCTTGATCCCGACGGGATGATCGTGCTGGGCGCTCACATGCTGGAGATTTGCCCCTCCATCGCGATGGATAAACCCAACATTGAATTCCATCCACTTCCCATCGGCGGAAAAGATGACCCCGCCCGCCTGGTATTTCATGTGGCTGAGGGTGAGGCAATGAACGCATCCCTCATCGATATGGGCGACAGGTTCAGGTTGATCGTCAACGAAGTGAAAGTCGTCACACCACCCCATCCAATGCCCAAGCTACCTGTAGCGCGCGTCATGTGGGCCCCGAAACCAAACCTGGAGATTGCTGCAAGCAGCTGGATCCTGGCGGGAGGTGCTCATCATACCAGCTTCAGCAAGGCTGTAACAAGGGAATATCTGGAGGATTTTGCCGAGATAGCCGGAATTGAGTTGCTGGTCATTGATGACAGCACACAATTGAGGGACTTCAAGAAAGAATTGTTCTGGAACAGCAGGACATACAGTGGACGGAACAGCCTTGAATGACAAAATTGAACAATTTATGCTGGGTGTTAAAGTAGGTTATCGCGTATTTTCCCGGATCACCTCTGAAGATCGGGCCGCTAGACCATCTTAGAGGTGCTAAGAACGATGGGATTCAGGCCATTGCCATGACGCCTGAAGAGACTTTTCATGGTAGTGTTAAGTTGTTGGTAGTTGCGCGCAAGTGCGCAGAATTGTGAAAACAGCATCTGGAATGATGGTCATCCAGGCTAAAGAGCTGTCGGTTTAACTGCTTATTTAGACGAATGGCCTATCAATTGGTCAGTAGTGGCTCATGGCACCGCTTCTCGGTTTTGCCAAGGACTAGCGCCAGTTCGATGCCGTGGGCATTTGAGCTCGGCTCCGGCCGATGAGTAGGCCGAAAAGTTGGCAAATCCGATGCGGTTAACTAGTATGGCTGGTTAAGATAACGGGTAATTATCCCTACTGTAACTATATTGCATCAAGAGGAGTCGGATCATGCGAACTAAGAATAACAAAAATGCCAGAAATAACCTTGGTGGAAGATTACGGCATGGAATATTGGCTGTTTTGTTCTGTTTGGTTTGCGCTTGTACAAGTGAATCTGGATCGAATAGCGCAGTGCGTTCTAAAATCCTGTTTGACGATGATTGGCTCTTTTATAGAGGCGCTGTTACTGGTGCTGAACGGGTGAGCTATGATGACACCGGGTGGCGTGCAATATCCCTCCCTCACGATTGGAGCATTGAAGATCTACCCGGCACCGACTCTCCTATTGATCCGGTTGCCATCGGTGGGGTGAATACCGGCTTTTTCGTGGGAGGTACCGGCTGGTACCGGAAGCATTTCAACATCCAATCAAGTCAAGTGGCCCGCAGGTTTTATCTTCAATTCGATGGCGTATATATGAATGCCGATATATGGTTGAACGGGAAACACCTTGGGAATCATCCCTATGGCTATACAAGCTTCGGTTTCGACATTACTGAGCATCTACTCCTCGATCAGGAAAACGTTATTGCCGTCGAAGTCAAAAACGAAGGTGAAAATACCAGATGGTATTCAGGATCGGGGATTTACCGCCATGTTTGGCTAATAGCAACAAACCCTGTCCATGTAGCACATTGGGGAACCTCTATCACAACACCCGAAGTCGGCGATACTGAATCAGTGATAAAGGCTGTGACAAGAATTGTAAATAATGCGAAAGACGATAAAGTAGTCACGCTCACAACCAGGATCATTGATCCAGGAGGAAATGAGAAAGGTGTTATTACGACCGAATCGACAATTGGAGCGATCTCAACAATTGATGTAAGTCAGGAGATCACAATCGATTCACCTGAATTATGGTCGGTGGATACACCGCTGCTCTACACATCCATCTCAGAAGTTTATCTTGGATCAGCGCTTGAAGATAAGATTGAAACAACATTTGGTATACGCACAATCTCATTCGATGCTCAGAACGGTTTTCAGCTCAATGGTGAATCGCTCCTCTTAAAGGGGGGCTGCATGCACCATGGCAACGGGCCATTGGGTTCTGCTGCTCATGATAGAGCTGAAGAAAGGCGGGTGGAACTGATGAAAGCCAGTGGCTACAATGCCATCCGTTTCGCACATAATCCTTCATCTCCTGCTTTTCTTGATGCCTGTGACCGACTTGGAATATTGGTTATTGATGAAGCATTTGATACGTGGAAGGATGGCAAGAACCCGGATGATTATAATTTATATTTCGATGAGTGGTGGCAGCAGGATATCGAAAGCATGATTTTTCGGGATTGGAATCACCCCTCGATTATTATGTGGAGTATCGGTAATGAAATACCCGGAAGAGATACGCCTGAGGTCGCTGAGGTGGCAAATTTGCTCGCCGATTATGTCCGGAATCTGGACCCGACTCGTCCGGTAACGGCTGCCTTAAACGGTATTACTCCAAAAATGGATCCCTACTTCGCTGCTCTTGATGTCGCTGGTTATAATTATAAGGAAAATCTCTATGTAAGTGATCATGAACGACTACCACAGCGCATTATGTATGGATCAGAGTCCTTCCCATTGGAGGCGTTCGAGTACTGGATGGGAGTCCTGGACAATCCATGGGTTATAGGTGACTTTGTTTGGACAGGATTTGATTATCTCGGTGAGTCGAGTATTGGATGGTTGGGATACTGGCAACGCAAGGATTTCTATCCCTGGAATCATGCCTTTTGTGGTGATATCGATATCTGTGGGTTTAAACGCCCTCAATCATATTACCGCGACGTGTTATGGGACAATGGAAATCAGCCGTCCATTTTTGTAAAGTCCCCTCAACCCTCTTTCCCAGAAAATCCTGAAAAAGAGGATTGGAGTATTTGGAACTGGCATGATGTCAAGGCCAGCTGGAACTGGGAAGGTCATGAGGATCAACTTTTTGAAGTTGAGGTTTATAACGGCAGTGCAAGTGTAGAGTTGTTCCTCAATGAAAAATCGTTGGGTAATATAGAGACCAATCGCAATAATGAATGGATTGCCAAATGGGTAGTCCCTTATCAGACCGGCACACTGAAGGCTGTCAGCTACGATGGCTCCGAAATATTAGCTACCACCGAGTTACAGACTGCGGGAGAAGTTCAAAAGATCAGGTTGACCCCTGATAGAAAAGAGATTCGCGCTGATGGTCGGGACCTCTGTTATATCACCGTTGAATTGGTCGATTCGCAAGGGAACCTGCATCCTGACGCTGAGAACCTGGTGGACTTTGAAATTGACGGCCCCGGTTCAATTCTCGCCGTCGGTAGTTCGAATCCCAGAAGCACAGAGAGCTATAAACGACCCAGGAGAAAGGCATATGAAGGACGTTGTCTTGTCATCGTACAATCTGGGAAAATGGCGGGGAGAATCAAGTTAATAGCAACGTCCGAAGGGCTACAGGCTGATCAATTAATTATAAATACAGTTAAACTGTAGAGTAAACAAGGGGACTGGTAACTATGCAGAGAAGAGAGTTTCTTAAAAAAACAGTGACTGTGGGAGCATTGGCAGGTATCGGCTCCACCTTTTCTATGATGTGTGCTAAACCCGGCAATCAGAAGCTGGAAAAAATGGATATCCTCTTAATTATTGCCGATGACCTGGGCTATAAAGATTTGGGATGTTATGGAAGTACCTTCTATGAAACGCCGAACCTTGATAGATTGGCGAATCAAGGCATAAAATTTACCGATGGTTATGCCGCCTGTCCCGTGTGTTCACCAACCCGCGCCAGCCTTCAAACAGGAAAATATCCAGCAAAAGTTAAGGTGACCGACTGGATAAAAGGACGGCAGTTTCATACTGGCCCAACTGTGAAAGATCGCTGGCAAGCCCTTCCGTTTAAACACCAGCTTGAGTTGGAAGAAATTACCATTGCTGAGATATTAAAGAATCAAGGGTATAAAACGTTCTTTGCCGGCAAATGGCACCTTGGAGAAAAGGAGGAGTTTTGGCCGGAGAACCAGGGGTATGATATCAACAAAGGTGGATGGAAGCTTGGTTACCCTAATCTGAATGAAAAAGAAGGAACCAATGGATTTTTTACTCCCTATGGTAATCCCAGACTGGAGGATGGACCGGAAGGAGAGTATCTGCCGGATCGGTTAGCGGATGAGACCATTAATTTTCTGAAAGAAAATAGCCATAAACCATTTTTTGCCTGCCTCTCATTTTACCTCGTCCATAATCCGTTACAGGCAAAGGATGAAGTAATCAAAAAATATAAAGAAAAAAGAAAAGCGAAAGGTATCGATGGAGAAGAGGAATTCACCTTTGACCAAGAATGGATGAAAAATGCCACTACCAGTTCCGGGCGCCGGGCCAGTGATGATCCCGGTCGTGGAGGATACAAGGAGCGTGTTGTTCAGGGGCAGGAGATTTACGCCTCGATGGTTGAAAGTATTGATGAAAACATCGGCCGGGTTCTAGACACACTTAAAGAACTTGGCGCGGATAAGAATACCCTGATTATTTTTACCTCCGATAATGGCGGATTATCAACTGCCGAAGGTTCGCCAACCTGTAATTTGCCGTTAAGAGGCGGGAAGGGTTGGTTATACGAGGGCGGTGTCCGGGTCCCCTATATTATTAAAAGTCCGAACCTCAAAAATGCTGGCTCCGTAAATAATATACCGATTTCCAGTATTGATGTGATGCCGACAATTTTATCATTTGCCAATATTGATGCTTCAGACTATGATGAAATTGATGGCATAAATCTTATGCCATATTTAGAGACAGATACATGGCCACAGCGACCGCTTTTCTGGCATTATCCCCATTACGCAAACCAGGGTGGAAATCCTGGCAGTGCGGTCCGATATGGCGATTATAAATTGATTGACGATTTCGAGACCGGAAAAAAGGAATTGTACAACTTGAAGGATGATATCGGAGAGACAACAGACCTGGCGGCTGAAAATCCGGAAATAACAGCCAAGCTGGCAAAAATGCTTGATGATTGGAGGCAATCCGCTAAAGCAAAGATGATGGAACCGAACCCGGCTTGGGATGGATTGGAACCGATAGTAGATAGGTTACAAAACTGAACTGTAACTGCGCATAGGTCAAGTTATACGCCAATTCCTTTTAAATGAGCATAACATTTCACTTTTGTTTTTGGTGTAATTAACCAGTTACTGACTGAATAAGAGCTCTTGAATATGTCATTCTGCGTCCCGATTCTTTGATCGGACTAAGATTCTGCGACTGATAAGTTCATATAAACACAAAGATTGTGGTCCTGGATGCTCCGTTGCTTCGCTCTTTAGAATGACGAAAAAAGTGAGTTTTCATTCAAACACTAATCAGTTTGTAGCAACAGAGGTTTAATATGAACCACACACGAAGGCAATTTTTGAAAAATGCAGGCATGATTTCCATTGCCACTCTTTTATCAGGCAATGTAATACTGAATTGCTCAAAAAAAGAAAAATTGAACATACTCTGGTTGATTGCGGAAGATCTTGGCCCGGACCTTGGATGTTATGGAACAAGACATGTCAAAACACTAAATTTAAATCGTTTGGCAAGGGAAGGTGTGCAATTCTCAAATGCGTTCACGACAGCCCCTGTATGCTCGGCGTCACGCTCTGCTCTTATGACTGGTATGTATCAAACTACAATTGATGCTCATCATCACCGCAGTCATCGTGATGAATATGATAGATATATATTGCCCGAACCTTATAATGTGATCACAGAATATTTCCGCCAGGCTGGATATTATACCTGTAATTGCAGCGGATTAGATTACGATAAGAATGGTAAAACAGATTGGAACTTCACGCCCATAGTAAAACCGTTTGACGGAACAGATTGGAGACAACGCAAAGATGGGCAGGCATTCTTCGCTCAGATCAATTTTAGCGAAGTGCATCGCATGGGCAAGAGACCGGATAAGTTAACTGTGAATCCGGATTTAGTCGATTTGCCTCCGTACTATCCTGATCATCCGGTAACTCGTGATGATTGGGCGGAATATCTGTCAACGATTGAAGTTCTGGATCAGAAGGTAGGTAAAGTATTAGACAGACTAAAAGAAGACGGGCTTGAAGAAAACACAATCGTATTTTTCTTTGGGGATCATGGACGTAATCATGTACGAGGCAAACAGTGGTTGTATGATGGCGGCATCCGCATCCCGTTAATCATACGTTGGCCAGGCAACCTGAATGCCGGAATTAAAAATGATGACATGGTCAGTGCCATCGATTTTGCCCCGACGTGCTTAGACTTGGCTGGCATTACACCCCCCGAGCATTTAGAGGGGAGCATCTTTTTCGGTTCTCAGAGAACCGCACGTGAATATATTATAGCAGCCCGTGACCGTTGTGACGAAACTGAAGATAGAATTCGTTGTGTGCGAACGCCTCAATATAAATACATTCGAAACTTTCATCCTGATAGGCCATACACCCAATACAATCGATATAAAGATGCCTATTATCCTGTTTTGAGGCTCATGCACCGGCTTCATACAAAAAATCAACTGACGCCAGAGCAAGCACTTTTTATGGCGGATAGTCGACCGCAAGAAGAGCTTTATGACTTAACGAACGATCCTCATGAATTGAATAATCTTGCAGAGCAACAACAATATCAGAGCACATTACGGGAGTTTCGTAACATCTTAGATGATTGGATAAAGGATACCGGTGATAGAGGTGAATTTCCAGAAGATCCGGTAGTGGTAAAAAAATATAAAGAAGCAATGAAGGAGTGGGCGCAAGACAGGATTGATGAGATTTATAAGAATGAGAAAAGACAATAAAATACAAAATATTCTCTAGTGGCAGACTTTCTTGCGCTACTGGGCTGATTGTTGAGATACATGGACAAAATCTGATATGAGCCGATACGTCTTGTGGTGTCACCGCGGTAACTAATGAGGTGTCTGCAACATGAAAACACGTCATGATTTTTTGAAGAGCCTGGGGATAGGAACCGTCGCAATCCTCGGTCTGACCGCCGGGTTCGCCAAGTCTCTCTTCGATCAGGGCCGAAAGCCCAATGTTGTGATGATCGTTTGCGACGATCTCAATGACTACATCTTGGGTATGGGGGGGCATCCTCAGGCGAGGACACCGCACATCACCGGACTGGCCCAGTCTGGGGTGTCTTTCAACCGGGCCTATAGTAACAACCCTGTCTGCGCACCATCGCGAGCCAGCTTCCTCACCGGAATCTACCCGCACACTTCAAAAAACCTGTACTGGGACAAATGGCACGAGAATCCCGTGCTCAAGAACTCCAAGACCATCATGGAATACTTCCGCGAGAACGGCTACCATGTTGGCGGGTCCGGCAAACTCATGCATCACCATCTGCGTTCAGTGTGGGGCGAGTACAAGTATGAGACCGATTACGGACCCTTTGTCTACGATGGAAAGAACAGGGTCGCCCACCCTGCAGTGCCTCAGCCGTTCAATAGTATTGGAGAAGTTGATGGTTCCTTCGCCCCGTTGTCGGACGTGCCCTATGGCCCTGACCAGAAGAGTGAGAAAGGCTGGATCTATGGCAGCTGGGACGAAATCAAAAAATTCAGGTACATTGATGAGGACAACCGCGACCTTACCCCCGATGAGCGCAACGCAGCATGGGCAGAAGATAAGATCAATGAGTTTGCCAAACTGAAGAACGGCAAGCCGTTTTTCCTGTGCGTTGGCTTTATCCGTCCGCACACACCGCTGCACGTCCCCAAGCGCTTCTTTGACATGTTCCCGCAGGACTCCCTAAAAATCCCTGCAATCAAGCCCAACGATGCCGAAGACTGCCACTATGCGGACGTCTTTGACAGCAATCAAAAGGGATTAAGGTACTTTCGCCTGCTCAAAGAATCGTATCCGGACCTCGATTCCGGACTTAAAGCGTTCACCCAGGCCTATCTCGCCAGTGTGGCCGCAGTCGACGAATGTGTCGGCCAGGTAATCGAAGCTGTAGACAAGAGCCCATTCAAAGACAACACCATCATCGTCGTGACGAGCGACCACGGCTGGAACATGGGCGAGAAGGATTACCTTTTCAAGGACGCTCTCTGGGAAGAGAGTACCCGGGTGCCGCTCATCATCCGGGCGCCAGGTGTGGCGGTGCCCGGCGTCGTCGCCGAGCACCCTGTTTCGCTGATTGATATCTACCCCACACTCGTTGACCTCTGTGGGCTCGAAGGCGATACGAGGAAAAACGCCCAAGGCGCCAAGCTTGACGGTTACAGCCTCCGACCGTTCCTAGAAAATCAGAAGTCCGAAACCTGGAACGGACCGGACGCCGCCTTGACGATGATCTTTGCCGGCAAAGACACAAACAATGACCCCGCCAAACAGCATTGGTCCGTCCGGACAAAGAGGTGGCGCTATATTCTGTACAACAACGGCAGCGAGGAGTTGTACGACCACGAAACCGACCCCTACGAATGGACTAACCTGTCTGGCGATACCCGTTACGGGAAGGTGAAAGCGAACCTGAAGGCCCGGCTCTTCCGCATGACTGGCCGGGCAGGCTGATAGGCGGATTTAAAATTGACGACATGGTCATTACCATCGATTGTGCCCAACATGCCTGGTATTGGCTGGCATTGCACCATCCAAGCATATAGAGGGGAGTATATTCCCCGGTTCTCAGAAGACCGCTCGTGAATATATTATAGCAGCCCGCGACCGTTGTGATTAAACTGAAGATAGGAATCGTCGTGTACGAACGCCTCAATAGAGATACATTTGAAACTTTCATCCTGATAGGCCGTGCTGGCAATACAATTGTTACAAAGATGCGTATTATCCTGTTTTAAGGCTCATGCTTTGGTTCATGCAGAAAAACAACTGACTCCAGAGCAAGCACTTATCATGGCGCATCGACGGAAAGAAAAGCTGTATGACTTAAGTAATGACAGGAACGATGAAATTTATATGATTGAGTGAAGGCGATGAATTACAAAATATTCTTCAGTTGCATACTTTCTTGCGCTACTGGGCTGATAGTTGAGATACATGGACAAAATCCGATATGGACCAATGCCAAAGTTTCATTGAACTCTTACTATGTCAGTCCGACGGGTGATGACAGTAATTCAGGTGCTTCCCCGGCAGACGCCTGGCAGACAGTCCGGAATGTGAATGACCTTGATCTCAATCCCGGTGACCGTGTCTTCTTTGAGGGCGGCAAGACCTATGATGGTTTTCTGTCCTTTGATAGCCTGGACAGCGGGACCAAGTTGAATCCGGTTGTGATTTCATCCTTCGGTAAGGGACGTGCGACGATCAATTCCGGCCGTAAAACCGGTGCATATGTCCATAATGCCGGGGGATTTGAGATCCGGAATATCAACTTCATTGGTTCGGGAGCCGATGATCCCGAGGGTGAAAATGGGATATATTTCTACAATGATCTAAGTGACGGAACCAAATTGGAGCATGTCCGCATCGATAGTGTAGATGTAAGCGGCTACCGAGAGGCGGGGATTGTTATTGGAAGCGGCCAGACGAGTAATTGTGGATTCAGGAACGTTCGTATCACAAATGCAGAGTCCCACGATAATGGTGATAAGGGAATCTCAGTGTCTGCTCATTGGCCGTCAAAGCCGGAAGATCGGTCGCATCGGGATATTTACGTCGGGAATAGTAAAGCCTATGATAATCTTGGGATTATCGGCAAGGACGCGCATACCGGAAACGGGATAATCATATCGGGCGTTGATACGGCTCTTATCGAATATTGTGAGGCGTATAACAATGGTGAGAATAACAATGGATCAAAGGGCGGTCCTATCGGCATCTGGGCCTGGGAAGCGAGCCATGTTATCATCCAGTTCTGTGAATCGCATCATAACAAAACCGGCGAGATCAATAGAAAAGATGGTGGCGGGTTCGACCTGGATGGTGGTTGCGTGAACTCCGTGATGCAGTATAACTATTCCCATGATAATGATGGTGCCGGCTTTGGGATATATCAATTCTCAGGGGCAAGTCCATTCACGAATAATGTGGTCCGATATAACATCAGTGAGAACGACGGCCTGATAGGAGGGTACGGGGCAATCACTTTCTGGTCGACGAGCTCTAGCGGAGGCATTCAGTATACAAAGGTTTACAATAATACTTTATACGTATCGCCCAATACCGGTGGTGCGGGGATTATCGATTTTGTTGGTGCTACATCATATATTCACGAGACCGAGGTATATAATAACATAATCATAACTGCTCCGGGTAAGACGGTACTTAATATCCCCAATAGTTCCGGCGGGTGGGCATTTCGCGGCAACTGTTATTGGACAGTTGATGACCAGCTGAGCATCGGGTGGGATGGCACCACCTATACAAGTCTGGAAACTTGGCGCGAGGCCACCGGACAGGAGATGTTGGATTCGAAGAATGTAGGATTCAGTATTGATCCAAAACTAACTGATCCGGGTAATGGTAAGACCATTGGAGATCCGACCAAACTGGCTACACATTCCGCTTATCAGCTCCAGTCGAACTCCCCTATGATCGATGCCGGGCTCAATTTGGACGACCTGTTCGGTATTGATCCTGGCCTACGTGATTTCTACGGCGCAACTTTACCGCAATTCAACGGCTTCGATGTGGGAGCACACGAATCGGAACAGATCTCATCAGCGCAGGACAATAAATAAGTCACCCCTTCCAGGGGCGAAATGGGACAAAAATTACCGTGCTTTGAAGAACATTAAAAGCCCCACCGATCTCTAGACCGATGGTGCTAACCAGGCAGGACGGTCACGAATTGGTCACGGTGGTCTCATAAGCTGTTGTTATTTATAGTCACACCTCGGGCTCATAACCCTGTGGGTCTTCAGAGCATATTGGGCCAATGGGGCTAAATCTTAAGAAACATATTTCATGCTTCCAAGGTTTAGTATACGCCTCATCCGAAGCCTCCTTTGCTCGATCAGATTGTATTAGTCGTCCGCCCGCATCATAACTGA
>SDBT01007368.1_pt1 | contig 18098 bp, 22 predicted proteins | sample 2277101 | NCBI WGS metagenome assembly SDBT01 (sample SAMN10404973, study PRJNA504765) | marine sediment metagenome | isolation source: marine sediment core GS10_PC15, 103 cmbsf | place: Arctic Ocean: Southern Knipovich Ridge | collected 2010 | reverse complement strand
AGCATGCACGAAGGCCAGTTCCCTCCGGAGCATTACCGACTCGGCTGGCTGATCCAGGCGGGTAGAGGATTCGGGAAAACCCTCACCGGGAGCTTCGACGTGGTTGAGCATGCGCTAGATAACCCCGGCTGGCGGATCGGTGTGATAGCCCCGACCCTCGGCGACGTGCGCGACACCTGCATCGAAGGCGAGACGGGGGTGTACCAAGTGCTGACGGAAGGCACCGAGCAGTACATGGGGATGGGGCTGATAGAGGACGAGGACTTCTACTACAACCGGAGCCGCTTTGAGATCCACTTCCTGAACGGCTCACGGATCAAGGGCTACGGCTCGGAGAAACCCAACCGGCTGAGAGGCCCGCAGTTCCACCGCCTCTGGTTGGAGGAGCTAGCCGCCTGGAAGGACGCAGCCCTCGGTGACACCATCCAGACCTCCTACAACAACGCCAAGCTCGGACTCAGACTCGGAGAGCATGCGACGTGGATCGGCACGACCACGCCCCGTTACAACGAGCTAATCCTCAACCTGGACGCCGACCCGAAGGTGGTCACCACCCGAGGGACCACCTACGACAACATCGCCAACCTGAGCGAGAACTTCATGGAGTCCATCCTCGTCTACGAAGGCACCCCGCTAGAGCAGCAGGAGCTACTCGGTGAGATCGTGGAGATCTCCGGTTCAATGTTCCGAGCGGCGTGGTTCTCCTACTTCGAGCGGGAAGGGGATCTGCTCCACCTAGCCGACGGCCGCACCGTGAGCATCGAAGAGACCACCCGCTACATCACCTGCGACCCTGCACTCAGCTTGAAGGAGACCGCGGACTACACCGTGTTCGCTGTCTTCGCTCTTGTCCCTGAGCAGGCGATCATCGATGACGACGGGAACAAGATCGGGAAGCTCCCGAAGGTGCGGCTGCTGATCGACCTGGTTCGCGACCGGCTGGAAGCCCCCGACATCATCAGCACCGGGGCGAGCCTGCTGAAGAAACATTCGGCGTCGTGGATCGGTTTCGAGTCGGTCGCATTCCAGGCAGCCCTTGTGCAGTTCGCACGCCGTGATGGACTACCAGCCATGAAACTGAAAGCAGACGCAGACAAGGTGACTAGAGCCCTTCCCTTGATCAGCCAACTCAAGGCGGCTCTCATGCAGTTCCAAGTCGGCGCCCCCTGGCTTGAAGAGTTGGAGCGGGAGCTGCTGTTCTTCCCGGACGGACCGCACGACGATCAGGTGGATGCTCTAGCCTACGGGGCGGTCGAAGACCGAGTGCGAAGGAAGCTGACAGCACATTGAGTGATTCCAAGCCAGGCTGGTTCCGCAAGTCCATACGATTGAAGGAGATGGACGCTGGACACCCGCAGACAGGGTCGAACCTGTGGTGGTGGTCACCGGCGAAAGATCTCCAGCAACTCGGCTCGGTGCGTGACGGCTCAGGCAACAGCATCGTGGCTACTTCGCTGCTGGTCCTCACCGACGGGTTCACTGAAGCTCCCCCCGTAGTCGTAGCCGATTCAGATGAGGGGATCCCCGAGAAGATCCCCCGTCATCCTGCCGCCGCCATCCTGGAGCATCCGAACCCGTTCATGACCTCCGACCTGCTCTGGCAGTACTACATGTGGTCGACCCGAGTAGACGGCAACGCCTACCTGTTCAAGCAACGAGCCCCGTCCGGTCAGGTGAAGGAGCTATGGCCCCTCCGACCCGACATCACAGAGCCGAGGGTCCCGGCGAACCAGGCCGAGTTCATCACTCACTACAACTACCGCCCGGACGGACGTGAGGTGATCATTCCTCGAGAGGACATCATCCACCTCCGACTCGGCATGGACCCGACCGACCACCGCCGAGGGCTAGCTCCGCTGAAGGTGGTACTCAACGAGATCGTGGCTGACGAAGCCGCCGCACAATTCTCTACCGCTCTGCTGTCGAACATGGCGATCCCCGGAGTGATCATCGGCCCGAAGATGGGGGAAGCCTTCGACGGGAACGAAGGGGTCGAACAGCTCTGGAAGGACAAGTTCGGAGGTGGCCGCAGAGGCGAGCCGCTAGTCCTCGACGCACCGACCGACATCAAGGTTGTGTCGTTCTCACCCACGGAGATGGACTTCGCTGTTCTCCGCCGCATACCCGAGGAGCGGATCACAGCGGCGCTACGTGTGCCTGCGATCCTGGCCGGGATGGGTGCCGGTCTCCAGGCGTCATCAGGGAAGTCGGAGGGCGTCGCTCTGATCGAACTGTTCACGGAGAAAACATTGATCCCCGATTGGAACCGTGTCGCACGCCAGCTAGACGATCAGCTGCTGCGTGAGTTCGATGAGAACCCGGCTCACACATTCGCCTTCGACCTGACCAACGTGCGGTCGCTACAGGAGGACCAAGACAAGATCTGGGAGCGGGCCGACACCGCAGTACGCACCGGATGGTTGGCCGTCTCTGAGGCGAAGCGGATGGTCGGGTTGAAGCCCGAACCCACCGACGAGGTCTACCTGCGGACCATCAGCGTCGAAGAGGTCCCGCTCAGCCAGGGGATGCGGGAGACCCCAGCGGAGGGGAACGGCGCCGGTCGGGTGACGGAGCTTGTGTGACCGCCGCCGAACTTGTGCTGAAGCTCCGTGAGGCTGCGGCCATCATCAAGACGGGCGGGGAGCTTTGGGATGACACCTGGGGGGAGACCTTCCTAGAGGCCGCTGAACGGCTGGCCGAATGTGATCAATGAGATCGCTCTGTTCGCCTTCCGAGCGACGTGGATCCCTCGGGCCTTCGCCCTGTTCTCCGATGTAGTACGGGAAGAGCAAGCCGACGTGGCTGTGCGGGGGCGGAGCGGGTTCGCCTACCAGCGGTGGCTCGCAGCCCTCACCACTGTCTGGCTGGGGATAGCCGACGGCTGGGGCCACGTAACGGTTGAAGCTCTAGCGGGAGTGGGGCTACAGAAGGCGTTCCATCAGGAGGAGGCCGTACTCGCAGAGATCACCGAGATCGTCACTCAGAAGAGCCTGCTCATCACCCACGCCTCCGAGTCTGCGTGGCTACCTCTCGGCCCGCCCGACCAAGAGATCTGGTCAGCGAGTAGAACGATCAGCATGGCTCAGACGGAGACCGTTCAGGCGACCGGCTGGACACAGCACTCGGTCGCTACTCGGGCGCCAGCGCAAATGTTCAAGATCTGGCAGTCGATCATCGACGACCGCACCCGGATCTCCCACCTGGATGCCAACGGGCAGAGGCGGCTGCTCAACGATCCGTTCGACGTTGGTAGCGCAGCCCTCCAGTGGCCCGCCGACGCCGGTGGCCCGCTCGCAGAGATCATCAACTGTCGGTGTTGGGAGGACTACGAGCTAGCTCAAGCACCAGGATCGGTCCCTGCCCTCCCAGGATTCGACCTATAGCCTGGCTCCCCCCGCCCGCTTAGAACTATTCATCGCAGGATCTTCGCCGCACCTCCGTCGTTCTACGGGCTAACCTCCTACGGCGACATGGAACGAAAGCGCTTCGCTCTCAAAGAGATGGGCGACTCCGGGGAAGTATCGGCAGTGATCGCCACCCTCGGCGTCAAGGACAAAGACCGTGACGTAACCCTCCCCGGTTTCTTCGGTGAGCAGGACGTGAAGATTGTCACCAGCCATCAGTGGGGTCAGGTCATGCTCGGCAAGGGGCGGATCTCCGAGAAGGATGGCAAGGCGGTTCTCAACGGCAAGATGAACATGGCTGAAGCCGACGGGGAAGCCCGAGCCATCCACTCCCGGCTGAAGTTCGACCTGGACAATCCCCCGGCGCTGATCGAATGGAGCTACGGCTTTGAGCTAGAGAAGGGCGCCCGTGAGGAGTTCACCGACGATGAGAAGTTCGGTGACGGCTACTGGCTGCGGCCCGTAGACGGGAAGCCCGGAGCGAAGGTGTTCGAAGCGTCGCCGGTCCTCGTCGGAGCAGGGGAAGGAACCGGCACCACCTCCGTCAAGTCGGCAGGCCAAACCCTCAGCATCCTCGACGCTCTAGCCGAACTCGGAGACGACGAAGCGAAGCAGCTCCTAGAGATCCACAACCTGCTCGATCTGAAGCAAGAGGATCAGAAGTTCATAGACCAGCTAGACCGCACACTCACAGCGGTCCGAGCGGTCGAGAAGAGGGCGGTAGAGATCGCCGCACACCGTCCGCTGGGTCGTGACTCAGCACAGCGGGTGCAGGAGATCTCCGAAGCTCTCATTGCGACGGAACAGAAGCTCGTTGAGGTCACCTTGGAGACCGTCAACCTTGAGCTAGGCCTTCCGTCAGAAACTGAGCTGGCGACAATGCTCGCTCAGACCGAAGCCAGAATGACAGGAAGGGCCTATGCCAGAACTAACTAAGGAAGATGTAGCGGCGTTCTCGCTCGTCAAGATTCGCGCCGAGTTGACCACCCGCCATGAGTGGTTGGAAGGCAAGCGGAAGGAGACGGAGGGGAAGCTGGTCAGCCTCGAAGGGGAAGACGGCTCGAAGGCCGCCGCCTACTTCCGAGAGCTGAACATCCTCGGGGAGCGCAGCGACGAGCTAGCCCCCATCGAAGAGGGCGAGCAGAAGATCATCGGGCTAGGCGATTGGCTCAACGGGGTAGACCCCGCCAACGACCAGCGCCAGGCGCTACTTCACCCCCAGGGGAAGAGCGTTGAGATCCCCGATTGGAAGGACGCAACGGACCTGATCCTCGCGTCGTCCGGTTACGAGAACTGGAAGACGACCGGCGTCAGGAACTTCGCAGTCGAGATGACCTGGGATGCCCTGTTCGGCATGCCGGGAGACATCGTGAAGAGCCAGAAGGTCCTCGGACTTGATGACTCGCTAGCCGGTGTCGATGCCGAGTTCACCCCGCAGTTCATCCGGATCCCCGGAGTGCAAGTGCCGGTGCTGTTCCAGAGCCAGAACATGGCTCCGACCTTCCTCCAAGGAACGACCGACCAGAACGCGGTCCCGTACATGGTGGAGACGGTCACCTCAGAGGGTGCTGTCGAAGTCCTAGAGGGCGGGGCGAAGAGTGCGGCTGACATCGCATTCGCTGAGGCGTCAACCCCCGTGGAGAACATCGCTGTCACCTTGCAGTCGACCAACCAGCTGCTCGAAGACATCGCATTCATGCGCTCCTGGATCGAAGGCCGACTGCGGCTCTTCGTCGGGAACCGTGAGGATCTCCAACTGATCGAAGGCGACGGGACACCCCCGAACCTGACCGGGATTCTGATAGCCGCTGGCACCAACGCCGGCTCGTTCGGGATCGCCGCTCACGCCACCGACAACACGGTCGGTGTGGATGAGATCTACAACGGGATCGTGGCCATCCGTGAGGCGTTCTTGGACGCTTCCACAATCGGGATGGCCGCAGCCACGTGGGCTGTGTTCCAGTTGGCGAAGGACGGGAACAGCATGTACCTGCTCGGCGGTCCTGCCGCTCAGGCACCGGCAAGGCTGTGGGGTCTCCCCATCGTCCAGAACGAGAAGTTCCCGGCGTACTCCGCCGCTAACGAGGCGATCGCTGTCTGGTCCCGAGAGGCCGCAATGGTCGTTCGGCGCAACCAGATCACTCTCGCCGTATCCGACTCGCACGCATCGACGTTCTCAGCGAACGTGCTGACGTTCCGAGCGGAGCAGCGTGTCGCATTCCCGATCTTCCGCCCTGCGGGGATCACGGTGATTACGACCGCCGCCTAGAGCCAGGTTGAGCAAGCGAGCTCCAGCAGGGAGGGCCGACGATGGATCCCTCTCTGCTGCGGCTCACAACGAAGGAAGGATTTGGAATGGCCGACTACAAGCTCCCGCTCCAGCAGGGGAATAAGCACCTCTACAAGATCAACGGGAAGGTGCGTCTCGCTACCAAGGAGAACGCGAAGAAAGCGAAAGATCTCGGACTGAGCGTGACGAAGCTCACGAAGAGTCCATAGGAGGGCTAGATGGCTGACGTAGTACTGACAGTTCAGAACGTCGGACGGGCGGGGGTAGCTCCGTCGTACCTGTCGATCGACGCCACCGATGTCTACTTCCTGCCCAACCGGGCGGGGAAAACCTTCCTCCACTTTCTGAACACAGGCGGTTCGATCTCCGTGGTCACATTCGACATTGTGCGGACGGTCGAAGGCGAAGAGATCGTGGACCCGACCGTGGACATTCCTGCGACCACCGGCGACGTGATGGTGGCTCTCACCACCCTCTTTGAAGGGCTGTCCGGGGTCAACAAGGGCCAGGTCAAGTTCTCACAGGATCAAGCAACCGGCGTGAGCGTCGCATCGCTTAGGCTCTAACCAGAAAGGACCCCGATGGGATACCCGAAACACGATCACGAATACGCCACGGTCACTCACCAGACTCAGGCGCCCGATAAGAACACCGGGGCGGTGCGTGAGTTCATTTCCTGGTCGCAATGCACCACCTGCGGGAAGGCCGAAACCGATCGGCCTAGCGAAGCTCCCCCGGTGAAGGAGACCGCATACAAGTCAGGGAGCGCCCCGTCATGAGTGCCATACCTCCAGAGCTAATGGCCGTCCGTGACTCCGTAGACAAGAAGGAGTCCAAGGGCGTAGCCGAACGGGTCAGGATCACAGGTGAGGTCGTCGCGATTCTCCGTGGCCCCGACGGGTACATCAAGCAGATCGAGTTCGGCCACAACCTCGTCACCGACAACGGCGACGAAGAGATCGCCACTCGGTTCTTCTCGGACGCCGAGGACATCGTTACCGGGATGCGTCTCGGCAACGACTCCGCTACCGCTGTCGCCAAGGCGGGAGCAGGCGGCAACATCGTCGCCTACATCTCCGGTTCGCAGGAAGCTCTCGACTCGGTTGCCACGTTCTTTGACAAGGGCGGAGGTCTAGGCGGTCGAGCCGTTCATGTCTGTACCTGGGATGCCGGTGATGTCACCGACGCAGACATCGAAGAAACCGTGTTGACTTCGGAGACCCCGATCACTGATGTATCCGGCGCCCTGGCCAACGTGGTCGCCCGATTCATCTTCGCTTCGACCATCGACAAACAGGCGGGAGACAGCCTGGAGGTCACCTGGAACATCGACCTGCTCGGCGCCTGATCTAGACAATCTCCACCCATGAGGGAGCAAGCCCGAACCGCCGACCGTGACCCGCTGGTTCGGGCTTCGCTTCGTAGGATGATCTGATGGCGCAATTCGCACGACCGATCTCAGATGTAGCCGCTGGCTCCTGGGACGACTCGGCGGTAGGAGACAACGACGGCTCACACTTCGATGAGCTGATCGCAGACGACGGGAGCCTCACCGAATCCGATGCGGTAGGCAACAACACCAACACCACCAACCTCGACGTTGAGCTAACCAGCGGTGCGGCCTTCGATGACCCCTCCGTAGACACCGACCACTTCATTCGGACCCGCTGGTTGCACGACACTTCGCCTCGTTCGATGCAAGGACACTGTGAGCTATGGCAGGGAGTCCCAGGCACCGGCACCCTTATCGCCTCACTCGACTCCGCCACTGATGTCGGCACCACCGAGATCACAGGTCTCTACGAACTGACTACTGGCGAAGCGGGGAATATCACCGACTATGACGATCTCCACTTCCGGTTGTGGGCTAGAGGGACAGGCGGTGGCCCGTCCCGCCGACTGCAAGTAGATCTCGCTGAGTTCGAGTTCCCCGATGGCGGCGGTGATGTCACCGAGGAACTATCCGAAGATGTCGGTGTCACCGACTCGCTTGAACTGGCCCAGGGCAAAGAGATCTCGGAAGCCGTGGGCGTCACCGACTCGACTCCCGTTGCCCAAGGGAAGGAGGTCTCCGAAGCCGTAGGTGTTACTGACGAGACCACCCCGGCGATCACGAAGCAGAGATCGGAGGACGAAGCCGTAGGCGTCACCGATGCGACTACCACCGTCCAGACTCATCGGGTTGAGATCTCAGAGGCAGTCGGGGTTACCGACAGCACGCCCCGGATCATCCCCCACGTTCGGGAGATCTCCGAGCCGGTAGCTGCCACAGATGAGACGCCGATCGGGCAGGGCAAGACCATCGATGAGGCGGTCGGAGTAACCGATTCGCTAGATGCGAAGCTGGCGATCCTTGTAGAGATCTCCGAGCCGGTCGATGTCACCGATGTCACCGCTAGAGATGTCACCGCAGCCCGAACGGTGACAGACCCGGTAGGGGTGACAGATGAGACTCCGATCGCTCAGCGGAAGGTGATAGACGAGCCGGTCGGAGTAACTGACTCCACGGTCGACGTGACTTCGGGTGACAAGACCGAGACTGCCACCGAAGCAGTCGGTGTCACAGACTCGACAAACCGGCAGGTGGATGCGGCCCGAGTAGTCGATGAAGCAGTCGGGGTTACCGACACTGTTCTCCCGGCGAGGATGATCCGAGTAGAGATCACGGAGTCCGTTGGGGTTACCGACTCGACCGCACCGGCCAAGGCGGTCACAGTTGAGATCTCGGAGTCGGTAGGTGTTGCTGATCCGCCCGCCGCTACCTCTCGGGATCTAGCCCGGACGACTACTGAGCCAGTCGGCGTAACCGACCTGACAACCCGAGTGGTGGATCTAGCTCGGGAGATCTCAGAGCCGGTCGGTGTGACCGAGCTTGTCGTGGATGACAAGAGCGGAGCTATTTCGATCCAGGTGGAGATCACTGAAGCTGTCGGAGTAACCGACTCGATCAGCACATCGCAAGCGCCGTGGTGGGAACCCGACCCGGTTGGGATCTCCCCTGCCCCTGTGGGCATAGACCGCCGCACTCCGGACAAGCTCTCACCGGGGAATTGAGCTATGCCACAGCAGCCGTCCTACGCACGTAGGCACCGTCTAAGCCGCTACTCACCACAACCACCCCGGCCACTCCAGGGAGATGATCCTCGGGCCGCTCCGTGTAGGCTGGCTGCATGACTCTCGCTGTCCAGGCGGACGTTCAGAAAACCATCCACTCGGTCTTCACCAACCAGCCCGAGCCGGTGATAACTTATCTGCTGGAAGGCGCGACCCAGGCGATCAACACTTACGTCGATCGTCAGCTCGAGGAAGACACCTACACCAACGAGCTATACGACTCACCTTGGGGCCGGACTCTGCTCCGTTTGCGCCAGTACCCGGTCACCGCCATCTCCCTTGTTGAAGAGAACGCCGTGGCTCTAGTCGAAGGTGAGGGGTATCAGTTCTATCCCGACGGGCGGCTCGCTCGGATCAACGGGAGGCTGAACCGCCGATGGCAGGAGGGACGGAAGATCATCGACGTGAGCTACACCGCGGGGTACGCCGCCGCCGATGTGCCGCATGACATTCGGAATATCTGCGCCGCCATCGTGGCCCGACACTTCGAAGCGGGAGCCGCCTACGCCGCCACACCGACCGCCACAGGGAACATCAGCAACGTTTCGCTCGACGGCTCCGACAGCATCGACTACGCCGACGATCCAGACATGGCTTCGGTCGGTTACGTGGAGATGCTCACCATGTCGGAGATGAAGAACCTCGGCCGCTACCGCCGTCAGCTAGTCCTGTGATCCTGTTCGGCACGATCGTCATAACCCTCGCGGTGTTCGGGTTCGTTCTCGGGTGGGGGATGCTCTGGATCCAAGCCAGGGAGAATCGTGACAATCGCTAGTGATCATGTCGAAGTATTCCGGGCGCAGTGGGCCACCCGATTCGTAGACACCTGCGACGTGAGACGGCTCGCCACGCGGGGATCTATCAACGAGACCACGCTGCTCTACCCCGGCGAATCCGAACCGGACATCGCCACCGATGAAGTGTGTCTCTACCGGCCGTCCACCACTACGCCGACCGTCACCGAGTTCGGCCAGCAGGGGATCTCCAGACTGGAAGGAGAGATCCACTTCGCACACGACGCACCCGAGCTTCAAGTGGAGGACACCATCGTCATGAAAACCTCCGTCAGCAGCCCGAAGCTGGTCGGCAAAGTTCTCCGTGTGACAGCGGTCCACTTCGACTCCTATCAGACGAACATGAGGGCCGACGTGGAGCTAGACCAGGGACCGGGGGAGACCAACTGATGGCGACTCCGCTCCCGATCTTCATCGCTCAACTGTCCGTTTCGATCAAAGCGTTCAACCCTGTGATGGCCCGGATCACAACCAAGGCGGGCGACCAGATAGCGAACCAGTCCATCCGCAACGCTCCGAAGATCACCGGGTCCCTGCGGAGGTCGATCAAGAGCCACCCGGCCCGGAAAGGATTAGGGGAGATCACCGTCCAGGTGTCAGCCGGCGGGCCGTCCAGCCCGCACGACGTGGACTACGCCGTTTTCGTTCATGAAGGCACCTCCCGGATGGGACCGAACCCGTTCATGCGGAAGGCGTTCAACAAGGTCATCCCTCAGTGGGAGAAGGAGGTGGCCGACGTAGCCGAACTGCTGTCGGCGGGCCGTCCGGGCAGAGTCGCCGGGTCGATAGCCCGATGAGTCCCGCAGCCCGCACAGTTGTCCTCCAACACCCGCTGGTTACCGCCGTCGTCGGGGCGCTCACATTCGACTCGTTTCTTGCCTACGACTCGGAAGCTCCCCCGTCACCTCCCTTCCCCTATTCGGTCGTCTACTCGCTGGACGATGTGGAGACCTCCGGGCCGCTGTGGGATGGCCAGGCCGACGTGAAACATGAGATCCAAGTGACGTGCGTCGGGGAGACCGTCGAGCAGGCTCGGAAGCTCCAAGACAAGAACCGGGCTCAGATGTTGGCCGACCCTCCATTCACGGTCACCAGCCGGTCGGTCCAGCTTGTAGATCTCGACGCCGGGGGAAGCGTCGAACGGGACGAAGCCGAGCAGCCCAGGCTCTACTACTCGGTGGACATCTGGATGATCACCACGACGGTCGCCTAAGCTCGCCGCATGGTTCATCTGATCGACCACATGGGGGAGCTAGAGCATCTGCATCCTGTCGCAGACGAGCCGTGTGTCGTCATCGCAGGCTGGGGCAAGAATCACCTCTACTACTCGGAGGTGGATCACTTCCCCGAACTGAAGGAGTACCAGGCGATTGGGATACGGTTAGCCGACACAATGATCGCCACCATCGGCCAGTACCCGCAGCGGTGGTTTCTGATCGAAGCCGCAGCCTTCAACGTGGAACACGTGCGGCATGTGATGGAGCGTGAGCCGATCCGAGTCTCGTAGTACGGATACCTGGGCGGTGTAGTGCCGGGCGCACCGAAGCAACGCCTTAGACGCAGCCGCAGGGACCGCAGAATCAGATCCTGTCGGTAGATCTCCCCCATCGCTCGATACGGGACCGCCACCACCACGGAGTACCCGACACGGTTCCATCCTCGAGCGGGAGGACCTTCCGGTAGCGCCACTGATCCACCGTCTCCCGTTCGACGTGAAGCAGCTCGGAGATCTCCAGGATCCCTATCGGCGTGTCAGGCGGGCGGGCTGCGGTCCCTGGGATGCGGCTCGGCATCTGTCGAGACTATCCCTACACCCTCCGCACCGACCCGTTCTGGTCCGCTAGCGTGTCGGCCATGCCAGCCCGACCCGTACGACCGAAACCGGCCTCCGCTCACGTAACTGTCTGGACCGCAGAGGGGATCCCGGTCTCGTATCCGAAGGGTCAGATCCATCGGATCGACAAGTCGGAGCGGTTATTCATGGAGAGGCCCGACCCCGTTGCTGTGGTCGAAGTGATACCCGAAGTCCACTACCCCTCACCACTCGGCGGCGGCTGGTACGAACTGTCCAACGGAACCCGTATCCGAAGCATCGAAGATGCCTTGGAACAACAGGAGGAGCTTGACGCATGACTAGGAAAATTGGTGCTGGCAACTTCGAGTTGTTCTTCGCCCCGACCGGTTCGTTTGTAGACGATCAGGTGCCGACCATCGCAGAGTTGAACGACGCCGCAGTGATCGAGCTAACCGACTTCCTCACAGACGGCGGGGTGGCTACCCCTCTCGACGGGTCCATCGTGGATTCGGCCGACATGGGAGCCAGGTTCAACAAGACGGCTCTCGGCACCTTCGGTGGCCAGCCGATCGTCCTCCAGTTTTACCGAGACTTCCCCGCTGTGAGCGACACAGCCTGGACGACCCTCCCCAGGGACACGACCGGGTTCTACGTTCTCGCCCGTGGCGGTCTACTCACTCCCGGCACGTTTGCAGCCACCGACGAGATCGAATCGTGGCCGATGGAAGTCGCATCCCGTAACCCGGTGGACGTGGCCCGGAATGAGATGCAGCAGTTCACCACCGAGAACGCCATCCCCGGTGTTCCGCTAGAGGACTTCGTCGTCGCATGAGCGACGTACTTGCGGAGATCCTCAAGGCGAAGTCACCACAGCGGCAGACCACTCACATACTGCTCAACCCCGGGCTGGAAGAGGACCGGGCCGATCTTCTGAAGCAGCTCGCCCGAGCCAAGAAATACGACGAGTGGCACAGCGAGAAGGACACCGCCATCCCGATCCAGAAGGAACTGGAAGCGGTCGAAGATGAGATCGCTCAGGCCCGCCAGCCGTTCGTGTTCCAGAGCATCGGGCGGAAGGCGTACTCGGCACTCCTAGACGAGTTCAAGCCTCGCAAGGACAACACCGACGATGAAGATGTCGGGTTCAACGTGGACGAGTTCCCCGCTCACCTGATCGCCCTGTCCTCACACGCACCGGAGATCAGCCTGGAGCAAGCTCGGACGATATGGGATTCCGATGATTGGTCGGATGCGGAGACGACTCAGCTTCTGGCCGCAGCGGTCGTCGCCAACAAGGAGATCGTGGATGTCCCTTTCACGAACGACGGATTGCCGATGGGGACCAGGAGTACCGCCAATCCGTCGAATATTGCCACGACCGAGGACTCCCCTACTCCGAGTTCCTGACATGGCAACCCGATGATCGGGCCCGTGTCCTCGCCTGGAGGAAGTGGGATGGCCACCGCTGCCCCCGCGGTCACCACCTCGACGGGCAGACCGAGATCATGCAGCACGCCGAAGCGGATCTCTACAAGTGTGAGATGTGTGACGCCGAGCAGACTCGGATGATCCAACGCACCGCCCAGGGAGACAAGGGCGGATCTACTAACGGTCTGTTCATCCGCTGGTTCCCGAAGGGCGAGAAGATCGTCAAACGGTTCCTGACATGGAAGGGCGATAGCGATGGCTGAACGCCGCCAAGTCCTCATTGACATCACGACCCGAACCGCTGGTGCGACGAAGGGTGTGGTCGGCCTCAAACGGAACATGGGGCAGCTCAACCAGGGGTCGGTGAAGGCGTCGAAGAGCCTCGGCGGTCTCAGCAAACAAACTGCTGGTGCGAAGCGTGGCCTCGCGGGGCTAGTCGGCGGCGCCGGGGGTGCAGGGCTCGCCATGACAGGGGTCGGTGCTGCGGTCCTCGGGGTGGGTGCCGTACTGAAGGGGAGCATCGGGGCTTTCGCCTCCTTCGATGACAAGATGAACCAGAGCGTGGCGATCATGGGCGACGTGTCCGATGTGATGCGTAAGGACATGAGCGACGCTGCTCGGGAGATGGCGAAGACCACCCGGTTCTCCGCAGACGAAGCCGCCGAATCCTATTTCTTCCTCGCCTCTGCGGGTCTCAACGCCGAGCAGTCGATCTCTGCTCTCCCGGCTGTGGCTGCGTTCGGGCAGGCCGGAATGTTTGACATGGCTCTAGCCACTGACCTTCTCACCGACGCTCAATCCTCCCTCGGTCTCACCGTCGATGACTCGGCCACCAACCTCACCAACATGACTCGGGTCTCCGATGTGTTCGTGAAGGCCAACACTCTCGCCAACACATCCGTCCAGCAGGTGTCGGAGGCGATCACCAACAAGCTCGGTGGGGCGCTCCGTGGGGCGAACATCGACATCGAGGAAGGTGTCGCCGTTCTCGCCGCTTACGCCGATCAGGGGCTCAAGGGGGCGTCCGCTGGTGAGGCGTTCAACATCGTTCTCCGAGATCTCAAGAAGGTGGGCCGTGAGTCGGCCGATGTTCTCGCTGAACACAACATTGAGATCTTCGACGCCGAGGGCAACTTCAAGAATATGGCTGACATCGTGGGAGATCTGGAGGGCGCCTTTGAGGGGTTGTCAGTAGCGGAGGCAGGGACTCTCGCCGCCGATCTCGGGTTCCAAGATCGGTCGTTCAAGAACATCCAGCTTCTGATCGGCCAGTCGGATGCGATCCGTGGGTATGAGGTGGAGTTGAGGAAGGCGGGTGGCACCACTGAGGAGGTCGCCGGGAAGCAGATGGAATCCTTCTCAGCGCAGATGGGCCTACTGAAGAGCCGAGTGGTCGACGCCGGGATCTCCCTAGGTGAAGCTCTCGCCCCGTTCGTGTTGGAAGTCGCTACTGCCTTCCTCGACATGCTGGAGGCGATCATGCCTCTCATCAAGTTCGGCGCTCAACTGTTCAAGATCCTGTTCAAGTTCTCCGGTCTCAACCTGATCTTCAAGGCTCTCGGAGCAGCCGGGAAAGGGTTCCGGATCCTGTCGGGGATCTGGGATGAGTCCGCTCGGGCAGCGAACACGATGACCGCAGCGATCGAGGGGATCGAGAAGGCGGCCGAAGCCGGGACGAGTCCTTACGACGCTCTGGCCGATGCGATCCAGCATCTCGGGATCACCGGGGATCTGACCTCCGAATCCCTCACCGAGTTGATGACGGCCTCGGGGCTGAGTAGCGCCGAAGCGTTCGATGCGATCAAGGTCAACCTGGAGCTGGCCGATGCCAACAACCTGACCGCCATCGAAGTGAGGGCGTTGAAGGACGCCATGCTCCTGGGGATCGAAGCGTCGTCTCTAGACGCTGAAGCGAAGGAAGCTCTCATCGATGAGTACGAGCTGCTGGAAGTCATCACCGACCGGCAGCGGGCGCATTCCGAGAACCTCACCGGAGCGACGGAGGCGCTGGTCGATGAAGAGGGGAATCTGGTCGATTCTGAGGGCCGTCTGGTGGACGCCACTGGAGCGTTGATCGACGAGATGGGAAACCTGGTCGATGAAGAGGGCAACGTCATCGTGGAGACTTTGTCTCTGGCGGAGGCGCTCGCCCTCGCTGAAGAGAATCAACAGTCGCTCGCTGACACCATGAGAGCGTTCGCTGACCCGCTATTCGCCGCAGCCCAGGCGATGAAGGGGTTGATCGAAGCCGAGGCGACTCTGATCGATGTGCAGGGGGATGCCGAAGCCACCGCCGAAGATCTAGCCGACGCTGAGTTGGCGGTCCTCGATGCCCTATTGAAAACCCAGGGCGGGCTGGATGCCCTCGACGCTGCGGGCCTTGAGGATATGTTGCTGATTGTTCAGGATGGACTCGGCAAGAGTCGGGAGGAGGCGATCCTGTTCTTAGATTCCCTCAACCTGATCGACGGCACTCAGGTCGAACTTGGCATCAACACCGTGATGACCCTCTCCGGGACCCCGGCAGCTATCTCGGCGGGCGGTCGCGGCGGCGGAGATTCCGTGGTCGGTACACAAAGAGAACACGGCGGGCCACTGCGGAAAGGCCAGCCGGCTCTCGTCGGTGAGGCTGGACCCGAGTTGTTCATCCCCGACAGCAGCGGCATGGTCGTCCCGAACAACATGATCCAGGGCAGCTCCACCACTAACCAAGGCGACACCACAATCAACTTCATCAACCCGAACCTGACGAACGATCCGGTGAAAGCCATCCGCTCGAGGCTCGCCTTCGATGCTCTAGCGGGGAACGCCTGATGCCCTTCAACTATCGGATCGACGGGACGGTGCTGGTCGACCCGACTCGGGCGCGCCGGGTGATCATCCCAGAGGTGGCCGCAGGACTCCGGGCTACGAGCCTCCCGATCGCCTTCTCAGACGGCGCCTACGTCTCCGATGAGCATTCGACCGACACCAAGTTTGTGCCGATGTTCGTGGATCTTGCAGGAGAGACGGAGGCTGAGATCTACACGGCGTATCACAACCTGATGGACTTGATCTACGGGGGGAAGAAAACGCTCGCCAAGCTGGATGCTGTGGCTGGTGAGATCGAAGCGGAGATCTTCGTCGGGGAGGAAACCCAACACGGCTCCGGGGCGACCCGTCAACGGCTGTCGTTCCCGCTTCAGTTCACTCGGGGCTACTGGCGGCAGGACGTTGCGGACAGTGAGACGGATCTGTCGCTCGGCACCTCCGGGGCTATCGGGCCCTTCACCCCTGGGGGCAGCCATCGCACCTACCCGAAGTTCACGATCACCTGTCAGACCGCGGGGGCCAACCCGTCGATTGAGGAACCGACCAGCGGGGCGGTCCTGCTGCTCGCAGGCTCGTTCGATCCAGCCGATGAGATCGTGATAGATGTAGCTGACCGGGTGAACGGTGGGGTTACCCTCAACGGCACCCGAGTCAAGAATCTTCTCAGTGTCAACCGGGGGTACTGGATGCGGCTCCCTGCGAACGTAGCTCACACGCTTGACTGGACGGCCACATCGGGTGGGTGGGATGTAGTAACCGAGTGGAAGGACACCTACAGATGAGCGGTCTCAGAACCGACGAACGGCAGTTTCTGATCTACGACGACGAGGTGATGGGGGCCGTAGTGCGTGGGCTGGAAGCGTGGGCTTTGATGATCGCCGGGACCCGACTTCGGAAGGGCCAGCGGGGAGTCGATCGAGTGCGGGCTATGAACGCCATCGGGAAGTTCATGATCAAGATTGCGGACCAGCGGATCATTGAGATGCATCGGAACGGCGGGGCGCAGGAGCAGGTGGCCGAATGGATCTTCATCATCTCTAAGTGGGCGGCAGGGAAGAGTCCGTGGACGACCGACGTGGACCGGGCTCTTCAAGAGATCTACGGGACGATTGCTCACACTGACAGTCGGGTGAACAGCGCCGGGACCCAAGGCCCTGGGGTCCACCGGATAGCGGTGAGGGGAGACTGATGACCACCTACGCAGACAGAGCCGCACCGGAGCGGAAACAGCGGAAGCTCAGCCTCCATGTCGGGCGAGCCTACGGCCAGGTTTGGTACGCCACACCCGAAGGCGACATCATTCGGATCCCGACCCTCTCGGGAGGGGCAGGGAGCTTCCCGGATGCCCCGAGCCGACGGATGGCATGGGAGGCAGACGGCACGATCAACATGTGGCGGAACGTCACCACCGGGGCGGTCATGCAGGAGTTCTCCGGGGGTAACCAGACGGAAGCCAACGACGAAGACAACGTGGTCTACAGCAGCCTGGACCCAGCCTCTGGTTCGGCTAAGGGTTTCCACATCGTCTACATCTTCCCGGAGCTTCGGGAGTTCGACGGGTTCATGGGGGCGCAAGGAGCAGCGGGCGGCACCACCGGAGGGACCACACGTGGGGTGTTCACATCGGCTGACACCACCAACGGAATCAGCGGGACGTTCATCTCCAGGCTTGCCTCCTACTCAGCCGTGTTCCAGCCGTACCCGAACAACTACCGAGACTCGATCTCGTCGGTGGCGGTCTCCAGCATCCGGGCGGTCCGCTGGCAGTTCAACAGTCAGAACAACCAGGACTGGCGGGACCAGGTTGCCACCCACATTTACGGGGAGATCTCAGCAGGGGAAACACCCGACCGGCTGCTCTGGTTCAACAACGATGACGACCTCGAATTCTCCAAGCCGATCGACTACGGAGACCAGCCGAGAGGTTCCGCATCCGACCAGATCACCTACCTGAAGAACAACTCCGCATCGCTGTCGGCCAACTCCGTTCAGGTCACCGCCGAAGATCTCTACCTGGGGTCCGGGGCTTGGTACACGTTCGATGACGGGACCGGGTTCTCAGCAACGAAAGCCCTCGCATCATCCATCGCTAACGGGGCCGACTCGCCCGACATCACCATCAGGAGGATCATCCCCGACAGCGCCCTAGTGAGGCTGCACGCCGCACGTGCCTACGTCAGCCATGCGTCGTTCACTTGATCTGAGTCCATGACCGCTCCGACCAAGTTCCTCCTGTCGCCACCGTCGGGGATCACCCTCTTTGATCCTGGGATTCTCCGACCGGTATCGGACATTCGCCACACCGGTTCGGTCGGCAACGTGGATCTCCGCTTCCAGTGGGATACCGACTCGGGTTTCGGCGGTGGGACCGATGAGGTAGTCGAACTCGAATACGAGAACGCAACCGCAGGGAGCTACGACCTCGGCTTCGACGGGGAAGTCTCCAGCACGATCCAATGGGA
>SDBT01007366.1_pt1 | contig 18100 bp, 43 predicted proteins | sample 2277101 | NCBI WGS metagenome assembly SDBT01 (sample SAMN10404973, study PRJNA504765) | marine sediment metagenome | isolation source: marine sediment core GS10_PC15, 103 cmbsf | place: Arctic Ocean: Southern Knipovich Ridge | collected 2010 | reverse complement strand
TCCTAAAGTAATATCCGCAAAGTCCAAATGTACTGATTGAGTATTCACTGAATTTTTCAGTGCAGTTTCAATAGCTCGGATATAAATTAATGAAGTATCGTCTTCGGTTACAGCCGTTGCTCCGGCTAGTGCTGAAGCATCAACCATACGTTGACATTCAATTCGCACTGCTAACAAATATCCAATATCAATTGTAAGTGTAGCAAATCCCAAAAGCATAACCAAAGATACAGCGACTGACATAGCAACCGCACCACGATATCTCATCGTATTGATCCTTGAAAAAAAGAAAGCTCATCCCCTCCTTGGGAGATGAACCTCCTAGACAAAGCTCCCCACTAGGACTAATTAGAACTTACATTAAGATCAATAGCAAGTTCCTTTGCTGCCTTAGCGGTCAAAAGGCTGACTAGATCGTTAGCAGAGCTTGTGCCCTTTCCATTACTGCCCATCACCAACTGTGGGACTAATGGATGACCATTTGCAGCCAAAGCCGCAGCATAAGCTTCCTGAACTCTAACAAAGGCATCTAGTCTTAATGACAAAGCACCATCAGACTCCATCAACGACTTACGAACAGTAGCTTCAGCCTTACCAATACGCTCCTTAGCAAGAGCATTCTGTTCAGCAGCCTGTCTGTCCAATTCTGCTACAGCAAGTTTCTGCTGAGCTTGAACAACAGCCCTTTCCTTAACTTGTAAAGCAGCATACTTAGCTATAGCTACATCTTTTCTACCTTCTTCTTCAGCAGTCTTACGATCCTGAACTGCCTTTTCCGCACGAGCCTTAGCAGCTACAGTCTGCATAAGAGCTTCCTGCTTCTTAGTGATCTGTTCATCAACCTTGGTCTCATAGTCAATCTCTTTAACTGTAAACTGAGGAACAGTAATCCCCAAAAGAGAGATAATATTTTGCTTACGTAGAGGCTGACCATTACCATCACGACGAATAGTAACTACATGATTTACGTCCGTTTCCCCTGTATGCGGGTTTGTAACAACTTCTTCGGTTTCGGCCGTTAGATACAGACCTTCATTAATCTGATCCCAAGCCATCTGGGGAAAGACACCGCGTTTTGTAGTATAACTTTCTTCAGCAGACATTAAAGAAGCCGTTCTGATAACAGCCTCGCTAACTAATTGACGAATTCCATCGTGTTCAAGGCCGAAATGAGTCTTAAATCTCTCCTGAATCTGAAGAAGATTTGCTTCATTGGCAGGTAGAATAAACTGAAGAGATGCAGTGATTTGTGCAGTAGCACCATCATTGAATCTCACTGGAATTGACTGATCCTCCGCTCCACCCTCGTCGGGATGCTTACTGAAATAAAGTGCGGTCTGTCGGGGAAAAGTCCAGATCGTACCAAACTTCTGGAGCTTGATGCCAGGAGTCACATAAGCACTCATCGTACCTGCGACAGGAGACTGAATAATCAGATAATCTCCTGACTGTACATTCTCAAAAACCTGACTCCAACCAAGCACAACAACAAGCAAAAGAACAGCAGCAACAATGCCAAAACCAACACCAAACTTAGATCTTAAACTAGCCATTTTTACTCTCCAAAATGAATTCAATGGAATTTAAAAAACATGATATATAGCTAATCAGTTGTTATAAAGCACAACTGTTAATAAAGAAGAAAAAAAAACTCTTTATCACAGAAATATTAATACGGCACAAAACAAGTAAAAGAGAAAAGTAATTTATATTTTTCACGCCACATTGTTGTTGTTGTAATAGAAGTTAACACACAGTATACTAATGTATAGTCTTGAGACTGTGATTTTTATCAGTAAATCTTTTATTTAACTAACTTTTTTCTGAGAAAGCTCATTTGCAGTGCTTGTGGTACTCTTGCCAAATAGTTTTTCTTAGATCACGATCAAAACTTTTCATCGCAACGGTGAGTGCTAGTTTGCGTCCTGTTGACTTGCAATAATTATCTTTTGGATGACAAATAGCTTCACCGTTAAATATCATATGCTCATCTGGGAAAATAACTTGAGCCCAAGTGCAACGTCTTTCATCATCAAGTTCAGTAAATTCAGTATCCGTAACACTACAGATTCTTGTAATGCTGTGATCAAACCTCACATTGATTTCACGACCATCGTGTTTAAGTTTCAACATTTTATTCTCCATTTCTAAGAAATTTATCTATTTTCATAGGTATATCGATTCCTAAATCATGACAAACTAATTTTCTTACACGCATTCCTCGTTTTGTTTTTTCCAACCATTCTTTTAATGTGCAACTTTTAGCTGCCCTATGATCACCATTATCTTTCCATGCACATATTTCATTACACCTAGATCTATATCTATTTGGCTCTATTGGATAAAGACTTACGCCATATTCTTTATCTTCTGTTGTCCATTCTTGGCTTCCTCCTATGTAACCTGTGTGTTTAATTTTATTCATTATTCTTCCTCAATTTGGTTGACTAACTAATCCACATACGATCTACTTTTTCTGAGAAGAGTTTTTCTTGTATTTGGTCACAACTATGATTTAATAAATCTTTATAGACTTTACGATGAATAGAACCGTGGTCAAAACTAACTGGCCTAATACCTTAAAACAAAACTACATTGACTTCTGGGGTTGTGAGATTTTTTTAGAGCACCTATCTAGATGCCGAAATCCTCTCCCTCTGGCAATACCACCACATTCCTCACATATTCGTTTTGGTTTTACTTCAGGAATCTCAGGACACCCTTTATTATGTACCCAGCCGCGGCCACGAGCAGGCCCTCCACAACTTTCGCATGGTCCACGTTGGCTTTTTGTGGTTACAACGTCATAACTAGAAATCTCCATTGACTCATAGCCTTGAGACAAACATTTTTCACTACAAAAAACATCAATTATTGGATATAATTTATCTCTGTGAACTTTAAGCGGTTTTTCACAAACTATACATTCCATATTTATTCCGTCATCTGATAAACGAAGTATACCTACTTTCCCGAATGGGAGTTTTTCATCATCCAATGTTGCGTAAACAGTTTTTACATTAACCATATTGCTATTGCTCCACTAACACATCCTATACTAAAAAATATAAATATGCATAGTAAGAACTGCCATAGTTTCGCGTTTGTATTTGAATTAAACATTATTTAAGCTCCTCTCAGCTATAGTTGCTACACAAACTAACGCAACTATTCCGGTGAACGCCGCACATATAAAAAGTGCTATCACAATCAAGAAATAGGCACCATACCCATCCCTAAATGCATCTTTTATATCTTTCCAAGGGATTAATTCGTTGACCTTAAAAGCCGCGAAGAAGAATGCAGCAGATACAATAAACATCATTATAGTTGTTGCCATGATTTATTCCTTTGCAATAGGATTGACTAATTTCATTTCCATCATGTCACCTTCAACAGATGCTAAAATAATATTTTTAATTGAGTCATGCATACTATTGTCTTTATTAATTAATACTAATTGGGCCAAAACTTCTCCATTTTTCCCGAAAGGTTTATAATTTTTGTCTCTAGCCATCATTACTATATCATAAAAAGCAGTAGGTTGCTCTTCAAGTAATTTTTCAAGAGACATATAAATAACACTAACAAGAGTTCTAAGTTCTTCAATCTTACTATTACGCAGTTTGACCATCATCTTTTTCATCATTGTCTCCAGAAATCATATCAACTTTACCATCTTTATCCCGACTAAGTGTTGCAGAGCCGCCTTCTTCGAGTTGTCGCCGTACAATTTCTCTAACGGCTGCATTATGCTGATCAATCTTTGCTTGTTTTCTAATGGTTTCAATCGCATTACATTGGTTGCAATCCACTAACTTATCAAGTTGTAGATACCTACCGGTATCATTACATCTTTTACATATAATTGGTTCCTCTACTGGGTCATCTTCTAAAATAATTCCGTTTTTGGTAGTACATTTACTCAAAAGATTTAAACGACTTTCGTCTGTCAGGTCGCTTAGCCTGATCAGATCGTTAAATTTCTTATTGATCTCAGAAGGAGGAGGGAGCTTAGTGATGTCATCTGCTATAAAAAAAGGAAATTTTACTTTAACATATCCGGTTTGAGGATTGATTTTGACAGTACCAGTACGACCATCTTTTAATACTACTTCTACTCCTTCATACATTATTATTTCTCCTAAAAAATTTTGATGTTCCCAAATCACCATATAGAATTAGATCGAGGGCTCCTCCCCTCCCTCATTTAATAACTTTTTAAGATATTTAACTTCTCTTTTTGTGGCCTCCAGGTCAAACAACATATATTTAGTACAAAGCCGCAGGGTATCTAGACTATCTTGTAATTGACGTAAAGTATCTTTTAAGGTTTTGTGTCGTTGTCTAGTTTCTTCTCTCAATTTAAGTAATTCAGCCTTTTTTTCCTCAGAGATATTACCACTCTGGATAAGATCTATTAGTCTATCAACTTCTGAATTGAACTCTTCTTCTTTCATGATTTATCTTCTTCCTCTCTATAAAGAACTCCAGTTGCACCACAATTTACACATTCAACTTTGATTGTCATGTTTTTCTCCATAGATTTTCGGAAGAGATTTGCTCTGACTACATCTAAGTAATGATCCAAAATCAACAGTATGTCCACCTTCGGGATGTCTGTCCCAGGCTAGTCTATGCCTAATGATTTGCTGGATATCAAAAGCTACTTTTGCACCTTCAATAACTTTAGGTGATCTAATACCCCAATGAGCATTTTGATGAATACCCAGGTCATCTTTTAGTAGCAATACTGTTTGACGAAATCTATGGCAATCTTCTGGATCATCAAATGAATGGATATGCTGCTCAGTTATAACTTCTAATTGCCCCATGTGGACTCTGGAATAAAAATCCAGAGCTTCAATAAGCAATCTAGCATGATCTTCATCAATCTCCAGAAGATACTTCGTCTTCTTCTCTTCTACATTTTCGTTTGTCATCTTCTTTTTTCCTATCTAGATATAAGCGACTTGCAGGAGGCATGACTTTGCGGACCTTGCCTTTGCGAAGCTTTAGCTTCGTTTTCTTTTCTGGTTTTTTAGCCATCTTCTTTATCACCGTCACCAAAATTTACCATTACTGCAAGCACTCTACCTTCATTATTCTTTTTAATATAAACGGGATATTCTCCATCTCCATGCCCCGCTTGGACTAGAACCCCTAATCCAGGATGACCTAATGGGTAATTAAATTGTAAATGTCCCTTCTGGTCAAAATCTTTATCTTGAAGGATATCACAGAATTTTTGCCAAGTTGATGCAGGATGGCAATCTCTATCTGGAGTTACACAATAACATGGGTCACCAAGCCAACAACAACCAGCATCAACTCCAATTACTCCTACTTTTTTCCAATTCATATTTATATTCATATTTAATCTCCTTAATAAGAACAATGAAGCACATTCCATATTCCAAATTGGCTTTCATCCCATAAGCCATATTTTTCGAGACAGGTTTGTAATGATTCTCTTCTAATTTCAGTAGCACCTATAACAATTGGCATAAAACTTATTGCGTTGTGACTAAAACCATAACGAGATTTAATTATCTGTCCTACAAAAATAGTTCCTTCATCTGATTCGCATTGACTAATTCCTTCTTGCCAATTTCCTTCGTCTTCTAAAACTTCCAATAACCTCTTTTCTTTCTGATAAGAAGGTTTACCACACTTAGGGCAGTAATCATATTGAGAGTCAGGCAAATCATGTTTACATACTCTAGTACGAACTTCAGCATAACAATCATTATGATTAAGTTTTACACCCACAATAGTATGACTATACCAATCTGCTCCCATTTTATTCTCCTTATAACCCTAGTTCATATTTAGCATGCTCAATTGCTTTACTATCTCCACAAGCTTTACCTGCATCATCAGACAATTTGATTGCTTGTATAATTTGTGAACCGTTGTGGTTATGAAGTGTTAAGCTTCTTAACTTAATTACAGTATCTAAACTTGGCCAACCAACATCGTTTGTTAAAAATGTTCCTATACCAAACGAAGCATTGATTTTATCATAACAATAATCATCAATTAAGAGAGCTTTATCAACATCTAGTCCATCACTAAAGACAATAGTTTTAGACAAAGGATCTATGTCTAACATCTTATAATGATTAACTACTTTATCACAGATAACAAATGGACAACCAGAGTCTTGTCTCACGCCATCGTATAACTTAGCAAAATACGGTCCGAAATTATGTAAGAATACATCTGTAGTAAAAGTATCAGTTAATGCAATACCTAAGTTTGCACCAAATTCATCTGACCATGCCTGTAAAGCTCTATTTGTAGCATTGCGTACTCCAAACATACAAGCGTGTGCCATAAACCATTCATGTGCTTTTGTTCCAATTGGCTTAATATTATATTTCATAGCTAAGTATAAGTTACTAGTACCAACTAGAGATGAACCTGAATTTTCTATTAATGTTTTTAATACTTGATCATGAACATGACTATTAAAAGCTCTACGGGTTCCAAAATCAGCAAACTTAACAAGTCCACCTTCTAATACTTCTGCTTTCAATGCGGCTTTATCTAACCATCCATCTTTCGGTTCTCGTTTCATAAGCTCATTATATAATGCCACAATCATAGCCATGAGCTTAACTTCCCATCGTATTGTTCTGTACCACGGACCTCTGATATCAATCTTTAGTTGTCCACCGTCTTGTTGTATTTCTACTTCATCAGGGTTATATTGATAATTATAAAGCCAATCAATATATGCTGGACGTAAGAAAGGTCTAGGCGAACCAATGGCTGACAGAAATTCTCGTTCTTCATTCGTCATAACCTTACATGATATTTGTCTGATGAAGCGTCTTAATTCTTGAGCAAACCCCTTCGGAAATTTTGTATTACCTCTATCTATAAATTCATAATGAGCTTCACAAGTATCATAGAGATGAAAAGCAGCCTGTCCCATGGTTACTTTATACAAATCATCCCAAATAACTGAATCTATCATACTAGTTCCTTCCAGTCTTCGACTACTTTTGCTCCCCATACATTAGGGAATCTTTGCTCAAACCAAAATTTATTAATCTCGTCAGCGTTGTGTCCTGGAATATCAAAAGTGTCAATCAGATTACGAACGACTGTAACATTTTGGTCACGCATGACTAATCCGGCAACGGTTGCTTCAACACAAATGTCTGTTACGCATCCAATGACAATCCAACTATCATCACATGGGCTAATAATTTTGTCTCCATATCCACATAAAAATACATCATGTTGATTCTTATGATAAAGTTCATATTTTATATATGGGCGACAACAAGCTCGGCATAGTTCTATGTTAATTAATTCCTCGCCCGACCCTTCTATACAATGAGGAGGAAATCTCTGTAGTTCTGAATCGGAAATTTTGTGACGATCAGTAATAAAAACCACCCTATCTTTTTCTAAAAATAAAGATAAAAAATCCGCCATAGGTTCAACCAAAGCACCTACTCTAGGACTATATAGATTACCTCTTTGAGTAAATCCTACATTCATATCGACAACCATTACTTGCATGACTTCGTCCTTATTTAAAAAGTGCCATCATAACTTAGGCTTGCTAAAATTTCATATTCTTCTGCACATATATATCTGGCATTTATAGGATCATATAAACCCTTTTGATCTCTTTTTATAATTATGAATTGGTGACCGTCGGTCCAATATCCATAAACTTCAGCTACTGTTTGTGCAATGTCTACTGTTCTTGTTTTTTGTGGCGGACCGAATTCTTCCTTAAAATCTCTACATCTTTCTGTTTTTGTTTTCATTAAAACATATCCCTTTTCCAGTATCCTTTAATAAACTTAACAACAGGACCAACACAAACGGTATCGTCCCAATTATTTGGAGAATCTTCTTGTTCAGAATCCGAGACTTGAGTAATTTTTATTTCCTCTCCTTTGTCGTCTTTATATATTGCGTATCCGATTAAATCTTCTTGTTTTTTTGAATACCAACCTTTATACATTGTTATTTCCCCTTAGATAAATATCTATTGCTAACGAATTTCAATTGTACCCTACCTAGGCTGTGGTCATCCCGTTCCTGCATTGGTCTCACCACAACTCCTTCAGCACAATGCTTAGCACCTGGAATAACACTGTCACTTTCTGCGAGACTTTTAATATGTTCTATATCAAACTTACCATGATGGACAATTGGAACCCATGTATGGGAATTGATTAATGAACAATACTTAGTAAACACATCGACAAAGTCGATCCATCTAGCTTCTTTAATGTACCAAATGTCAAATGCTCTGAAGAAAATCTGATTGCTGTTCGCTCCATATTTCAAATTTTGTTTACCAAAGACTTCACCATAAAGGCAGAATCCAGGATTGGCTTTGCACCATTCTTCGATCCACGGATTTTGAGCGAGTGCTTTCCACCATAGATTTGTATCTGTTTGTTTTTTCCATTGGACTCTAGAGCCACAATACATGACTCCGTCATTAAAAACATATTTAGCTGAAGACCCGTGGATTTTCTCCGAAACTACCACAGGTTCACCTTCTTGAAAGATATTTTGATATTTATATCCGTTTTCAACGTTGTATCTTACAAATACACCTGGTGGAGGGGAAACATTTTCATCATGGAGAGTAATGGGCTCAGGAGGATCATAGTGAATTAACCCTAATGCTTCCATCATATTATCTCCAAGTTTACAATCGAAGTTAGGCGGAATTGGTATTAGCAGCCCTTGACTATATTCTCCACGATATTTACGGACCTTAATTCTAAGGTTGTCGCCAAGAAATGCAAACATTTCATTATTGGGTGCGATGGTATCAGGTTCAATCCATATTCCTAAATCACCATCTCTCCATTCTTCGGTTTTTACTACACATCTACATCCATCGTTGATCTGAACTAAGCTGAGTTTATCAGCATTGGGGTGAGGTTGAAGCTTTACTTTCACTACTGGACAGCAATGAGTTGACATTATACGTAATCCTTATGGCAAATACTTTCTCCAGTCGCAGAATCATAAATATGATCGTTTTTCCACAAAAAGTATGGATACCCTCGTCGGTGGGCTCTACTCTTCCTGTCATCAAATGTGTCTTTTCCTTCTGTAAAAATTGTTTCATCATTAAGATCAATACAAACATCTCTTTGATCAATCATATATTTGAAATCCATAAAACTACTGCGTAGACCCTTAAGGGTTGCCACTGAATTAATAGCAGCACAACATTCTAACCAATCGAACTCTACGGTTTGCTGACCTTTATGAATAGCCTCTAAAAAACTCTTGAACTTTTTCTCGATGTCAGAGTAGTTATATTTCTTCATGACTTTATTCCTTAATATAAAGGGGAATAGAAAACTCAAGCCAAATACCATCGTCAGTATCACCACTATCCCAGCGATGTCTATAGGTGACGCCAGTCGTCCATCCATTATTGTGTTTAAATTGTATTCCTGTCTGAGCTGTCCATCTAGTTGAATCGACTTCGTCCTTACTTCTAAACTCTGGACCAATCTTATTTTTAAGTCTGATTTCTTTCAATCCGGAATCACAACTAAGGGCAAAAAAACTCATGACTGTCAATAAGATAATTTTTTTCACGATCTGCGATCCTCTGTTCCCAAGTTATCATGATTATTTAGCCCATGCCATGATAATGACGACTAACATCCCAAACCAGATGACGGGATAGTACCAAGGATTCTTCGAGTCCTCTATTTTAATTTCAGATTCATCTCCATATACACTTGAATTAAAATCTGTGTAGTCGGGCAAAAGATCCATTATTTATTCTCCGGAGGTTCACAGAACATATTAAGGATCTGCTTAGGTGTTTCTACTACCAGAACAGGATCTGGACGATGTTTCAGCCAAATAACAGAACCTACATTATAACTTTCATCTATACTTACAATTTTGTCAGTAGGAAAGCAGGTAACTTTATCTCCTTTCCCAACCAACGTTAATGTTAACCATTTAGCATACCACGTTGTACATGTTTCAAGCATCGTTTCTTTCCTTTAGTATTTAAAATTTATTCTCTACTACCCACACTAACAAGAGGATAAGACCGTAGAGAAACGGGAATCCTATACAACCAATCAGATTGGTTCGCTGGAGATTACGACACCCGCGGCATGACGACTTTGACTTTTTTTCACTCCTTCGAAATGATTTCACACCACCATCTATCATGATTGTGTTCAGACATTTTCTCTCTCCCTAAGGAATTTCTTAAATAACCATTCGGCCAATGCTTCTTCCATTAGTTCTTTCTGGAGTTTAAATTGAGGGATGGTCACAACTCCGAGTTTATTATCTATCTCGTCATGGATTAAATCATCCAACTTATCTAAAAGATCTTGTCCTCGATTTTTCATATTATATTCCTTGTTTTTCTTCAATAAATTTATTGAATAACCATCTGGCAAATTGTTCTTCTAATATATCTTGATGATTTTGAAATTGATCATTAGTTAATAGTTGAAGATTGCGTTCTTTATGCAGCTGTTCTTTGATTAAATTTCTAATCGAATACAAAAAACTTTCTGCCGGTGGATTTTTCATTTAATTCCTTTCATTAATCTAGCCCGTGGTCACTGGATGCTTGTCCATCCCATATCCAGCCCATCATCATGATGGTAAAAATAAAGAAAAATATTCCAAAGCCTGCTTCTTGTGTCATACAGCCAACAAAAATTGAAATTAATATATTTAAAGGAATACCAATGTATAGTAAAAATTTTTGTATTGATGTTCCATCATTAACAGCCGTAGGTGCAAATGAAAGGAAAGGTTTTGCCATCCAAGCTGGGTGTTCCATTTGGGGTTTTTGTTTTAAACCATTAGACATAATATTATTCCTTTTTTTGGAAAACGGGTGTATAATAAGTAGATAGGAGATTTAAATGAAAGAAATACAGTTAACACAAAATAAAATTGCGGTTGTCGATAATGAAGACTTTGAGTTTCTTAACAAATACAAATGGAATGTTCTTAACGATAAAAACAGATGTTATGCAGTTAGATATATTACTATAAAATCGCAAGACAAAGAAAAAAACACTAAATATATAAAAAAAATAATATGGATGCACAGAGTAATAATGCGAAATAAACTCAAAGACAATGAACTGATTGATCATAAAAATATGAATGGATTAGATAATCGTAAATGTAATTTGAGAATATGTACTCATTCACAAAACGGTATGAATAGAGAAGGTCAAGGAGGATCATCAATATATAAAGGCGTATGTTGGAATAATAATTATCAAAAATGGCGTGCTCAAATTAAACTAAATTATAAATTAATTCATTTAGGAGATTTTAATAATGAAATAGAAGCAGCAAAAGCATATAATGTAGCTGCAAAGAAATATTTTGGAGAATTTGCTTGGTTAAATTTTAAGGAGTAAAACTATGAACTCTTGCTTACAATGTGGAATGCTTACAAAGAATAAAAAATTTTGTTGTCGCTCGTGCTCAGCATCTTTCAACAATAAGGTTTCACCAAAAAGACAGAAAGAAAAGTTATGCGAGTCTTGTGGCACAGTAACTGTTCTCTCTGATCGCAAGTATTGTCCTGAATGTTGGGAGACTAAACTCAAACACCATAGACTCGACGAAGATAAAGCAACCATACACGATTTGCAGAGTAAAAAAAAGTATCAAATTAATTCTCGAATACGTATGCTTGCCCGGTCTCACTGGAAAAGATCTGGTCAACCATTTATCTGTAGGAAATGTGGGTATGATTTGCCCGAGGTGTGTCAGATATGCCACGTTCGCCCCATTTGTGAATTCGATGTAATAACTCCTATATCCGCTGTCAATGATTTAAGTAATTTAGTTTGTCTGTGCCCAAATCACCATGCTGAACTCGATAAGGGTTTTCTTACACATAAAGATATTATGTCTTGATATTTTGATAGATTGTGTTTGCTACTTCTAGTAGTTTTATACTATTGTTGATAGCATATAAATTCATATCAGAGTGAAGTAATGATGAAGGATGATGATGATCATTAGATTGCTTTAGTGTCTGAGATATTCTATGTATTGTTTGATCAATCAAACCTAATTTTACATAAATTAAATATTGACAAATGCCTACATCTAGTTCATCAAATATATTCGGTCTACTTACACAATCATGATTTAAAACCCAATGTAATAATTCATGAATCAAGGTAAAATGTTGTGTTGATAGTGATAATTGAGGGTTAACCCAAATACCTTTTGGATTATAAAGAATGAGAGCTTTTGGGACACAGGCTGCCCTGTCTTTATGTATGCCTGACCATGTTTCGCGATAAGTATTATGAACTAAACATTGAAACTTATTTCGTATAATTTTTCTTAGATTTTTTATCTGATGATATTGAAATAATTCTGGCTCATACATAAAATAAAATGGGTGTGTAATTGTACATCTATTTATTTTATTAATTGCATTACTCACTAATGTAAAATTAAGATTCATTTTAATTTCCTACCTTAAAGAAGTTCTTACCCACAAAGAAATCATGAAGGGTTAATCGCCCATTGTTTGACAATTTGTCTCTCTTTGTAGGTCAAACTCTTTAGATGATATCTAATTTCTTCTAAGCGGTAATTAGATATGCAATCTTTTGCGTCGGGACCAATTGTAAAAACATTTTCGTCCCCGTCACATACTTCTGTGATTAAAACTGTTGATTTAGCTGCTTTGTGGAGATCCGACGTAATAAATTCTTCTAGTTGGTCCGCAAAACTAAGTGATACTTGAGTGTTGATATTAATATGTAAAGTTGTTGAGCTTTGTCTTTCATTTGTTGTGAAAAAATAATAAAACTCATCATTGATGAGTCTTAGGTCATTCATTGTTTCTATTAGAGAACTTCTTTTCTGTGGATCAATTTTTACTGAAAAATCAGCAGCGTAACCGAAGTCCATGTTATTTTCCTTATCTTAAATATCTATATACCCACATAGATAATTCTTCAACACTATCTGAAATAACATTCCAAATGAGATTCTCTTCATGAGTAAACGTGTCCATTGCGAACGCTACCATAATCATAATAAATATGAACCATATTAATACGATGAATTTTTTCATGATACTATCTCCACTTGGACATAATCCCTTTCAAACTCTTCGTCTGTAAAATAATATTCAGTGGATGAAAATCTATGTTTGACTTCCAGACGCCACGATCCAGCATTCACATGTACCATACAATTATAATTGTCATCATGTTCCCAACTATCTTCGGTTAGCTGTGTTGCTTCTAAGATATTGAGTTTATCTGCGACCAACATGAGGCTTTGCCTTTCTAATTAAAAATTACATTATATATAAAACAGCTCATCGTATAAAAACAAAGTATCACTCCTAAATACCAAACTATAATAAGAATATTACCATCATTCATGATTTTTCCTTTCAGTTAATATGCCGGGCAGGATTCGAACCTGCGACCTGCGATTTAGCTTCCAGCATCATGTTTCCATGACCTCCCAAACTTTTTGGGGTTGCTGGCTGGACCATGTCTTAACCATTCCAGGCTGCGTGCGTATGGCCTCTACGGAACCCATCATTAGTTGGTTTCCTCGGCGTTGTCGAGAGTATGATATACCCTTACGATATTCACCGATATAGCACACTGCATTTCTGATGTTATTCCATGAAGTTGTATATGACGATAGAAACTAGCACTGCATCTTCTAGAGCAAAATGTAGATACCTGTTTCTTTTTGGAAAGATGTGTATTCTTTTTTTGTCTAATGAATTTTAACTGACAAAAAGGACAAATTAATTCGACCATTGTTTTGCCCCGTTGGATACCATGTAACCTAGCGTGTTCTTTGTTTGTCAACACCTCTAGGTTATTTAGGCGATTATCTTTCCTATCACCATTTTTATGATGAACAACCTCATTAGAGTTAAGAAGACGACTAAGGTGATTTTCTATTACAATCCTATGCTCCAGCATATATCCATTTTTTGTGCTATTAGGATGGTCTGGAACTAAACAATAATTGTAATCACCTTTACTAATGATCTTCTTAACTTTCCACACAGAAAGCTCCTAACGTTAAAGACCGCTGCTCTATCCAGACTGAGCTACCGGCATAGCTTCATATTACCAATTCTCCAAATCAATCTTCCATATTTTCTCCTAATTAACCGAACCTTGATTACTATGCTAAGTGGACCCTGTTGGATTCGAACCAACGATAGCCATTTTATGAGAATGGTGGTTTAGACCGCTAACCTAAGGGTCCGAATGCCGAGTAACTTTAGTATCCCCCCTACCCGGCTGTTGGTGGTCGCTTATGTTTATCTAGAAAACATAAACACTGGTCGTCATTTTACTCCCATAACCTATGAATCATCTAGAACTTCCTGAGCCGTACGGACGAACTCTGCGAACTCTTCATGACTGGCAAATGCCAAATCAACATTCTGATCTACATGACGAAGAGATACAGAACCATCATCATGGACATCAATATTCACACCAGAAATACGGTCCTTAACAGTGTTCATAATATTCTCCTGTAAAATGTTTACACTTACCCAAAAGACAATAAACTAAACTCATTCCTCCTTTCTATCGAAGCTTCTTTTCGAGCCTTCCAAGCATTATTTCACGCAAAGTTTGTGTTTTCAACACAAGTCGCCCTTCTGTACTGCTATCTTGACTATTGTGGACTTCGTCAATTAAAGCATCCTGCACCAATTCATGTACGAGTTTCGTTTCTTCATCTGACATTCTCACTTGCATGAGACTTTGTCTCCTTTCATTTTGGCTAGAATTTCGTCTAGCTCATTTGCCCAATTATCTCCAATGCTCATCATCCCACCATTCCTGCGGAATTAAGAACAATAGCAATGTTGACACTACACATAGAATTAAGAATGGAATAAATAGCGACATATCAGTTTCCCTAAACAGACATCCAAAACTATCGTAACCATGACGAAGTCTATTCCTGGAAACAAAATGAAAAAGATCACTAAAAACAAGACTAACACGTTGCACATGTGAACCACCTATACGCGAAAGTAGCAGCTTGTAGGATTATCATGACAGTAACTATTTGTACTAATTCTTTTTTATCCATTTAACCTCCACTCAACCAAAGAGCTAACCAATAGATTAGTCCTACTCCAACACCAATCACCAGTAGTTGCAACAAGACAACTATAATAGTGACTATTGCTATTCGAAGTTTATTGAAGAATGGTAAGTTACACATACTCTATTCACCTTTCTGCTTAATAGGAACTAGAGTATTTTTCTCGTTTAATTTACCTACAATGTCACAATCACCACACGTATAGGTGTGTCCGAGAAGAATTGTTCCGCTTTCGAAAGACTTCCAATTTTCACCAAGTATGCTGGTTGTTCCGGCTGGGTTGCAGTTTGCACATGTGATAAGTGCTCGAAAATGAGTATCTTCGAAGGCTTCTTGTCTTTGTGAAGATTCAAAAAGTTTGAAACAGCCAAAACAAAGTACTATAGCAAGTACTGTAATTCCTATGCCTGATAAAAAATTATGCATAATTTATTCATCTTTCGGTTCAATGGGAATCAGGGTATTTGTACTATTCATTTTACCCATAACACCACAATTAGTACAGTTAAATTTGTGTCCAAAAAGAACTATCCCGTTTTTGAAAGAGTGACGACCTCTATCGTTACAGTTTGCACATGAAGTATATGCCTTAAAGTGGATTTTATTAAACTTTACCTCAATAATGACTGCATACCCCATAACTATGACTAGTAGTGTAGCACCGATTCCTTGCAAAAATCGAGTCATGATCTTCCTCTTCTTGGGGCGTTTTGATTTTTGGGCAACAAACGGTTCCAAGTCGAAAACTCTTGCTATGTAATTGATACGTGCATCAATAGCTATTAATTGTTTGTTTTCCATTTAATCACCTCTAATAAACTTACAGAGCTTATTGACGACGAGTGGTAGCCAGAGTACGACACCAAATATAAATATGATTGGACTAAAATATTTTTGTAGTTCTTTATCATAACATAACATAATGAGCATCGTAATTACGCCCATAACTAGATAGTAAACAATAAGTTCAATCATATTACTTCTTACCCTTCTTCCTCTGCGGTTCAGCCTTACCTACTCCACGTTCGGAATTACAAATAGTACAACGATATTGCAGGTGTCCAGAGTTATCTACGAATTCATTATGAACGCGGTTTACACCTCCGTATCGGCGGCTTTGAAATGCATGTTGACATGTGCAGGGTAGAATCATGAGGCTTCGTCTCCTTCTTTAATATTTTTATTCATTCTAAATTCCCACGCCGTATCTGAACGAGCTTGATGATAACCTGCCATATGGCTATTTTTTGCTATTCGTTCATGAAATATTTTTAACGGTTTCATAAATCTATGTATAAATTGTGGTAGACAATCTAAAACTGCTTCATATCCAAAAGAATGACAGTCTTCCCACGCTATATTGGCAAACCAATCATGGAATTCTTCTGGAATTTCATATTTATCAAAAATTTCACTCTGTTTCTTTTGGAAAGTTTCTTCATTCATGACTTTGTCCCTTCAATTGCCTCTATAATTCCTGCTGAACAAAAGAATATTGCCCCCGACAGGATTCGAACCTGCAACACCCGAAGGTAGCCGGTCTTAAGCCGACCGCGTCACCAATTGCGCCACAGAGGCTTATCGTGGTAAAAACAAAAAACCCTAAATCTCAGCAAAAACCATAATTGATCTGACAATAACTAATTTAACAATTGGATAGCAAGTTTGATAACCATCTACCGTCAAATATGCGTGAGGATATGAACCTTCTAATCGCCACTCTCCTTCAAGCGGGACTCGGTTTTCACCCGTTAACTTTGCTACAAGCTGTAGCCTATCATTTTTACAGTCATCGAGTGATATTGGTACTTCAATTAGTTTATCATTAAAAAACAATACACCATCGATTTTGTGTACTCCAAGTTTATGACAATCAGACTCTGTGATCGTACTTGCCAATGTATAATACTGATACATTATTTACACTCCCTAAGAACATAATCTATACGGTCTATACTAGCATTCATCGTAAAAACACCAGTCCCTTTAATCCGCATAAGAACTTCCCTAAGTCTAGCGATTTTCTCCGCGTCTTCCTTTTCTCTGACAGAGATTTCTTCACCGCATTTAGGGCAGAACATTAAGATCCCTCCGGGATAATTGATTAAGATTACTAATAATCCTAGTGTGGCAGATTTTTAGTTGACTTGCAAGGAATTCGTTGTAAGATTTGTCATTGTAGTCTTTCCAATGTTCAATCACGAAAGCTATGGTTTTTGCACAACTTTTCAATTCATTCTTTAAAAAATCTTCACGAGTCATGATTTTTTCCTAGTCTCAGTGTAACATCCGGAGTGCCTTTGCTATCAATACATTGAATATGTGAGATGTTACCTCCTTGTACTGACGTCAAGAAATCATCAATCGCACCATAATTTGTTGCTTCGATAGTAATGTCTTCTCCGTGCATCAGTTGGATTTCATACATCCGCATGATATTCTCCTTCCATTGAATCAAACGTCAAAAATGGCGGTCCATCAACTACATCATCATTCGTCTTAAAAAACTTTAATTCTTTGGAAGTAAAATACTCATCTGTTTGTTCATCATAAACAGCAATAGGTGCATCAAGCTGTTCGTCGGTTAGATTACTGAGATGTCGCAATAGTCCACGTATTGTCATCTGAACCCCTCCTCTGCGAAATTAGCAGGCTTCGCTTTGTTCGGTTAAATCTTCCCTTCAGCATATTGTCTATCTATATCGAGCATAAAGATAGTTAAATCTCCCATTTCCTTATATGTCTTTGTCTGCACAGCAGACAGATTTTCTACTAAGAGATCTAATGCTCTATAAGATTCTTCCAGTTGTTTACGTAAGATAACTACATCTTCTGATTCTGATATCTTACCTGCAATGAATGCTTGTTTACACATCACCTTAACCATACGAAGACTAAACGGTATATCTCTCCAAACATCCCACCATTTATTGAAATCTTTGTTTGTCTTATTACCGAAGATCGTCGC
>SDBT01007365.1_pt1 | contig 18101 bp, 13 predicted proteins | sample 2277101 | NCBI WGS metagenome assembly SDBT01 (sample SAMN10404973, study PRJNA504765) | marine sediment metagenome | isolation source: marine sediment core GS10_PC15, 103 cmbsf | place: Arctic Ocean: Southern Knipovich Ridge | collected 2010 | reverse complement strand
GCCGACGCTGGCCAGCAGTTCCTTCGCCTCATCCCGGGTCAGCGAACTGAGCGTGCCGGTGAGTACACAGGTCTTGCCAGTCAGCGGCGATCCGCGGCGGGTTCTACTTGGGGTCTCGCCTTTCGGAAGTATATTGAGCTCTTTCAAGCGTCCCACAAGTTTTTGGCCGTATCCGGTCCGGAAGAAACCGAGCACCGAGTCCGCCACCGACTTCGTGAGACCCGAAATCATGACTGGCGTAAGTTCGGGGGGAATGTTGTTTTTCTTTTTCTCTTCAAGGCGAATAATCTGCTTATCCACCAGAGAATGGCTCAGGGATCGAATTTCCTCATTCAGTTTCTCGCGCTTTCTGCAAAGCGCCTGCCACCGAGAAGAGTTCTCCTTGGGTCTCGGTCTCTCAGCATGTGCATAAGGACTTGCCTCTCTGGCTTTCTCTGCAAGCTCAACCACTCGTATCAAATCGCAAAGTAATTTCGAGTCTTTAATCGCCGTTATGTCCTTATGAATCCTGGCCAAATCTTGGGCAGTGGTAACCCCAACATTGGGTATGCCCAACGCCACCAGCCACCGCGCCAACAACCTCTGCTTCGCCTCGTCCAGCGATTTGCGGACACGCTCGGCGTTCTTGTGGCCAAATCGCTTGGGCTTATCCTCGTTTCCAAGGTTCAACGATGAAAGCTGATCAAGATCAAGTTCAAACAAGTCGAGCGGATCCGACACCATCCCCCGCTCAACCAGTTTTTCCGCGACAATGCCGCCCAAGCCTTCGATATCCAACGCCGGCCTGGAGGCGAAGTACTCCAATCGTTCAACCCGCTGTGCCGGACACCGAGGGCTAGGGCAAACAATGGCGACTTTTTCCTCGTCCTGCTGAACCTTCTCCCCGCAAACCGGGCAGTTGGTGGGGCGGGTGATCGGGGTTTCCGCGCCGGTACGCTTTTCGACTATCGGCCGGAGGACGGCGGGGATGATTTCGCCGGCTTTCTCGATCTCGACCTGGTCGCCGACGCGGATGCCCTTGCGGGCGACCTCGTCGAAGTTATGCAAGGTGGCGCGACTGACCGTGGAGCCGGAGAGGAAGACGGGTTCGAGTTCGGCCACGGGGGTCAGGACGCCGGTGCGGCCGACCTGGACGGTGATGGCCTTGAGCCTGGTGACGGCCTTCTCGGCGGCATATTTATAGGCGATGGCCCAGCGCGGCGCTTTGGCGGTAAAACCGAGCCGTTCCCGCAATTCAAGGCGGTTGACCTTGATTACCGCGCCGTCGAGTTCATACGGCATATCGTGCCGGCGCGGTTCGAGTTCGGCGATAGCCGCCAGGGCCTCGTCAAGCCCGTGACAGACGCGGAAGAACTCGCAGGTCTTGAGCCCAAGCTGCTTGAATTCGGCGATCATTCCGGCGTGGGTAGTCAATTCGCGGCCCGCGGCCTCACCGAGGGCGTAAAATACGGCGTCCAGGGGCCGCTGGGCGGTGATGCGGCTATCCTGCTGCTTGAGCGAGCCAGCGCAGGCGTTGCGAGGGTTGGCGAAGAGCGGTTCGCCGCGGGCCTGGCGCTCACGATTCATCTCCGCAAACCCGGCCTTGCCGATGTAGACCTCGCCGCGGGCCTCCCAGACAGCCGGCGGGTCGCCGCCCCGCAGCCGCAACGGAATGCTCTTTATCGTGCGGACGTTATGCGTTACGTCGTCGCCGACAACGCCGTTGCCGCGGGTCAGGGCGCGGACCAATCGGCCGCCTTCGTAGCGAATCGAGATCGAAACACCGTCAATCTTGGGTTCGATAAAGTACTCGAGCTCATCAGTGCCGAGGAGTTTGGCAATGCGCTCGTGGAAGGCGCGCAGTTCGTCGGGCGAGTAGGTATTGTCCAGGCTGAGCATGGGCACGGTATGCGGGTATTGCTCGAATCCGGCCAGCACCTGGCCGCCGACCTTCTGCGTTGGCGAATCGGGCGACTGCAACTCCGGGTATTGCGCCTCGAGCGCCTCGAGCTCGGCGTAAAGGCGGTCGTAGTCCCGGTCGGAGATTTCGGGCTGCGCCTCGACGTAATACAGGTAGTTATGACGCTCGATTTCCCGGCGCAGTTTCTCGACCTTCTCGACAATTTCCCGCTCTGCCATCACTACCCCGCGGCTTCGGGTTCAAATATGCCTGATACTAATTTCATTGGCGGGACAAGAATTGCAAATTGAACGCAAGAATTCAGAATCCAGAATTCAGAATACCTTTCTTTTGACGTTGGGCGTTGGACGTCCGATGTTCGATATTCATTACCTTCTGTCTTTCCGCCATTCTTTCAATACTCCAATACTCCAATACTCCAATACTTACTGGCCGGGGCCGGTTGAATTCAGCGAAAATGCGGCAAAAGTCCTTGCAATTTGTGGGGCAAGGTCTATATTACTTGGTTCTTAAGGAGGACAGGAGGCATAATCGCCCGGCGGCATTATTCCGGCGTCCGGGTGCTTAAGGAGGCGTGTATCATGGCGAATGAAGTCAAAGACGAAGACGAAGCCCAATCCACGGGCCGGCCCAAATCGCTTAAGTTACTTGTTCCGGTCTTGATCGGCCATCCCTTTCTCGCCGGCCTGGTGCTCGGGGTTATTATCGGCTGGTGGTATCGGCCGCCGGCCTCGTTCAGAATGGACGAACTCAAGCTGGCCTTCGAGCGCAAGCTGACAGTGCACAAGGACAGAGCCACGAAAAAGCTTGCCGAGATATCGGAAAATTTCGCGAACAAATTGCGTGAGAAGGCCCGCGAGAAAGCAATGGTGAGCAAGACTGGGGTGGCAGAGCCCAACAGTAGCAGACCCCCCGAAAACGAGGAAGAATCGGGACGCCACGGGGAAATAATTATCAGGGAAACCGTGGACCAATAAGCAGCGCGAAAGCGCCGGCCGCTTCAGCCCGGAACCTTTTGGGCCGCGGCCAAAATCTGCGTATCCACGCCGAAGAGCTCGGCGATAATCGCTACCCGCATCCACATGCCGTTACGTTCCTGCCGCCAATAGACCACCCGGTGGTCGTCGACGTAATCAACTTCTTCCTCGATCTCATCGCGTTTGGGCAGCGGGTGCAGAAGATAACACTCGTCTTTCATCAGCTTAAGGAACTCGGTTTTAAAGATGAAATCATCCCCGGCTTTCTCGTGGCCGGAGTCCCCTTCGCGCTTGTCCCATTCATCCTGGATACGGGTCATGTAGATGGCATCCACGTTGCCAATGCCCTCGCGGATCGAGTTCAGCTTGTGATAGGGAATCTTGTGCGCGTCAAGGAATTCCAGAATATCCTCCTTCATCTGATAACGTTCCGGAGCGGCGAAGTAAAGCTGAACGTCCCGGTAATTCTTCATCAGGTAAGAAAGACTACGTACGGTGCGCCCGCGTTTGAGGTCGCCCACGAGCATGATCTTCTTGCCGTCAATCCCGCCCACGCGCGCGAAGCTCTTTTCCAGGGTATAAATGTCCAGCAGCGCCTGGGTCGGATGCTGCCTGGCGCCCGAGCCGCCGGAAATGATCGGGATGGGCCGTTCCTTGCCGTTGATGGTCAACCGGCGGTGCGCCTTCATGGCGGTCCAGAAGGCCACGGCCCCGGCGTCCGCGTCATGATGGCGCATCACCACCAGGTCAACATAGGAAATGAAGGTGCGGACCGAATCGGCCAGGCTCTCACCTTTTGAAATTGACGAGATTTTCTCGTCGCGCACGCTCATGCGCGACATCCCGAGGAATGCCTGGGCCGTGTTAAAGCTCAGAAAGGTACGCGAACTGGGCTGGATGAAAAAGTTCAAGGCCACCCGGTGCGGTAGCAGCCCGCTCATCAACTCGGCGCCGGCGGGGTCCCTGTGAAGGCGGCGGCAGGCATCGGCGAGCCGGCAGTAGCAGTCAAGCTGAGCGCGGTCGAACTGCTGGGCACAGAGAATGGCGTAGCCATTGATGTACTTGACCTTCTCCGATTCCGGCAAGGCCAGGAATTCGGTCATGCTGATGTCGATCATGCTGCTTTCCTCGAACTGAAGATTAGCTCCTGGAAGCAATGCGGCATTTCAAGTAATATATACCCTTTTTTGCGGGTGTCCCCGTGATTTTTTGGGAGAATTACGGAAAATCCCGAGATACGGCCCTTGACGACCCCCTTGCACCGGGCGGATTCCATGCTATAGTTCCGGGTTTTCCGCTTTAATGACCAGGAATCGCGACACCATGAAGCCGTATGCGCGCAGTTTGAACGTGTCCCCCGCGTGGACCTGGGTTACTGTCTCAGGAGCGCGACGGTAAACCTGGAGAACATCCTTACTCCACCGAACTTTCCAGGGGTGGCGTAAACGATTCTGCCGGAGAATTCCCCCATGAACGAGCAAATGGCCAAAGCCTATGAACCCGCGCAATGCGAGGCCAAGTGGTACCCCGCATGGGAAGCAGGCGGCTATTTTCAATCCGACTGCCAAAGCGATAAACAACCCTATACGATCGTTATTCCGCCGCCGAACGTCACCGGCGTGCTCACTCTCGGCCACGTGCTCAACAACACGCTCCAGGACATCCTGATCCGTTTCGAGAAAATGCGCGGCAAAAACACCTGTTGGGTTCCCGGCACCGACCACGCCGGCATCGCCACTCAATCGAAGGTCGAAGCATTCTTGCTTGAAACCGAAGGCGTAAGCCGCGATTCGCTCGGCCGCGAGAAATTCCTCGAGCGCATCTGGCAATGGAAAGAGGAGTACGGCGGGACCATCACGCGGCAGCTCCGCAAACTGGGCTGCGCCTGCGACTGGCGCCGCGAACGTTTTACCCTCGACGAAGGCCTGTCCCACGCGGTCCAGGAGGTGTTTATCCGCCTGTATAAAAAGGGCTTGATTTATAAGGGCACCCGCATCATCAACTGGTGCCCGAAATCACGTACCGCGCTTTCCGACGAAGAAGTTGTCTACCAGACGGTTGACGGCCATTTGTGGTACCTTATCTACCCGCTTGCCGATGGTTCCGGCCAGATCACCGTCGCCACCACCAGGCCCGAAACCATGCTGGGCGATACCGCCGTGGCCGTTCATCCTGAGGATGAACGGTTTCAGGACCTCATCGGCAAGATGGTCAAGTTACCCTTGACCGACCGCGAAATTCCGCTTATTGCCGACAACTGGGTCACGCCCGAGTTCGGCACCGGCGCGGTGAAAGTCACCCCGGCTCACGATCCGAACGACTACGAAATCGGCGTCCGCCATAACCTCGAGTTCATTAACATTCTGAACGAGGATGCCACGATGAATGATAACGCCGGTAAAAAGTTTGCCGGCATGGACCGCGATGAATGCCGCGAGGCGGTGGTGGAAATGCTGGGCCAGCAGAAGCTGATCGAAAAGACCACGGAATACCAGCACGAGGTCGGCTATTCCGAACGCGGCCAAGTCCCGGTCGAGCCGCGGATCAGCGAGCAATGGTTTGTCCGTATGCAGCCGTTGGCCGAGCCGGCGCTCGAGGCCGTGGCTGAAGGCCGCGTCAAGTTCTACCCGGAACGCTGGGTGAAAACCTACAATCACTGGCTTGAAAACATCAAAGACTGGTGCATCAGCCGGCAACTCTGGTGGGGCCACCGCATCCCCGCCTGGTACTGCCAGACCGAAAACTGCGGCGAAATCGCCGTCGGCAAGGCCCCGCCGGCAACTTGTCCGAAATGCCAGGGCGCCGAATTTAAGCAGGACCCGGACGTGCTCGACACCTGGTTCAGCTCGTGGCTCTGGCCCTTCAGTGTCTTTGACTGGCCGGACGATAATCCCGACCTCAAATACTATTATCCTACCAACAGCTTGGTTACCGGGCCGGACATTATCTTCTTCTGGGTTGCCCGGATGATCATGGCCGGACTCGAGTTCATGGGTGATGTGCCTTTTACCGGGGTCTATTTCACTTCAATTATCCGCGATGACCAGGGCCGTAAGCTCTCGAAGAGCCTCGGCAATTCGCCGGACCCGCTCGATGTTATTGCCGAATACAGCGCCGATGCCCTGCGCTACACCATGATCTACCTGGCGCCCATCGGCACCGACATCTGCTACAGCAATGAGAAATGCGAACTCGGCCGCAACTTCGCCAACAAGGTCTGGAATGCCGCCCGCTTCCGCCGGATGCAGGGGCCGCTCAGCGCCAACTGGCAGAACCTCGACGGCGTTGACCCCGCGGCGCTGCGGCCCGATGACCGCTGGATTCTTGCCCGCACCCGCGCTGCCGTGACGGAGATTAGCGCCAACCTGGAACGCTTTGATTTCCACAACTACGCGCTGCAACTCTACGAGTTCATCTGGAAGGCGTTCTGTGACTGGTACGTCGAGTCTGCCAAGGCCGTCTTCTACTCAGAAGACGAAGCAAGAAAGGCTCTCGCCCTGCGTGTTTTCGACCATGTCTTTGCCAACATCCTGCGGCTGCTGCATCCGGTCATGCCCTTTCTTACCGAAGAGCTTTACCACCAGCTTGGCTACGTTCCCGACGGCGACTCGATCATGCTGGCGGAATGGCCCACACCCGGGGGACCCGCGATCACCCACGAGCAGATGGCGCTGGTGGACGGAAAATTCAATCTCATTCGTGCCGGGCGTAATCTCCGCGCCAATTACAACATCCCGACCACTCGCAAGATACCGTATTTCATCAAGCCCACGGATGAACGTTTTGCCGCGCTGCTGAACGAGGACCCGGAATCCACCCGGGTGCTGCTGAACGCCCAAACCGTTACCATTGATCCGGCCTACGATCCGAAGGGCGCGGTCCCCTCCGGCGTCGGCAAGTTTGGGCTGATCTTCCTGCCGCTGGCCGGCCTGATTGATATCGCCGCGGAGATCAAACGTCTGGGCAAACAGAAGGACAAAATCGAAGAGCAGATCACCGCCCTCGGCAAGAAGCTCGGCAACGATAAGTTTTTAACCAAAGCGCCCGATGAGGTCATTCAGCGCGAGTACGACCGCCGGGACGAACTGGCCGGCAGGCTTGAACAGATCACCGCCCTCCTCGCCGAACTTTAACGCTAACAGCACCCGCCCACCCGTTCCCAAATCCCCGCTCAGGGGGTCTTATCTCACGCAGCTTCATCCGTTAATCCTTGCCGGCGTTCGTTCCGCGAGAACAAACTGTTGTTCGGCAAATTCAGGTTGACGGAAGCGCCGCCGGTGATAGAGTTTCGCATGTCCCCAGTGCTGGAACCAACCGAGTCGTGTGCGGATGACGCTTGACGGACTTTTCAAGACGCCTGCCGGAATGGTGTGGCGGCATTTCGCGGCAATCAGCCGGATACCGCGGCCATCGGGCCATGAAGAGGCGATTCGCCGGTGGCTGCTGGAACTTGCCGCTGAGTGCGGGCTGCAATGCCGCGCCGACACCGCCGGCAACCTGGTATTCGTGGTCCCCGGCCGGGGCAGACTTGCCGGGAGCCCGCCGCTAATTCTCCAGAGTCACATGGACATGATCTGCGAAAAGAACTCCGAGGTCTCGCATGATTTCTCGAAAGACCCGATTAAACCCGAAATCCGGGAAGGCTGGGTGATTGCCGAGGGCACAACCCTGGGCGCCGACAACGGTATCGGCATGGCCTTGGCCCTGGCTGTGGCCGAGGCGAAGATGCCCGACCGCCTGCCGCTGGAACTGCTGTTTACTGTTGACGAAGAAGCCGGCCTCCGTGGAGCAACGGATCTTGACCCCGGCATCTTGAACGGCCGGCGCCTGCTGAATTTGGACGGCGAGGGCGAAGGCGTCTTCATCATCGGCTGCGCCGGCGGGATTGATCTCGAGGTCCGGTTCGCTCCCATGAACCTGGAATCAGCGCCAGAACCCATCCTCCGATGCCGAATTGCGGGCCTGAAAGGCGGCCATTCCGGCGTAGATATTCACGAAGGCCGCGGCAACGCGCTTCAAGTTGCCGGCCGCATCCTCGAGACGTTGCGCGCGGAATGCCCAAATCTCGTACTGCTGTCGCTCACCGGTGGCAATAAGAAGAACGCTATCCCGCGCGAGGCCGTTTTCGCGGTCGCCAACTGTTCCGAGGCTGCGTTGCGACGGGTCGCGGGCCCTGTTATCGGCGAACTGAAAGACCGCGAGCCGGAAGCCCGGGCGGAAATCGCCGCCGGAACCACCGGCGGCGAAGCCGCGCTGCCAAGCGGCGTCATTGATTTCCTGGATCGAGCGCCGGGCGGCGTTCTGGCCATGGACCCGCAATTTCCGAAGCTGGTGCGGACCTCGAACAACCTCGGGGTCGCTGGGTTCGAGGAGGGCGTCCTGAAGGTGCTGGCGCACGGCCGCTCGTCCTTGCCCAAGGCCATTGCGGAACTGCGGGAAACGGTCAAAGCCCTGGCTCTCGTGTGTGGCGGGGACTTCCGTGCCGGCGGCGAGTATCCCGGCTGGGCGCCCAACGCCGATTCGGAACTGCTGCGCCACGCGGTTGCCGTTTATAACGGGTTATTCGGCTCCGAGCCGGAGATAACCGCCATTCACGCCGGGCTCGAGGCGGGGATCATCGGCGCCAAGCTCGGCAGCCGCGAACTGCTCGCCTGCGGGCCCACGCTCGAAAACGCGCATTCGCCCGGCGAGCGCCTCGAAGTTGCCTCAGTTGGGAAAGTATTTCGCTTTCTGCAAGCCTTTGTTTCCACCCCAATGTGGGAGCGAAACGGAAAAAAACCACGCCGCGATTCCTCTATCCCGGAGCCCTGATGGCAGTGTTACTGGCAAATATCGGCAATACCCACGTCGAACTGGCCTTATGCGAAGGGCAGGAATTCATCCGGGTCGAAACCCGGCCGACCGCCGAACTCCTGGCCGGCCGGACCCCGTCGCTGCTGAGCGACCAACCGGAGGTGCCGCTACTGGCCGCCTGCGTGGTGCCCGAGTTCAAGACCCACTGGGCCAGCCCGGAACGGCGTATTATCTGGCTGAACGCTGAAATGGACTTGGGCATTGACTTTTCGCCGGTTGACAACTCGACACTCGGCGCCGACCGGGTCGCCAATGCGGTCGCGGCCAGCGCCGAACTCGAATTACCGGCGATAATCCTCGACTGCGGCACCGCCGTCACCACTGAAATCCTCGATGAGCAGCGGCGTTTCCTCGGCGGCGCGATCCTGCCCGGGCGGCGGCTGACCCGGCAGGCTCTGGCCGCGGGCACGGGCCAGCTTCCCTTGATTGACCTGACGGACAGCGCCCCCCCGGTGCTTGGCGCCAATACGCAAGAGGCGTTGCGGGCGGGCATTGACTCAGGTCTGCTGGGCGGTGTTGACCGGATTCTGCGCGAGACCAGAAAACTGCTGACTGGCCCGGTGACCGTGCTGGCGGTGGGCGGGGACCGCGAGTTTTTTGCCGCCAATCTCGAGGGTGTTGGGTGCGGGCCGGCGGACTTCACTCTTCGGGGCCTGGCCCATGCCGCGCAACGCTTGGGCCTCAATTAAACGTGTTCATGCCGACTTCCCCTTGCCAACCACCGTATCCGGTCTTTGAACTTCTTTTCCGGGTCATCAGCAACGTCAAGTAGGTCCCGACCCCGCACCTAAATCCCGATCTAGGTGCGGGGGACCTCCGGCTCAGAGCGCCGCCGAGCCGTCGGCGCCTACAGCGCCACCTCTATCCCCTGAGCGAAAATATCCGTAGTCATATGGCGTAATAGCCAACAAAAATTACTGGAAAAGATCTTGGATTGGGTTTGATTGCAGCGTAGGCGGGTTATATTTAAAGCCGGGAACCACCATTCAACAAAAGAGTCGCCAGGGCCTTACCATTTTGAGGAGGTGCCACATGCCGAAGCAGGCTGAAGAGCAAGAGGCCGACCTTATTAACAAGAGAATCATTGCCGGAGTAGAGAACCAGGACCTTCCGAACATTTCGCTGAATGGATTTGTCTGTTCACTCACTATCGGTGATATTGTCATCGTGGCAGAACGAAACAAGCAGCCAGTCGCCGTAATAAACTGTTCTTTTACCGTGGCCAAAACACTTGCTGAAAAGCTCAATGAGATAATTGGCCGTCTGGAAGCTCGCACCGGAAAGAGTATTATGACTACAGATTACATTGTGCAGGCTGCCAAAGACGAGCAAGCGGGAAAAGTGGCGTCGGGATCAAAGAAAAAGCAAAGGTAAATAATGATTGATTATGGTTATCAAATAGCCGCGGGCTCCCTAATGGTGCAGGAAATGCTTGCAAAGGCAATGGACGTGGTTTACGGAATGCCAGAGACAATGGACGTGGACTATGCCATTACTGAGTCAAGCGAGCGTCAGTCTTTGCCCCGCACTGCGAGAAAGATAGAAGGTTTCAAAGACATTCCAAAAGGGTGGCATTTTGGTGAAGGCGTGGTTTTCAAGCAAGAGATTATTAATTTGACCCTTGAATTATTTGAACACGCTTACCGTAAGCTTAATTTCAAGAAAACAGATGCGTTTCCAGGACTGAATGGCGAAATAATGCTGACTGTTTATCATCACCATCATTTTCTAGAACTTACTGTCGAACCGGATGAAAGCGTCACCTTTTGCCGTGAAGATGACGGCGATGAAGTATGTGATGTCAAAGGCCTGACTTTTGAAGAGGCCAAGAAACGACTGCAGAATTTTGGAGACGAAATATGGAAGCAATCCGACTGTTGCCGGCAAAACACTTTGACCGCACCCGCGGACGTTTTATTAGCCTAGCCTTCAAGAACACCCAAAAGCCCGGAACGCCCCCAGGAATCTCTATTATTGACACAACGTGCATCGCCAGTAAGAAGCACTCCATCTGCGGACATATTCGACGATACTACGAAGCTGTCGCCGGCGAACCGCCTATTTACTGGCTATTTTCCACAGATAGTCTCCTGCCCCGTGGGCATAAACTAGACAATACACCCAGCACTACGGGTGACGACTGCCATTATGATATTCGTAACGTACGCAATCGACAAGCGAAAAGGATTTTCGAAAAATATTGGAAAAATGCAAGTAATTTCTGCATATGCCAGCCTGATAATATCCACCGAACTTTGAGCTTCGCCGATATCCCTGTTGCAGAATAGCCTTGTTTATCGTTACATCAGCCGCTGCCGTGTTGTCAATGATAATTGCCAGAAGTGCCGCCGCCGCCGGAAGCTGGCGGTGGGCGGGGACCGCGAGTTTTTTGCCGCCAATCTCGAGGGTGTTGGGTGCGGGCCGGCAAACTTCGCCCTGCGGGGCCTGGCCCATGCCGCGCAACGCTTGGGCCTCAATTAAACGTGTTCATGCCGACTTCTCCTTGCGAACCACCGTATCCCCCGGTATAGTTTGGTAATCGGCAAATCATAAATGGACAGGTGAAACATGCGTATGTTCAGCCAGCATCTTGCCACGTTCCTGATTGCCGCGGTCTTGTTGACCCTGACGCTCCGGGGCGCGGACCTCGACACCCTCTGCACTGACCAGAAAGTATTTCTCATGTCCGACGCGGATTTCGTGCAGACCTATGCCCGGGCTTTAGGCTTCCGCTGGACCTCGAACAAGCGGGATTCGGCCCGGGCCTTTCCGCAGAAGACGAAGATAAGCTTTCAAGGGCTGCCGGTGGTTGAGGCGATTGTCAAGTTTGAGCATCAGCAAGTGAGTGAAATTACTCTGTCGTTCTATAATCGCGGCGACGTGGGTCCAATCCGCCGGTACAAATTCGACGCGCTGGTCCAGAGCGGCGTGGACAAAATGAGCAAGCTGACGGAGACCAAACCGAAGCGCAGGCGCCGGAGCGGCGCCACGAAAAAGAACACTTATTACTGGTCCAAAGAGAAATTACTGTACCGGCTGGAATCCAACAGCGGCAGAAGCAGGATTAAAGGCAAGAAGGTGTACCGGGCTGAATATGTCCGGCTGCGGGTGACCCAGTCGGATCCGGCGGCGAAGATTGGCTACCTCGAAAAAGTCAGCGGCGTCAAGACTCTCGGGGCCTTGAAAGACCGCGTCCGACGCACCGAGGAGGGCGACGTTTACATTGACAACATTCCCATGGTAGACCAAGGCCCGAAAGGCTATTGCGCCTGCGCCACCACCGCGCGGGTTCTGCAGTACTACGGCCGGAAGATCGATCAGCACGAAGTGGCCCAAATCGCCAAGACCGGTGACAGCGGCGGCACCAGTTCCGAGGCCCTGCTCAAAGCCTTGAAACGCATTCAGGCCAGACTCCGCATCAGTGTCAAAGTTGAAGAGGAGTTCGACTACCGCAGTTTCAAGCGGCTGATCAAGAATTACAACTCGATGGCCAGGCGGATGAAAGAGCCAAAGATCGAATTCCCCAAAACGGACGTAATCAGCATTGCCGGAATGTACAACGAGATGAATCCGGAGGTCCTGATCGCCACGCGCACCAAAAGGAAAAGCGGCGTGCGCAGTTTCGAACGGTTGATCTGCCGCAGCACTGATATGGGAGTGCCGGTTATCTGGACCGTCATGCTCGGCCTGATCAAGGAAAGGGGACGGGTGTTGCAGATGGGCGGGGGGCACATGCGGCTGATTATCGGCTACAACAAGAAAGTCGGCGAAATCCTGTACAGCGACAGTTGGGGCCGGGGGCACGAGCTTAAACGTATGGCGCAAAAGGAAGCCTATGCCATCACCACCGGCCTGTATATTCTCAAACCCCGTTGACCACGAGGAATTGTGATCATGTCCGAACTTCAATTATTGCCCCGGCCCCGCGAGCTCGAGCAGACCGGCGCCAGGCTGACGCTGAGCAATGGCGTCATCCAGCTTGCCAGTTGCCCCCAGGAACTACTGTTTAGCGCCGGAACCCTCGAGGCCGCCGCGGCGAGCCTGGGGCTGACGCTGCGGCCATCCGCGGCGCCCGGCGACGGCGGGGTGATCGTCTTGGCCGTCGATCCCGAAGCCATGCCTCACGACCAGGGATATATCCTGGAAATTGATTCGGAAGCCGCCCGGATTACCGGCCACGACCCCGCCGGGGTCTTTTACGGCGCGGTCACGCTGCGGCAGCTTATGGCGAACTGCGGCGCGGAACTGCCTGAATTGCGTATCCAAGACTGGCCCGACTTCCCGGCCCGGGGCGTGATGCTCGACATCTCCCGCGATAAGGTCCCGACTCTTGACACGCTGAAGAGCCTGGTTGACAAGCTGGCTGCTGTGAAGCTCAACCAGTTGCAGCTTTACATCGAGCACACCTTCGCCTATCCGGGGCACGAGGTGGTCTGGGAAAAGGCCTCGCCCGTGACCCCGGCGGAGATTCTCGAACTGGACGCCTACTGCCGCGAACGTTTTGTCGAACTGGCGCCGAACCAGAACAGTTTCGGGCACCTGGCACGCTGGTTCAAGCATAAGGAGTACCTGCACCTGGCCGAGACGGCGGAAGGGTCTGAAATCCACGGCCGCCATCTCGAACCGTTTTCCCTTTGCCCCACTGACCCCGCCAGCATCGAGTTCATTAAGGGGCTTTACGGCGATTTCCTGCCGAATTTCAGTTCGAAGCTGTTCAACGTCGGTTGCGATGAGACCTGGGACGTGGGCCAGGGACGCAGCAAAGAAATCTGCGCGGAAAAAGGGACTACCGAGGTCTATTTGGAATTCCTGCTGAGAATCTACGAACTGTGCAGGCAGCACGGCCGCACCATGATGTTCTGGGGCGACATCATCAACCGCAAGCCGGAACTGATTTCGCAACTGCCGCGGGACGTTATCGCGCTTGAATGGGGTTACGAGGCAAGCCACCCCTTTGACGAAAACGGCGCGAACTTCGCGGCTTCAGGCATCCCTTTCTACGTTTGTCCGGGCACGTCGTCGTGGAACTCGGTTCTCGGGCGGACGGATAACGCCATCGGCAACCTGTTGAACGCCGCGGAGAACGGCCTGAAACACGGCGCCTGCGGCTACTTGATTACGGACTGGGGCGACAGCGGCCACTGGCAATATCTGCCGGTGAGCTACCTCGGCTTTGCCTGGGGCGCGGCTTATTCATGGGCGCTGGCGAGCAATCGGGAGCAGGACTTGGCCCCGGCGCTGAGTCTGAACCTGTTTCAGGACCCCACCGGCAATACCGGCAAGGCGGCCTACAAGCTGGGCAACAACTACAAAAGCGGAGTGATCTGCAGCAACGGCTCCACGCTGTTTCACGTGCTGCAAACGCCTCTGGGTCAACTCCAGCCCGCCATCGAACTCACCCAGGAAGGTCTGGACGCGGCGCGGGCGCATATCCACAGCGGGCTCGAGCTGCTGGCGGCCGGCAAATCCACCGCAGAGGACGCCGAACTGGTTAAGGCGGAGTTCCGGCACAATGCCGAGATGCTTTTCCACGCCATTCGCCTGGTTCTCTTTAAGAAGAAAGTTGCCGAGTGCGGCGAGAATAACCTGGCCGGGTTGAAAGCGTCCGCAACTGAACTTGCCGCCGAGATGGAAACGCTTATCGCCCGCCATCGCGAGCTGTGGCTGGCCCGCAACCGCGACGGCGGTCTGGTTGACAGTGCGGCCCGGTTTGAAGCGCGGCTGGACGAGTACCGCAATTTCCCAGCCAGTGCTGAAACAGGCTGAAAGGGGAGTGTGAGAGTATGTAAGTATGAGAGTATGAAGGTATGGAAGTATGAATCGCAATCGCTTTCCACGGACGCAATGAAGAGAAAAAGACGATTACGATTATGATTACGATTACGATCAAGGTACCCTTACACTCACACACTCACATACTCACACACTCAGTCTTGGGTTAGCCGTGTCGAAGATTCCGCAAATACTTAAGCAGCGCGCCGGCAACCCAGCCACTGGATACTCAGTGGCTGGGCCGCGGACCTGGTGGGGGCGCGTGAACTCCTGGCTGGAACGTCGTCAGCAGGCGGCCTGGCCGCTGTTGCTGCTGGTACTCCTGATGCTGGCGGCCGGATTCGGGGTATTGCTTAGCAGCGTCGGGCGTGATCTGCTGGAATTTCACCGGGCTGGCCGCCGTAACCAGATAAGCCTGGCCTCGCCACCCGTACCACTGAACCTGCCGACGGCAAATCTAGTGGTGGGAGCAAAAGACTCTGAGACGGCTGATGCCGAGGCCAACAAGAACGAAATACCGAGAATAGACTGGCATACGGATGCGCGGCTGCGCCAGGCCGCGGCCCTGCTCGCCAAAGAAGGGGACCTCGAGGGGGCGCTGGGACTGTTAATGCAGGGGGCCGCCAGCGACGAATCGGTGCGGGCAATTGGGACGGCGGCATTCGCCACGCTGAAATATAACTTCGAGCCGGTGGTGAGCAGCGAGCTGCGGGCCCTGCGGAGGTATTGGGAGAAACTAAGCCTCAAGGAGAAAGCGGCGTACTTTGTCCAAGACGGCCAGGCCAAGCAGTTAAAACTCGAGGTGCTGCTGGGGTCCAACTCGCCGACCCGGAACCTTGCGGACTACGGCAAGGTCCTGCCGGGGAGTCTGCTTTTCTGCCTGATGGGGAATATCCACGCTGAACTGGCAAAGCAAACGAAATGCCCGGCGAGCGTGATCGAGCTCGTCCTCGAGGCGGAGTTTCCCGGCAGAGGCCTGGCCAAGCGACTGTACTGGGGGCCGAAGTTTGCCGCGCGAACGCCGTACCCGGAACATTTTTTCGCCTTTAACCAGGCATTCAACCGCCGGTATATCTGGCCGCGGTTCCGGGAACTGCTGCTCTTCGAGAAGAAGGAACTGGCCTTGGCGGCCAAGCGCCAGGGCGCCTGGTACACCCAAGTGTGCGGGGAGAAATATTGCCGGGCACTGGCGGATTACCGGCCGGAAAAAACGGCCGAGGCCGGGGCCCTGCAGTTATGGCTGGTGTTGCCGGACCCACTGAAAAAGCTGTGGGCCGACTATGTGTACGAGGGCTACTTGGCAAAACATAACCTGCCGCTGGCCCCGACGGCGCTCGGCAGCAACCCATGGCTGGGTCAGGCGGCGGACAGGTTGGATAAGGCGTTCTTACTGCAAACCGTCCGCACGCATCCGGCCTGGCAGAAAGCCCTGCGCGAATTTAACCACGAACGGGCGATGGCAAGCGTCCCGGCGATTCTCAAGCGTTTACGGGCCACGAAACATCATAAGACCGTCTGGCAGGGCTTGCTGTCGCCCTTGAATTATGAGCGAACCGAGCTAATAAAGCAAAGCTTCAGTTGGCATTACCTGGCGCGGCGGTTCGGCGTGGTGGAGGGCGTGCCTCCGGGCATCCTGGCACAGCGGGCCAAGGCCAGAGGCCGGAAATACACACCTGAGAAAAAGACTAAGGGCCGCCGCTGGCTGGATGTGCCCCCGCGGCGGGTCTACACCGCGTTGCGCAACTTGGCAACGCTGAAGAATAATGAGGCGAGATACCGGATTATCGCGAAGAATTACGCGGTGAATCGGGGTCTGAACCTGAAGACTCGCAACTAAGGAAAGGAGTATTCGGTATTCAGTATTCGGTATTGAACACTGAATACTGAACACTGGAAGATTCGACCACGGAAGGCACGGAAGGCACGGAACACTGAAGACGGAAAGGGGTATTCGGTATTCAGTATTCGGTATTGAACACTGAATACTGAACACTGAACACTGAACATGGCAGATGCGAAATACAATGTGGAACTGATTATTACGGACCCGCACGGGCAATCTTCCTCCCTCGAGCTGGGTCCGGGCGAGTACACCCTGGGCCGGGCCGACGATTGCGACGTGCGCTTCCCCGCCTCGGCCAACACGGTCTCGCGCAACCACGCCAAACTGATCATCCAAAAGGGCCTGGTGCGGATTCGGGACTTGGACTCCCGCAGCGGCATCATGCTTAACGGCCAGGTTATCCGCGAGGGCAAACTCGAAGACAATGACGTCATCACCTTAAGCAAATTCATGATCCGGGTACAGTTGCCCGAAGGCAAGCGGGCCGGAGATGGGCGCAAGGCGGGCATGGTCGTGCCCGGGGCGCCGGAATTGGAGCAGAGGGCCGAGAACCTGGCCGCGGAACTCAAGGAAGTGCGCCAGGCGACGCAGAAGCTGAACGCCGAGATTGCCAAGCGCATTGTCGGTCAGCAGCGGATTGTCCGGTCAGTCTGGGCCACGATCCTGGCTCAAGGCCACTGTCTGATGGTGGGTGTGCCGGGGCTGGCGAAGACCTTCATGGTTACCACCTTTGCCGACGCGCTGGGGCTGAGTTTCAAACGTATCCAGTTTACCCCGGACCTGATGCCGGCGGACATCATCGGCAGTAACGTGATCCAGGAAGATGAGAGCGGGAGGCGGCACTTCGAGTTTGTCCAAGGGCCGATATTCACCCAATTACTGCTGGCGGACGAGATCAACCGCACCCCGCCCAAGACCCAGGCAGCGCTGCTCGAGGCCATGCAGGAGCGGCAGGTGACCGTGGCCAACCGCTCGTTGTCCCTGCCTTCGCCCTTCTGCGTGATCGCCTCGCAGAATCCCATCGAGCAGGAAGGCACTTATCCGCTGCCGGAAGCTCAGCAAGACCGCTTTATGCTGTGTGTGATTCTGGACTACCCCGGCCGTAAGGAAGAGGTGGACATCGTGATCCGGACCACCCAGGGAATTATCCCGGAGGTAGACCAGGCATTGAGCTACAAGGAAATCCTTCGTTACCAGCGGATCGTGGACAATATCTCCGTCGGTCGCGAAATGGCCGAATACGCCGCCGACCTGGCCCGCGCCACCCGGCCCGGCGATCAGGCGGTGCTGGGGTGGGTAACGGCGATGGTCGACTGGGGCGCGGGCCCACGGGCCGGCCAGGCCCTGATCCGCGGCGCCAAGGCTCTGGCCGCCATGGATGGGCGCCCGGCAATTGCGTCCGCCGACATTCAGGAAATCGCCCTGCCCGTGCTGCGCCACCGCATCTGCTGCAACTACCGGGCGCGAACCGAGAACATGAACGAAGACCGAATCGTCGCCCGGATTCTTAAAGAGGTCAAAGTGCCATGAAGGGAAGAATTCAGAATTCAGAATTCAGAATTCAGAATCGAGTGCTTCGGCCTTGGTCGCTGTTTGTTCCCCGGTTCGGGCTTCCTTACTTCTTAATTGTGAGTTCCTTGTTCTTCGGTTCAAACTTCTCTGGGCCGCTCCGGGCACAAATCCGCGACCGGGACGTCGAGGCGTCGATCCGGGAATTGACCCAGGCCCTGGTTCGCACCCAGAAGCGCGGCGGTTC
>SDBT01007364.1_pt1 | contig 18103 bp, 29 predicted proteins | sample 2277101 | NCBI WGS metagenome assembly SDBT01 (sample SAMN10404973, study PRJNA504765) | marine sediment metagenome | isolation source: marine sediment core GS10_PC15, 103 cmbsf | place: Arctic Ocean: Southern Knipovich Ridge | collected 2010 | reverse complement strand
ACAATTTACTAGCCAAGCTTTAGCAGAAAATGAAGGAGTACCTAGTTCATCTTTACCTACAAGAGTTAGTGAAACAAGTATATTAACATCAAGATTTACATTTCAAGAATCATCAAATACAGCTATTATTTCATCAGCTTTTGATCAATTATTTGCAAATGCTGGTGTTACAGATCACGGAGATTTAGCGGGACTTGCTGATGATGACCATCCCCAATATTTAACCGAAGATGATGTTATTCCATCTGTTAATGAAGAAACAGATGTGAGCGCGACATGGATTAGTGGTTTGACTTTTGATGTTCGTGCCGATAAATTTCCTATTGACGGAATATATTATTCAGCAACGCAGGCAAATGTAGTTTTGGCTACTGAAGATGTTACTTTTGATAGGATTGATTTAATAATTGCTAATGCTGGTGCGCCTGGAACTGTTGATAAAATAACAGGAACAGCAAGTGCTAACCCTGCCGAGCCAAGTTATGATGCAAGCACGACTTATCCAATTAAATTTGTGTTAGTAAAAACAGCAGGTTTTGATGGTTTTTCTAACGAATTAGTTTTTGATGAAAATGTCGGTGAGCCTAATGAGTGGGTTTTTGTTTCTTCAGGTGCGGAATTAGTTGTGGATACTAATGATACTCAAAATGGGACGTATTCTATCGAAGGAACTACAACAAGCCAAAACACTACTTCAACGCTTACTAATGCTACGACAATAAATTCAAGTGATATAAACACAGTTTCATTTTGGACTAAACTAAAAGCAGATTTTGGAAATTCAAGAATATATTTGAATCTTTACAACGGAACAACATTATCCGGCAGAATCGTAGTTAGAGATGGTAGATATGGATTTGATTCATCTTCTTTAGTTTGGCAAGAAATAACTATTGATTTTGCTCTATTGACTTATATACCTATTATAGATTTTGATGAAGTTCAGATTGTGTATAGTAAAAATTCATACGATGGATATTTTATTGATGTATTTAATTTCCAATTCGGAACCGTTGTTTCATATCCTCCAAGTACAAATACCGATGAACAGGTGAAAGTAAGCCAAAATGATACAAATTCAGGTTATCTGAATGGTAAATTGGTAGCTGGCTCAGATATGGATTTTACAGAAAATGATGATGGTGCCAATGAAACACTTACTCTTAATCCTAAAACTCATACAGGAGATGTCACAGGTGATACAGGTTTAACTATCGCTAATGACGCTGTTGATGTAGTAATGATGTCGGCAAGTGGTACACCTAGTAGCTCTACTTTTTATAGAGGTGATAATACATGGAGTGTGCCTGCTGGTGCTGGGGATGTTTCTAAGGTAGGAACTCCTGTAAATAATGAAATAGGTGTTTGGACGGGTGATGGCACTATCGAGGGTGATACTGCTTTAGAGTGGGATGGTACTAATTTGGATATTACTGGAAATATAATTATTTCGGGTACAGTAGATGGTATTGATATAGCAACCGATGTGGCAGCAAATACAGCTAAAAATACGAATGTTTCAACTACTTTAGAAACGGGTACTGTTAATGCGACTACTTACGGTATAACTTCGGATGGGGGTACTGACGATATAGTATTGGTTGAGGCAACCACTACAACCGCAGGGTTGTTGGGTGCGGGTAAGTGGGATGAAATTGTTGCAAATACAATTAAAGATACAAACGTTTCTACGGCTTTAAGTGTTGGTACTATAACAAGTACAACGGTTGCAATAACTTCCGATGGGGGAGCTGATGACGTTATTATTCCAGCTTTTGCAACAGGAAGTACAAATGCTGGACTTGTTACAGGTTCTAATTCTTTAGGTAGCACTTATTTTTTAAGGGCTGATAATAGTTGGGCTGTACCTGTTGGGGCTGGTGATATGTTGCTTAGTGGTATTCAGACCGTTACGGCTGCCAAGACTTTTGATGCAGCTACATTACTATTGAATGATACGGATTCAGCTTTTGATTTGGAATTGGGTTCTACTTCAACAATCACATCCACAAATAAAACATTGACATTTGATGTAAATGATGCAAACAGGACACTAACAATATCGGGTGATGCAACTGTAAGCGGAACTAATACGGGTGGAAATACAGGCGATTCACCTACCGCATTAAGCTTAGGGACTGTAACAAGCACAACTGTAAGTATAACTTCTGATGGAAGCGCAGATGATGTAACATTACCAGCAGCTACAACAACTGATGCTGGATTATTGACGGCTGCTTTATTTGACGAGATAGATGCCAACACAGCTAAAAGCACGAATGTTTCAACTAATTTATCAGAGGGTACATCAACAAATACGACAGTAGATGTAAATTCATCTGATGGAACTAATGCTACATTGGTAGCTGCAAGTACAACAAGAGCCGGACTGTTGACCAAGGCTAAATGGGATGAGATTGTAGCCAATACTTCCAAAACCTCAAACGCCACTCATACTTCAGAAGTCACAGGCGCGACAACCTTGACTATTGCCAGTGGCGTTGTGGATGTTGATAATTTAGCTACCGAATTAAAAGCTGAATCAGCAATCTCAGCTTTAGATGTCGATTGGGATGACGGAATACATTTTACAAAAACATTGGGTTCAAATACAGTTTTAACATTTTCAAATTATATTGTAGGTAAAACAATTTCTTTAGAAATTGATGCAAGTGGTGTTTACACATTGACTTTACCAGCAGGCGTTGAGGGAGATTTAAGTGATTTTGATGATGCACTTACAAATATTATTCAATTATATTGTGTAGATGCCGGAACACCAAAATTCATAGCAGCTTTAATAAATTATTAAGATTATGAGATTTTTTAGAAATATATTTTTATCGTTATTATTATTATCAATCACAAATATAGGGTATTCTCAAGTTTTAGGGAATAAATTATTAATCAGCAGCAAAGAAGTTTTACCTAGTCCGAATGTATTTATAGGTGGTATAGGAGTATCTACTACTACATCTGCATTATTGGCTACAATATTAGGAATATCAGAAAGTAATATTTTTAATTTTAATATTACAAATAATAATATATCGTGCTATATCGATATAAATTATGATATACCAAATAGTGCTTTTAGACTTAATTCAGAAATAACCTTTTATATAGATGAAGAAAAATGTACAGAAATTGGCTCTTTAGCTTTTACAGACTATTTAAACCCTTATAACTTAGAGTATGGCTATTTCGAAAATGTAACAATTATAGGTACTCAAGCATTTTATATAACACAGACTGATAAAGTAAAAGAATTGATATTTCCAGAAGTTACTTCATATTCTGGCACTAGGGGTTTTAGAAATCTACCTTTATTGGAAACTTGTTATATTCCGAAAATAACTGTATTAGGAACTGACCATCTAGATGATCAAGTATTTTTAGAATGTTCTAATAAATTACTTATATATGCAGAGCCTACAATGGAAACAATCAATGGAGGTGGTGTTGAGGGTGATTTAGCTTATGTAACAGGAACTCTTGGAGGACAAGTGACTTATGTTGATAATTATACACTACCAAATAGCGTTAGTAATTTAAGTGATTCAAATATCACTTCAAGTTCTGTTGATTTAGATTTTTCAACACCCAGCAGTTCAAATACTATTGATTTCTATGAAGTTTATATTGATAGTGGGAATGGGTATATAGCAAGAGATAAAATATCTTTCGATAAAATTACTACTACTGGAGATACATTAGGTAATTTAACAACAGGTACAACATATAAAATAAAATTAAGAACAGTTGATATTTATTTCAATAGAAGCGGATTTAGTAATATAATAGAAATAACAACACTTTAAAATGAAATACGTAAAGAGCGAAAACGAAACAGATATAAATCTATAAGATTATGAAAAAACTAATATTATTAATTGCAATTCTGATTTCAAGTATTGCATTCGGACAAAAAGCGATTGAAATTAACGGACAGATTAAAGTTTACAATATATTACCGAGAGAATGGAATACCGAGAGTGGTGTTAAGATACTAAATTTCAGAACTGCTGCAACAGAACAAAATTTGTATGATTTAGGATTTAGAGATTTCATAAGACCAGCAATAACGAATTATCAAAAGTATGGTATATTGCTTCCTGAACATTTAACAAATGATGTTTATATCTATCCTATTATTGATTTTACTCAAAAAGAAATTGATGTTTACAACCAACAACAATTAGATAATGATAGTTCGGCATTAAAACTATTTACTTATAAAGATGAGGGACAGCTTTGGAATAAACGTATTTGGGACCGTATCATGCGTGAATATGATGATGGAAATATAACCAATAATCAATTTGAGGGTATCAGTATCACGCTATTTGACGCTTTACTTCCGTTGGAACTTGGGCTATGGAAAGTTGCAAAAAGCAAGGTTGATGCAATTACACCTCCTTCTAATGCAACGCTTTTAGCAATTCTAAATAAGGTAAAAGAAATTATAGACAATTACATAACTCAAAATTATTAACTATGGGAATTTTACATGACAAATTTGGAGAATTAAGTTCAAAGAGAGCGATGGGTATTTTATATATGATAGTCGGACTTCTTTTGGCAGTTCTTGACCAATTAACAAAACATAAAATCAGCTCTTTTGAGGTTTGGGTAACAGTTGTATTAACGGGAGCTTCATTATTAGGCATATCCTTATTTGAATACTTCGGGAAAGGGAAAGCCATCGATAAAAAATAATATCAATGCCAACAAAAGAAACAGAATTCGCTTTATTGAAAGCTGACGTTAAATGGACTAAGAAAAAAGTATCGGAGATAAATACTATGCAGAAAATGATGGCAGAGGATTTATCAAAATTAAGCAGCGTACTACTTAAAGACGAACAAACAGGGTTTATCGGTTATATTTCTATAACAAGAGATTTAGCCAAAAGAGTCAATAAACTAGAAACAGTAAAAAAAGCAATACTAGGAGCCTTATTTATAGGATTTTTAATTGTAGGTTGGTTTCTAAAAACAATTTGGAATTATATAATAAGTAAATAATTAAAATCAAAAGAATAATGGAAATAACACATTTAAGATTCCAAACGGAAGATGATCATACAAAATCAGTTTTTTTAATTGATGGTGATTTTATGTGCTTCGTTTTGGAGGACGGATTTAATGTTGTAAAGGTGCATGGAGAAACAAGAATTACCCCTGCGACTCGCAAAATTGAGTTGAGAACCGAAGGGGGTATGCACGAAGATTATTTAGAGCGTTTTGGGGAGGAATTCCATCGTGGGATGCTTTGGATTAAAAACGTCAATAATTATAAGTATGTTTATATTCACATTGGCAATATACCTAAGAATACGTTAGGGTGTCTATTAACGGGATTTAGTACCAATACCAATAGTTCGTCTATATCAGAAAGCACAAATGCTTACAAAAAGATTTATCCTATAATCCGGGATGCGATTTTAGGTGGTGAAGAAGTTTTAATAGAAACATTAGATTTCCAACAAATAATATAATGGCCTGGACTAAAATATTTTCAAAAAGCTGGTTTACTCCAACACTTGTTCTCGCAATAGGGAGCGCACTTCTTACGGGAATCGGATGGATAATAAATGTTGTGGTTGACAATAAGGAGATTATGATAGAGAACGAACATAAGATGTTTGAATCTGTTGAGCAAAGGATAAAAACCAAGGCTCATATTGACGAGCCTTATAATCCTGTAAATTCTTACATACAAGGAAACGAATTACTCGAACAGCAAGCGCAAATAAATGAGATTTTCAAGGAAAATAAGAAAAATGACTCCATAAAAAAGGTAATAGAAATAAGAATTGGAAAATCAAGAGCATCAAGGGATAGTTCCCAAAAAGTACAAGCACAAACAATGAAAAGGATGGATTCGGTGAATATAATCCAAACTCAAACCTTGCAATTAATATTAAAAAAATTAGATTCAATAAAATAAAAAAATAATATGAGCTTTTTAGATAAAATATTTGGTAAAGGTGGTAAATTAGTGGCAACTCCTATTAGTGCTGTTGGTGGTATTTTGGATAAATTATTTACTTCAAAAGATGAAAAATTAACGCACGAAGAAGTTAGAATGCGCTTAATGATGAAACCTGATATTGCTCAGGTAGAATTAAATAAAATAGAGGCACAGCATAGGAAAATATTTGTTGCTGGATGGAGGCCATTTATAGGATGGGTTTGTGGAGTCGCTTTGCTATATAACTTCATTCTAAGAGATTTAATTGCCTGGCTAATGATAATTAACGGAGCTGTATCAGAACCCCCTCCTGAATTAGCTATGACACATTTAATGACTGTTTTATTAGGTATGTTAGGTTTAGGAGGTATGAGAACCTACGAAAAATTAAAAGGAGTATCTAAATAATTTCTTGTACATTAAATAAATAATCGTATCTTTGTGTATCAATTTATACTTCATACAGCATAATTGACGGTTTAAAGTCTAAAAAGCACCTAACTTTAGGTGCTTTTTTATTAAGATTCTTTATCGAAGAATTCCTCAGTTTTGTATTCATCTTCATCCAATTCGCTGAATAGCGTATATCGGCCTTCAAATTTCATCCTGTTTTTTATCAATCCTCCATTTCGGTTTTTTGCAACGATATATTCTGCTTGGCCTTCTGTTGGTCCCTTATCATAACAATCCCATTCGGTGAATCCGTAATATTCAGGTCGGTATAAGAACATTACTATATCTGGGTCCTGTTCCAAGGTACCCGATTCACGTAAATCTGAGAGTATAGGACGTTTTGTACCCCCTCGGATTTCAACAGCCCTTGATAATTGTGATAGTGCTATTATAGGTATTTTTAATTCTTTAGCAATTAGCTTTATCCCTCTTGAAATTTTAGATATTTCTTGTTCCCTTACCTGAGCCTTGCCTGTCATTAATTGCAGATAGTCAATAATGATAAATTTGATTCCAAACTTACTTTTTAGTCTCTTGGCTTTTATTTGGAATTGTTCAATGGTAAGGCCTGCCGTATCGTCAATATAAAAAGGTAATTTCGATAATTTAGGTTTTTTATTTCTTATCATCATTTCGTCCCCAGCGTTCAGACCATGGACAATAAATTTCTGATTATCAATTTTACATTCCATTGATAATATTCGAGAAGTCAATTGCTCTTTGCTCATTTCAAGGCTAAAGAAAGCGGTAGATATTCCTTCTTTTGCAGCATGAAGCCCAGCCGATATTCCAAATGCCGTTTTTCCCATCCCAGGGCGTCCAGCGACTATAATCATTTCGGTATTTCTCCAACCTCCTGATTTTCTAGTCAATTTTGGGATTGGCGTTGGTATGCCTGCTTTTATTTCACCTTTGTAAATTTTGACACCTCTTTCCAAAACATCCTCAATTACATCTCCAAAAGCAACTTCCTGTTTTTTTATTGAGGCTTCAGCGACTTCGTTCAATTCATTATAAGCAGTATCTAGCACATCAAAGACATCTGAACTCTCATCGTAACTTTTTTCAATTGTTTTGTTGCAACTCAAAATAAGTTGCCTCTTAATATGATTCTGAACGATAATTCTTCCGTAATGCTCAATATGGACCGTTGATGATACTTTTTGTGTCAGGTCAACCAAATACTGATCACCTCCTATTAATTCCAAATCACCATCATCCCTCAACTTATTAGCTATTGTTAATAAATCAATAGCCGTTGAGCCAAGGTATAAATCAAGTATCGTCTTGTGGATAATTTCATGTTTTTTTAAATAAAACATATAGGAATACAGGAAGTCAACATCTATAATTGCTCTTTCGTCAATCAACAATGCTCCCAGGACGGCTTCTTCAAGATCAATTGCTTGTGGAGGCATTTTGCCTAAAGAAGAAATTATTTTTCTGGTTTTCATAAAGTTTACGGGTTTTGTGATTCATAGTATTTTATTATTTCTATTTCAATTTCTTTTGGCGAACCATAATTCCATCCACCTGGTATTGATTTAGAAGATTTTAAACCATTACCGACCATCCATACAGTTCTAAAATGTCCATGATCTATAATTTCAGCCCACCATCCATTTTTATTATGCTCAAAGCAGTTTTTATTTCCTTTACTTGAATTAAAACCAAAATGCTTTAATATTTTTAAAAATGACGATATACATTGATTTCGCTTATTTCTCGCTTTTTCAATTAAAGCTAGTTGCTCTTTTGTTAATTCTATTTTAACATTCTCAACAAATATTCTCATTTTCTATAGTTTTTATTTTCTATTGTAAAGATAATCCCCAGCCAACGCATTAACCTACACCAACGATAATTACAATAATGTACTGTTCTGCGTGGATTTTGTCCAAAAAACACCCTGTAATAAAAACCTACGTTTTTATAGCAGTAGTCGCATTGATGATTAGAGACTGTTTTTCTGTTTATAATTACCGTTGTTATTTGCATGAATTTTATAGTTATTAAGGTTTAAAATTTCCCTTAGTTTGTCTATCTAAACTTTCAACCATTTGCACCGCTACTGCTGCAATTTGAATACACTCTTTACGATAATTCTTAATTCGTTCCTGTTGAATTACATCTTCATTGTCAAGGCAACAATCATTTGCAAAATGAAAATCAACAGCTTCTTTACCCGCTTCTCCAACTTCTTCTGTTAATATTGCAATCCATTCAACTGCATTGTGATTCTGTACACCCCATTTATCATTTTGTCGTTGGCGTTCTTTTTGAATTTCTGTTAAAATTGTTATCATAATACCTATTTTTAATTATTTGTATTTTGGTGTAAATATTTTTAATGTTTTATAGAAATAACTCCAACTTATGTATAATAAATAATACTTATTAGAAAAAAGTGTTAGATATAAATTATCAAATACATAATTAATCTTTTTGTTACCCATATCATATTCCCGATAGTCTTTAGTAGTTCGCAAATTACTTCGATATGTTATTGAAATAGCAAACAAGATTAACCCTCTAAATCGGTATTGATATTCAAAAGACTTAAATAAGGATTTTTCTTTTATTTCTGTTCTAAATTCATTTTTGTAAAAACTCCAAGTATTCATAATAACCTATCTTTTAGTTTTTAATTCTTCTTTTAATAAATCTAATATTTCATTATAGGCTTGAATTGGTGTTTTATTCCCCTCATCAACTTCAACTATTATTGTTAATATTTTATATGTTTCCATAATAACCTATCTTTCTTTTATTAGTTGTTCATAAGTTGTGAATCGAATTAATTACTTTTACTCAGTATCCAATCCGAACTTTTTGATGTCAGAAACACCTTTTTTATTATTTTTAAGAACATATTTAAAGATTCTCATAACTCGTTATTTCAAATTTAATATATTCCTGACCCTTTTTTACCAATTCCTTTTCAACAATAGCCCTGTAAATTCTTTTATCGTCAAAATTATATTTCTTCTGAAGAATATCCTGGAACGCTTTAACGGGATTATCCCAATCGGACCCAATATTGCTGAAACCAAATTTAAAATAAATCTGCAATTTACCTTCAGGTATAAACAGCATTTTCGGCAACAACACGAACATCAACAATCGCTCATACCCTCTATATTTATCCGTCTTATATCTTTTTCCCTTCCAACATTCATTAACGGATAATGGTTTAACCTTGATCAATTCCATATCAATCTACCAATAACTTAAACTGAGTTTTGTCAACGTAATACGGATAGAACTTTTTATGAACCAATAATAATTGGTGCTTATCGGTATATTCGGCCATTTCCCTGTTCGGTTTAGCTTCGTCATAAATTCCACCGATCTCAAAAATATCCTTCCAATGAAGGCAATGATGTTCTTCCAAGCCTACACATTTATATCTTTTGCCTGTTGTTTTTACCTTTTTTGGTTTTGTGAATATTAGCATGATTTATAATTAAAAGTTTTCCCCTGGAAATTTTGATTTTAATAGCCATACAGGAGCTTCAAGTTCCTCTTTTTCAGCATCAAAGTTACATTTTGATTTAGGGAACCATTCTTGGTCTCCTTCACAATCTAACAGCCATGCTTTATCTAATTCTTTAATTAATTTAGCTTCTATTATAATTCCATTTTCAATTTCCATCATTCTTAAATTCTACACTTAATTTGATTCATGTATAAACGGACAAAATCCATCTGCTCTACCTGTGCTTACTGTTAAACCTAAAAAACACCAAGCATGGTCTCTAACTTCATCACAATCTCTTGTATAATCAGAACATCTATTCTTACAACTATTAGATTTTACTAATGATTTTAATTTTATTTCCATTATCTACACTATTTATGTATTAATTCGCTTTTGTATTTCATTGTAACGTTTATTCTCGTAGAATTTCGCAATCGCTTTTTCTTGGTTTTTAATTCGTAATTTGAATAACCTTTTCCCTTCTTCAAATGTTTTTGCTAATGTCATAATAACCTATCTTTAATTTTTAATACTCATTAGTTCTATCAATATGCTCTCCGCATACACTACATGTTTCTGAGTCTGGTTCCCAACATCTAGTTGCGTAACTATCTAATTCAGCATATACATCTGATTCATTATTTTTATTTATTCCATCCGCACAATCACTACAAATACATTCTTGTACCGGTGATTCTGGATATTCTTTCGTGTATGTTCTATATAAATTTTCTACCATCTTTAGTTTTTTGTATTTTGTATAACTTCTGTTGTAAAAATTAAATTAATTCCATTTTTATTTGCTCTTTTTTGAAAACACAAAGGGCAAATTATTTCTTCCCTTTTACATAATTTATTCCAAAGTTCATTTGGTGCATACCATGTTACATTTGGGTTTCCACATTGCCAACAAAAATTTTCTGGGTAAGAGGAACCTTTTATATTTTTCATTCAAAATGGAGTTTTATTAAATTCGATTTCCATATTAGGCCTTGCTACAAAAACGTTTTTGTTTGTAGCATCTTTTATTTCTTCAATGAACTGTTTTTCATCTGAATTGCCGTCAGATAAATGAATCAGGACAATGTTGTTCACTTGGCTCAGATCGTTGGCTAAGAGTAGTTTCTTACACGTTTCTAAACTTAAATGGGATGTAAGTACCCTATTACGAATAATCCCATGCAAAACGCCTGATTCATCCCTTTGGTCCAATATTTTTTCACTGTAATTGGCCTCAATAATAATGTTGTTGAGATTTTTAAAGGTATAGGGAGAGTAATAAGAGTCAGTTAAAAATAAAATATTACCCGATTCCGGGTGATTTATAAGGAAGCCTAGAGGCTCAACAGCATCATGTTTAACATCAAAGGGAAGAACTGTAAAATTGCCAACTTTAAATTTCTCTAAATGTTTAATAACTTTAAAACGGTGTGAAGTTCCATTAATCTTACTGAAGGTCCCAGCCGAAGCATAAACATCTATTCCGGCATTGGCTACATCTAAGGCTGATTTGCAATGATCGAGGTGGTGATGTGTTATGATATTGAACTTAATTTTATTAATATCAAAATTTATAGCCTTTTTTATCAAAGGAAACCCTACCCCACATTCGAGTAATAGAGCTTCCTTATCAGTCTCTAGGATATAAGCATTGCCAAGAGAATTGCTATTTATGACCTTGAGTTTCATCTATTAAAAAAATCAGATTCAATTAAATCGTAATTTTTACAATCAGAAGCGTGTTCTCGGAATAATTCTAAATCTTTTTCTGCATGAGCTTCATCTTCTTTTTTATAAACCCTCACAATTCCAAATCCAGAATTATCGCTATAATTATATGTTAATACAAGTGCTTTCATAACACAATTTTAATGATTAGTCCCAATAAGAATTAATGTCCTCATAGTTTGGGTATTTGTCTTTTAAAAACATTACGGCTTCCTCTCTTAAAAGATCAGTTTGCTTATAATATTCTCTTGTATCTTCACCCCTCACAACATGATTAGTTTCAAAAAGGACTACTTCACCCTCACTATCTACAACTTTATAGCTTAATTGGTCTTTAACTTCATAATTTCCAATAACATTAAATCTTCTACTAAAATTAATGTGAGAACTTCTGTCATAAAAAGCAGCCTTATAAAAAAACATTGCTCTTTCCCTTCCTTTGTTATCAACAAGTTTATTCCACATAGAATGGTCAGTAGCTTCTTTTTTCCAACCTTCAGGCATTTCAACATCGTAAAATATTTCGTCACCTTCAGTAACACCAACTACTTTGATGCCCATCTTCTCATATTGATCTTTAGCATCAACATCTCTTGTATTTGAATTAGTTGGCAATTGGCTACTGTTGACAAGTTCTTTTTGCCCCTGAGCCTCTTGTCTCTCAATTGCATTTGGATTTCCTCCCATTAACCATTCTGGATTTGGATTCTTCTCTGTGTTCGTTGTTTTATTCATAATTTTAAGTTTAAGTTATATATAATTTAAATTTAAAACCCAGGGCCTCTTGGTTTCAACTCCGTATTAGGTGAATCATCAATTTGAGTTTGCCCACCCTCATCAACAATAGGCTCTCTAACAGGTTTAACATCCAATTTGGGTGTTTTTTTAGTTTTCTCATTATCATTTCCAGTCGTTTGCTGAGCTTGTTCTTTGATTTTTTCTACATATCCTTCAAGACCTTTAACCCTTTCAGAATATTCTTCAGCAGTTTCACCAGTGTTTATAGTAATTTCTTTACCATCCACTACAACAACATCCACTTCAACATTATCAACATCAATAGTAATTTCCTCTTTGTTGGCATTTTTATTAATGTCATGCTCTTTGTCGGCCAATGCACGATCTTTATTAAAATCACTTCCAGGATAGAATAAAACGTTGTCATCTGAACCTCTAATTAACAATTTACAAGCGCGATTGATAACCGTCTTATTAGCCATTTGATCAGGGAAATTTTTATGGGCTGGTGATGCACCTTTCATCGCGCCTTGGCCCCATGATTGCTTGATTTGTTCAATTTCCATAATTTCAGTATTGATAGAACCATCAGCGAGTTTATAAACCGCATAAGCACCAGCAACCTTTTTAGTGCCTAAATTCTTTAAGGTTTGCTCATGTTTGGTAACTCTCTTTCGGCCTGTTTCAATATCAATAGCGAATTCAAATTTATCACCTTCAAAAATCGTAACAGGATTTATCCACTGTAACCCTCCATATCTTTTGGCTAAAATTATGTTACCTGTATATTCAACATCACAAGACAATTTGTTGCCGTACATGATAAGATTACATTGTTTTTTCATTGGGGATAATCCCAATACAACCATTTTCAACAGGGCATTGGCAATACTTTCTTGAGTGCAATGTTGTAAAGCAAATTGATTTTGCTTGTTTTTTGTCTCTACCAATATCAAATAGGCAGATTTTAAAGCGTTTTCAGCAGAATAGTCCTTTGGCAGTCTCATTTCCCCGGCTTGGTGAAGAACATTGATTTTCGCTAGCACCGAACTAGAAATATTTTTTTCAACAGCCTTGGTTAATTTTGTCGTAGTTTCTGTATTGTCTTTCATCTTTTAAAATTTAAGTTATTATTTTATTGTTAATTCTTCTCCTGTTAAAGCAAAGTATAGGTTTTGTAATTTATGAACGTATTTAATTTGAATAGTATCATTAAATAGAAATTTCCCTTAGTAACCTTAAACTTTTGTTGATTATCTTTCCATTTTAAATGATTCCCTATCCTTAATTCAGTTCCTTTCATATTAAGCTATTTTTAATTCTTTATCCTTTGTAACCACCAACCTGATCAATTGTGATTTTACAGGTATCAGTTCGTTTACAGACTCCGAGTGATCAACGAAAATAGGCGCATTTACCGAATGATAATCGGAAAGCGTGTTAATGATGTCTAAACCGACATTAATGCAAGCAGCGCTGTTTAAATCGCTAAATGGAACCCCATTGTACAGTGTTTCGCAACATGGTTTCAACCCTTCATTGATTTGAATTTCAAACAGCTTAAATTTAGCATATTTGAATTTGCCGTTAATTTTTTCTTCCAGCATATCAACCTTGGCCCTGGTGAATTCGTCAATAATGAATTCATCTTTTTCCAATTCAGAAATTTGTTGGGCCAAGCTCTTTTCCTTGTCACCTAATTCCTTGATGCGTTTTTTGGCAAGGGCAATAGTGTTTTCAGTAGCAAGCAATTGTTTTTTTTCATCAATCAAATCATTAATCTTTAATTTATCCTCATTCAATTCTTGATAATCAACCGTAGGAACTTCACTGGTGTTCGCTTCTAAAACATTTAATTCCTTAACTAATTTTTGATATTCAACATGATCTTTCAAATATTCTTCGAGTTGAGGTTTTTTGTAGTTTTCAACAAGTTCGGTTTCTAAATCAATTTCAGTTTTTAATTTAACAAGTTCCAGGTGCAACGAATTATATTCCTTCAAATTTACATCTATATTTCTATTAAGGTTTTCAACTTCTTCTTTTAATTCAAGACCGCTTTTGTTGATAGCAGCTAACCTTTCGGATTTTGCCTTATTAAAATTATCTTGATACTGAATTTTTTTACCATCAACAGTTTCTTTAGGTAGTGGCCTTTTACATTCATTACAAACACCGCTAATTGGGTCAAACTTCCATTGTTTAGCATTTAGTGTAGTCCAATCATCACGTAATACATTCATTTTTTTAGTAATACCATCCCTACCTTCTTTTAAGCCCTTTGTTAGAGATTTTAAATATAGGTATCTTTGCGTTTTGGTATCAAAAACAAATTTTAAATCCGTTAGCTTTGAACGCTTATTCAATTCCTTAGCATCCAAGATTTTTTGTTCCGAAAACTCAATGTTTTGGATTGTTTTCTTAAGATCAAATACTTTGTTTTGAGTCTTAAGATGTTCATTTTGTGCGCCTTCCAAGGCCTTTGATTTGTTTAGAATTTTATCCTCCACTTTCGCGAGATTTGATTCTAAGGAAACTACATCAAACATTAGTTCTTTAAAATCAAGGGGTCCAGGCATACCCCTGGTAGCCTCGTCTATACGGGTAGGGATAAGTTTCAGATCATTGTTCAACAGCTTCTTTTTTGATGCAATTTCTCTTTGATAAAGTTCAATTGTTTTTTCACCAAGGCTTGTTATAAATTTCAAAAAATTCTCATTGTCACCAATAACATCCTGATCTGAGACATCACCGCATACATCAATAAGCACATTTCTCCGGTCCTTCCAGGGCAATGAATTAAAATAAAGAGGGCTTGTAATCAATCTAAAGATACCTTCATCAACCAATTCACCAATCTTTTGCTGGTATTCATTTGCTAATAGTGGCACATCATTCCAATAATACAAGGTTTCATTGCCTGTAAATTCGGCTTCCAAGGCACCTCTTTTCTTCACCCATTTTTCTTTATAAAGCCTTTTTAATACAACTTCAGTGCCATTAACATCCAACCATACAGCAACCGAATGTTCAATCTTAGGAATTGCAACATTGTTTTTATCAAGTGTCTTGATGTTGAATTGGCTTTTATCATCACTGTTCTTACCGAATAAAACCCAGGTGAAAGCATCAAAGATAGTGGTCTTTCCTGTTTCGTTCTTACCACTTATATTTGTGATTTTGTCTTGAAATTCAATAATAAGATTCCTAACCCCTTTGAAGTTGAATAGCTCCAACTTTTTAATAAATATTGTGTTCATTTTTTAAAGTTTAAAGTTTTAATGAAAAGTATTTTCCAAATTTTTTCTAAATTCAGCAACCATTTCATCAACAGTTATTTCACCATCTGAAACAGCTTTATTTAATTGGTTTTTCTATTGGTGTAGTGGGCTCTGCAAGAAAAAACCTTTTACCTTTAACTGATGGTTCAACAGAATCCCACACGAATCCCATTTCATCTGCCATTGTTTGCCAAAGTTTGTTTGCTTTCTCTTGTTTACTTTCTAGACCAAGCCACACCCCAACGTATATGACTGGCTCTTGATTACGGCTTATATCATAAATAGCCTGTAATTGTTCTTCGGACATTTCAAATTCTTGTTTCATTTTTTTATAGTTTAAAGTTTTATAATATTTCTTTCATTAATTCATCAACGGCCTTGGAATTCTTAACCCAAAGATCGAGAGGCATAAAACCATCATCCGAATAAACTGCAACCTCCTAGGTGTTAAGTAATTCAGCATGATTCTTTATAATCAATCCCCTTCTTTTTGTGAACATATTTTGAATCAGAATGGAAACGGTATAAACGCCACCTACCAATAATCTTAGGGAATTCGGATATGCAAACAACTTTTTGGTCTATGTGATAGTCAATGCTCATAATTAATTATTAAATGATTCTAAAGCGTCCTTTAAAGCACCTAATTTACATTGAGCATTTTCCCATTGTATTAAAGTGCAGGCTACCTCTGCTTCTGCGTTTTTAATATCATTTTTAAGTTCTTGTTCGTGATTTAATTTAGCAGCTATTTCTGACCACTTTTTACTCATAATCTTATAGTTTAAAGTACTGCAATCTACGTTAAATTATTTTCTTGTACAAGAAAAAGTTAACTTTATTCAATCATATTGTCTAATTTCTTTAAATTTTCAAGAAATTTCTCGTTTTTTGTCCTTCCATTGAGATAAACCCAGTTTCTAGGGTTCTTTTTTATCATTTTTTCCTCAATCATTCGAGTTATCGGTCTGGGAACTCCTTTTTCTATTAAAGAACTCCTGGTTTTAGCCAATTCTAAAAAATAATTTACGTCTGCTTCCATTTTTTATAAATATTAATTAAAAACAAAGTTCTTTACTTGTTTCAGTCAGAGAAATAACTAATCGAACATTAAGTCTATTTCACCTTAAGCCTTCATTATCTCTCCAATAAACATCAAACGTCTGAATCCGTTTGCAAGCTAGCCTGTGTTATTCACATCATTAAGCAATCCCATTTTCAGTCTAAAGGAATTTCGCGCTTTACGCTACCGTTTATCATTCAAGCAAAGAACTTTGCGTTGCTAAATTAATCATTTATTTTTTATTGTACAAGAAAAGTTTATCTAATATTTTTTCTAAAACGGCAACAACTATTGAATTTCCAGCCTGCTTGTACATTTGAGTATCACTACAAGGCATTATAAAACTGTCCGGGAAGTCCATCAGTCTGAAACACTCTCTTGGTGTTAATCGTCTTATTTTAGTACCACAAGGTATTAATGTTTTTGTTAAATGTGGTGTACTTCCATGAGTTCCCGCTGGAATAGCACCTATGATACCATTAGAATCATAAAAACAGTCTTGTTGATGTTTACCAAATTGCGTTTTTATTATTATTCCTTGATTACAAGCTGTATCTAAAGTCTGAGCAACCCCTTTACCAACTCTACCTCTACGAGTTTCTGAATTAGGCACACTAAAATTTATACTATCACCCTCTTTTGCTGTTTCATAACCTTTTTTAGTGGCTGATTTTACTATAATTGAATTATCTGTTGGTGCAAAACCTACACTAGCCCTAAGAGTATTTCCAATATCATCATCTTTTTTAGGCTTCCATTTAAAACCTGTGCCTTTTTCTTCGTGACGTTCTTTATGCGCTAGGAAGCCTTTAATCAATTTGTCACTCAAATAATATTTTTTATCAACATCCATTTCAAGTACATCTTTCAATCGTTTAGTTAAATGTTGTTTTTTAGGAAAATGAAAATAATTATCAACATCGTCACGAATACCGATGATAAAAACACGCTCTCTATTTTGTGGCACTCCATAATCTTTTGCGTTTAGAACTTTCCAATAAATATGGTAGTCTAAACTTTCTTCATGTGGAAAAATTACAGAGTCTCCATTAACTGATTTACCACCCAAATAATCCAACCAACATCTAAACGTTCTCCCTATTTCATCTTTAGGATTTTTTTTATCATCCGAAAGCAAACCTTTTACATTCTCAAAAATGAAATACCTAGGCTTATTGTTTTTTATGAATTTATGTGAGTTATAGAATAGGATACCTCGATCATCGTCTTGGCCCTTACGCTTTCCGGCTATTGAAAAACTTTGGCAAGGAGGTGCGGTCATATAAACATCCAATGGTTTTTTAGGAATTATACGATCATAGACATCAAAAGGAAAATAACCAGGCACTCCATAATTAGCAATATAAGTTTCCCTAGCATACT
>SDBT01007363.1_pt1 | contig 18103 bp, 10 predicted proteins | sample 2277101 | NCBI WGS metagenome assembly SDBT01 (sample SAMN10404973, study PRJNA504765) | marine sediment metagenome | isolation source: marine sediment core GS10_PC15, 103 cmbsf | place: Arctic Ocean: Southern Knipovich Ridge | collected 2010 | reverse complement strand
TGGCGTGCCAAAGTTTTTTCCGAAAACGAAAGAAATATCTGCCGGAATTGAGTGCATTATTGACAGAAAATTTTCACATTCAGGCCGCGTAAAAACAGGAAAACTCAATCGTAAGCAGTATAGACAGCATCTAAGCCCTGGAACGTTTGCTGCCAGAGCAACTCATCTGGTTCTGAGTAGCCACCCGGCCCACACGGGTCGTTCGAGTAGATGCTCACCGTCGCCGGCCCGAGTGTACCCTGCTGGCCGTACTGCCAGGAGATCCAGAAATGGATATCCTCGACAGGGCCGGTTTCTGAGCACTGCCAGTCATCAGCCAGCTCACCTTGCAAAGGGATCATTCCCATAAAATTGAGCCAGAAGGATACATCCCAGCCGGTTGGGTCCGGTGTTTGTGGGAAGTGCATTTTGTGGCCATCGCCCGGGTACCAGCCGACCGGTGCCCCACCACCCAGTGCCACAGGTGCGCCAACAAAGAAGACAAGCGCACATACCAATAACAATTTTAGTTTTAATCCTACCATTTTTTGAATCCTCCGAAAAAACGTTACATTACTTTGCCAACATTTCATACTCTACATAATATATATTATTAAAGCGGGAAAAAGACGAGGTGGGCCCGGGATGAGTAAACTCGAGATAGAAGGAGTGCGCCCAACCGTTGAAAAACCTCAAATCGTAAGAGTAGCTTCTCACCTTATTTGTCTCCGTGCTATTCTCCACCTTTTTCTAAAACGCTATCTTCCCAGTGTCTCATAGTTTAGCCGCTTGTCAACTCCAGGTCAACAGAATTATTCTGCCAAAAAAGATGGTTTCCTATTGGTTAGGTAGGAATTGCCACGTAACATCAGCCACAATAAGAAGATACAAGAAACATGCACAGAGGCAGAAAGTTAAAAAAAAACAGGAAAAAACATTTGCTTCTGTTGAGCACAGACCCAGATTCCGATTTTCGACAAACGCCACGTAAAAAACAGAGCCGCGGCGGTAATTTTAATTGTCGTTGAACGGCAAGAATAATTGTCGCTGATAGGTACTCTTTGAAATCCCAGAAAACCTCTACAAACACCCTCATTCCTTCAAAACGCCGCTACTACGGAAGGTAAAAAGGGAATCCTGAAAAGGGGTGGGAATAACTTGGCGCTGAACCTGAGTACACGCTTTACAGAAGATTATCACGATACCACTGTATCGCCTTTTCGAGCCCGGAGCCAAAATCGACCACGGGTTTGTAGCCAATTACCTTTTGGGCCAGGCTGATGTCCGCAAGTGAGTGCTTGACGTCGCCCGGTCTTAGAGCAGCGTACGCTGGCTCAATATCCTTGCCGAGAAGCTCGTTCACCAACTCGATGACCGAGTTTATCGTTATTCGCTGGCCGCAGGCAATATTAACCACCTCGCCTTTGGTCTGTTTTGCGCGAGCGGCAAGGAGATTCGCTTCAACCACATTATCAACGTACGTAAAGTCACGGCTCTGCTGGCCGTCCCCATAGACGGTGGGCTGTTCATCTTTTAATATCGCCGTCACAAAGGCAGGTATCGCAGCGGCATACTGGCTGGTCGGGTCCTGGTACGGGCCGAAAATATTGAAGTAGCGAAGCGAGATAGTCTCAAGCCCGAAGACCGTGTAAAATACCTTGCAGTAGTATTCTCCGGCAAGCTTGGCCGCCGCGTAAGGTGAAAGAGGCTCGGCAAGCATCGTCTCAATCTTCGGCAACGTGGGGCTGTCGCCGTAAGCCGACGAACTCGAGGCATAAACAAAACGCTTTATCCCCGCATCGCGAGCGGCCACAAGCAAGGTAAAAGTGGCGTCCACACAGTGTTTATGTGTCAATGCCGGGTCTTCGATGCTGCGCGGTACCGATGGAAGTGCTCCTTGATGAAGCACAACATCAATATCTGCCATTGCCTCCCGGGACACCTCGTCATCACCCATATCTGCCTCTATAAATTCAACCTCCTCCATAATCCCGTCAAGATTGCTCTTCTTGCCGGTCAGCAGATTGTCCACGACCCGTACAAAGCAGCCCTGCCAGATGAGTTTTCTGCAAATATTTGAACCGATAAAACCGGCCCCGCCGGTAACCAAAAATCTTTCCATAAAAAATGCTCCGATTAAAAAGCTAATGGTCTGTCAGAAGTGTTACTATAATAACACAATTATCTTTATGGGTCAAACCGGCTGAACCACCTGGATCTGCTGGTATGCCTGGTAGGACCTGTAAACTTCCCGGAAGTAGCCGCCTTTCATCGACCTGACTCCCACCAGGACACCACCGATTAGATTCGCGTTGATATCGCGAAGCTCCCGCAAGGTTCGCTGCGCCGCTCCCCGCCTTGTCGCCCCGGCGTTAAACACGACAATAGTGCCGTCGGCCTGCGCAGCAAGAATCTTGGCGTCAGTCAGCAAAAGCGGCGGGCCGTCAATTACAACACTGTCATATAACTCGCGACTCTTCTCGAGCAATTTGGTCATGTTTGCACTGCCCAAAATCTCCGCGGGATTCGACGGCAGTGGGCCGCTGTCAATAATGTCAAAACCTTCAATCCCGCTGGTCCTTACGACGTCATCATACTCACATTGGCCCATCAGGTAATTGCTGAGCCCAAAATCAACATGCTCGGCAACAGAACCGTCAGCTTCGGTCCTCGGGAACAGCGTCGCCGTCGAGGGTCTGCGGAAGTTGGTGTCTATAAACAAAATCTTCTTGTCTTCGGCAACCAGAGTCGCAGATAAGTTGACTGCTACTGACGTCTTCCCGTCGCCGGCCCTGCCGCTGGTGACAAGCAACGTTTTGTGCGATTCACCGGAGCCCGAAAGTCTAAGGTTGGTTCTGAACTGCCGATAGCACTCACTCATAATCGAATATGGCGCCTGACGCACCACATGGAAAAGGTCAACTCCTTCAACATCATCATCTTCGTCCGCATGGCAAATCATCCCCAAAAGAGGCACACGCAAATGCTTCATTACATCGCTCGGCGCACGAAGCAGATCATTGAGCAATTCAATCGCAAATGCGAGGCCGATACCAACCATCAGCCCAAGTACAAATCCGCCGGGCAGAAATATTTTTATTTTAGGAAAGCTCATCCGCAGCGGCTCGGGCGCCAGCCCAACCATCTTGACCTTAGATATGCCCGGGTCTTCCATCAGTGCATACAGCTTTTCAATATGAGTGTCCATTTCCTCCAGCAGCTTTTGCTTTTCATCCCTGATAGTCAAGTACTTCTCGTAATTCGCACGCAGATTGTCCAGATCCTTGTGCTCCATCTTTGCCTCGTTTAGCTGTTTTTGCAGTGCAGCGAGTTGCTCAGTTAATGAAGTCATTTGGTCTTCCGCATTCCTCAGATTCGCCCTTCTTCTTATCTCTGCAATTTCATTTTGTCTGTATGCCAGGTCAAATTTAGCCTGCTTAAGTGCATCTCTCATTTGTCTGACCCGTCTATGATTTTCCCCGAATCGGTTCAACTGCTGCGCGAGTCCCAGCTCAATATTGGCGATTGTTCGCCTCATTCCCGATGCAATAGGATCACGTTCTATCTGCTCTCTTACAATTACATCAAACTCCCCCTCCGCCCGTACCCTAAGAGTCGTAACAAAGCTCTCAATCTGAGCTACGTTGCTTTGAAGTTCGTTTTTCATATTTTCCAGCCCTGAGAGCTTGTAGTCAAGATAACCCCGAAATCCTCGCCCGCCAAGATTCGTAAACTCTGTTCCCTTGCGAATGGTCTCGAGCGTATCGTTCGCCTGTTGCAACTCACCTCTCAAGCGACGCTGCTGGTCTGTCCGTTTCGCCAATTGCTCTCGTACATCACGCGTGGCAATGTCTTGCTGCCCTTTCAAGAACAAATCCAGCATCTCGTTTACAATTAGAGCTGACTCTTTCTTGTCATGACACTTCATTGACAACATAATCCAGTTGCCCTCTCTCTGCGGGCTGGCTCTTAAATTGTCCTCCAAATCCTCAACCGTTTTGGGAATATCATTATTGAACCGCTTAAACCATTCAGTATCTCGAATCTTGTCCCTGCGCAACAGGTTTTCGAGGGTACTTTGCTGCTTTATAAACGCAGCTTTTGTGAAACGAAGCTGATAGGCCAAGTCCTTGTTTCCCGGTGAACTGGCAATCTCCATAGGATCGGCTGTTCCCGGCGGTAAAACCTCAATGGCTGTTTGAGCCGTATACGTCGGCAGAAACCTCCGGAAAAGATACCAAGCCACGCCGCCAATTACTAAACCTAATGTCGCCGAAAATATCATCAACAATACGTGCCGCCGTAGAATTCCGATAATTTCCTTCGGCGTCAACGTTGGTGCCCCCGCGGCCATCGGGGGTCTCGGACCAGGTCGTCTGACCATTGCACCAGGACTTGTTGGTTGTATCTGTCCGGTCATCTTACACCTTTTTCTCTAATACTACCCAAAATACATCACGCTGCACATTCCACCCTGAGTCCAACACTTAAAACTTCCAAACAGCAACACTTTACAATACACCTAACCATGTGTACCGTCTCTCTACTGCAAAACTCGCTCGATCGCTTTCATCAACTCTTCTTTATCCTTTTCCGATACCCTACGCCCGGCGACTTCCAGGGCCCGCCGGTATGACCCAGCCGCACCGGCCTTTTGGCCAAGTCCCTCCTGAGCCATCCCAAGATGCTCGTAAACGTCCCATGAAACAGCCATACTCTTTCTCTCAAAAATCTGAATTGCCATTTGTAGCATCTCTTCAGCCTTTGCATAGTCTCCTGTCTTGCAAAGCACATAAGCATAGGTGTCCATTATGCCCGCATCGTTCGGCGATGCTTCGTGAGCACGCCTCGCGCATTCGACAGCCTTATCAAGTTGCTCATTGTTATCCGTGAGAAAATATGCCAGATTGTTCAGAACGCTCGTGTTATTTGGCTGCTTCGCCAATATCTTCTCAAATCCCAAAACAGCCGGCGAAATATACCGTTTGTCCGAAGTCTTCATGTACGCCATCGTCAGCGTGTTAGCCTTGTTAAACATCTGTTCAATCCACACCGGGCTTTCAGGGTCAATCAATGACAAGAACTTGTCGATGTACCCCAACGCCTTGTTGTATTCGCCTCTTTGTTGAGTCAGCTTAAACATCATCAGGTTCGCCGCCAGCGAATCCGGATTCGCCCGCAGCTTCTCGTTGCACCACTTGCCCACTTCTATTTGCCCGACAATCTTCGACATGTTCTGCAGTATCCCAAGGATAAGTTCATTATTAGTACCACATTTCTCAATCGCCTTTCGATAATAATCCATCGCTGTCGCTTTGCTGCCCATCATAAATCGGGCTTGCCCCATCTGGGCATAGGCAATGGGCGCAAACTTTGTATCGATGTACTTTGCAGCATACTTCAACAATTCCTCGTACTTCTCGCCACGCCAAAGCGCTTCAAGATATTTATCCAGCGCTCGCACGTACCCTCCCTGGCCCTGGCTTAGCTCCCAGGATTTGCTCAAAAGTTGTTCTGCCTGTTCGTACTGCTTTTCCTGCAAAGCAAATTGGCCTGCGCGAAAATGCCAGATTCCGCTGTCAGGATACTTTTGGAGAGTCTCATCATAAAATTGCTTCAAATCGGTCGTTCGGCCCGTTTGCAGATAGAGCTGTTCCAGCATAGTCCTGACGCGTGGCGGGGCCTGCTGATTCTTCAACGCGGCCACAAGCTCGCCTATCGCCACTGTCAATCTGCCAATCCGATGATACGCCATTGCAAGTTCCATCCGAATCTTCGGATTCGTGTCAATATTCTTGCTCTTCTGCAAATCTTCCACCGCCTGGTTAAAATCACCGAGAAAGCGGTTCACCTGACCGCGAAGCCGCCACGCCACTGCACTTTCAGGATCGACCTGGAGGTTTTGGTTCACAAGTTCCAGAGCCCTTTTCAATTGACCCTTCGTCATCGCACTCCATGCCTCTAACAGCATCCCTTTTGCCTCATCGGGATATCTTTCTCTGAAGCTTGCCAGCTTGAGTTCTGCTTCCTTAACAAGTCCGACTTCGAGGTACGCCTGAATTTGCATCAACTCGTTTTCCGGTGTATTTTCAAGTTCTACCACCTCTTGCGAATACTTCATCAGTGCTTCCTTGTCCTCAGTTTTGCTCGCTATAATCGATAATCCTCTGACAACAGTTATGTTTTCCGAGTTCTCATCGTACCTCTTGCCCAGCATGTCCCTTGCCTTTTCGTACCGCCCGTCCCGCAAATAAAACTGCCAGAGAGAGTCCTCCTGGCCCGTGAACAACTCTGTCGCTTTGTCCCGTTTGCCCGTAAGACGCAAAAACTCCGAATACGCGTCAAGAACAGCCTTGTTCTCGGGGGCCAGTTTATAAGCTTTCTCGTAGGCTGAACCGGCGATATCCAGCAGACCTGCTCTTCGCTGGTTCTCTGTCTCTTTCAAGGCCATCCTCATCGCCATATTGCCCAACATCAAACTGTTGTCCACATTTGGGAACCTTCTCAGCAAGCGCTGCCTCACAGCAAGTGCTTGTGCCGGTTCCCGTTCACTTATATACTCAGCGTATATACTGCAAAGATTCCAGTCGTCCGGGTTCAGAACCATCGCCCTTACCAGGGCCTGCTCGGTCTCGGCAATTTGGTCGGAAGTTACATTTCCGCGCAGCCGCAAGTTCCGGTTATACAATACCGCCGCCACCTGCTTTGCAATTGCCTCATCCAAAGGATTAAACCTTTGCGCCGTCTTAGCATCGCTGACAGCGTCGTCATAATTACCCAAGCTACCGTTAATCTGGCTCCTTAACAGATAACCGTTCGGAAAAACAGGTCGAATTTTCAGACAGTTGTCCAACCTGTCGAGCGCAATTTGAGAATCTCCTTTGGCCATCGCAAGCCTTGCAGCGAAAAGGTTACCCTCACACTCGTCAAGATTTTTGTTTCGAGCCTGTTGAACCAATTCTTCGGCCAGAGCCATATCTTTGGCCGACAAAGCCATCTCAAACAGTATCGCAACGACCAGTTTCATACCAGGAGCCGCCTCGTAGACCTTTTTATATACCGACATGGCTTCGTCAATCATGCCGCGAGACCTATAATATCGTCCCAACTCAGTAAACCGCTCCTGTTCATCAGGAATGTCTGCAATAACTTCCTCTTCGATCTGGTTCAGTCTTTTCGGCGAGACGGCCGTCGGATCAGGCTCATTAAGCCGTCGTTTATAAACTTGAGCCTGTATGTTGTTGGGCGAATATGTAAGGAATTTATCAATCAAACTCCTTGCCCGGTCAATCTCGCCATCTGCGACATAACGATTACAAAGGGCAAGTACTATATCCAACCGATCGGGCTTCTTTTCCAGCAACTGCTCACGTAACTGTTTCAACTGGCTTCGATACGTCCTCAGCTCCGCTTGCTCGTATAACATCGTTTCAGCCGGTTTCTCCTCGTCCACCAAACCCAGTTTCTGTCTTCTCTGTGAAGCGATCCGAGCGATACGACGTTGTACCAGAGAAAGCCTCAGCCCAATCGCATCGGCTGCATCGGGGTCCATCTGTGCCAATTGTTCTTCAGCATCGTCGAACTGACCGGCATGAATATATCCGCGTATCCGAAGGCTTTTACTGCGATCGCTTGACGGACGCGCCCCTTCGTACGCGTCCACCATCGACACTGATTTTGTCGGGGCACGCAGTACCAGCAGGATTTGGGCATAATCCAACAGCGCCTGCGGCTTTTGCAGGGCAATGCTGGGCCGCTTGAAAAGCGCACTCTCAAGTAACTCACTCCTGGCTCCTATCTCGGCCCTGTTCTCAAACACTCTTGCCAGCATGTAAGAAAGCATCAGGTCCCGCTGGTCGGCAGCCTTCAACTGCTCGTACGCATTAAACATCTGCCGTATAGCTGTCGTCGTGTCCCCCTTAACCAGCGCCAGCATACCGTGCCACTTCACGACATGCACATTGTCTCCAGTACCTATGAGTTGTTCAATTTCATGGATTGCCTGCTCGGCTTTTGCCGTCCATTCCAGTCTCTGCTCCTCATCTCCCGCCCGGCCTGCTTCAAACGCCTGCTCGATACACCAGCCGGCAAGTAGTCGGTACAGCATATATTTGTTCTGCCTGTGTCGAAACTGCCTTGGTCCCTGCACATCTCGGGCACCAGGCAAGTTCAGCGCGTTGTTCACCGTCTCAAGTGCCTTGGGAAGGAACTGTTTATCCTCGTAAATTGAGAACTTTCGATAATACAGTTCGGCCATCGTCATTGCATACTTTATGTTTTGACTGTCCAGTTCGACCGCTCTTTCGACGGCCTCCACAGCCTTGTCAATATCTCTGATATCCAACTGGTAGAATCTTGCCAGCGATGCATAAGCCTTTGGATCCGAACTGAATTTGCCCGCCAGAGATTCAAAATCGCTCGCCAGCGCCACCACTTTTTCGTTGCCCCTCCAGGCACCGCCCACCTCCTCCCACACAGTTCTGAGCTTCATATCCAGAAGATTTACATATGTATCAACGTTGTCGGGTGCGACATCAACAGCTCTTTCGAGAATCTCTATGGCCCTTTCATCAGCTTTCTGAGTCGCCCCAAGTACACCTTTAGAACTGTCAATCTCCCCTTTGATTATCTCCGCTCTCGCCAGGTACTTGTAAATGTCTATATTCTCAGGTGTCATCTCCGTTAGTAGCTCCAGCTCTGCCACTGCCTCCTTCAAGGCCTTTTCCCGATCGCTCACCTGCCCAAGTCCCGCCATTTCCATCATCGCTCGAGCTTTCGCCGCCAAAACATACTCGTCAGGTGCCAGCAGTTTCTGATCTATTACCTGTGCCAGTTCTGCCGCCGTCGACTCTACCGTTTGCCAGACTCCGGGATTTCCGCTGTCACCTATTTCATAGAAATACTTCAGCAAGGCCATTCGTGCTTCTATGTTTTTCGGGTCAATATTAATCACCGTGTTCCAGCAGCCAATCGCTTTACGCCAATCAGGCTCATGCTCATGAACCTTATCGTCTATCAAATGCAATTCTGAAATCTTGAAAAGAATCTCTATCTTCAGGTCATCGTCTTTCGCGCTGACATAAGCTTGCCTGTAATTGCGATCTGTGCCCTCGTAATCGTATTGCGCCAGAGCCACCTCCGCATCGGCTAAGAATTTTAACGGGTTCTTGCTAAAGCGCAGAACTACCACTACCACCCCCAATAGAAAAACCGCCAGTATTACCGAGCCCATAAGCGCGACTCTCTTGTTCAATCTCTTCTTCGCCATAAGTCCTTCCTTAATTCTCCAATTGGTCGGTTGTTACCGCTTCACAACAGGCTCACCCGCCGTTCCGGACAGGTAACTTAGAGCTGTCAATATTAGCTCTGGCCCAGTCAGGCCAGTGGTCTCTTTCCATGACGGGCAAAACCACAGACAAAAGCTTCTCACTCGCACCAATCGCTTCTGCTTTGTCCGGGAAAACCTTGCCGCCCGGACCACCACCGTAAAACTTCCATTCAACTTTCGAAAAATACGAGTACTTCCCAAAAAGGTTTCTGCCCATAATTGCCCGGGCCTCCGTTCTGCTGCCGGCATAAGCACCGTTGGTCTTGAAAAAATACAGAACCCCATACTTTGACTGCGCCTGCCATATATTAGAGCCCTGCCCAATGAAAACGACGTATCTTGCTTTAATTCTCTTGGCCGCGCCGGACTCGTGTGCCGGTTCGCTCACTGGACTGATGGCTGGCACCTCAACAAGGCCCTCAACATCCACCGATACCGATTCTGTACCCACTCTTTGGCTGCCCCCTCCCACATAGCATTCCTCCGGAACGTGGGGCACCTGATCAAGATTGCCCGTATAATATGTAATAAACAACGAACAATACCGCACGGGACTTGATTCATCCGCTTCGGTATCTACCAATTCCCATTGGATATACTCGTCCGTGCCCAACTGTTCCAGAACATCCTTGTTGGCTATCTTATGTTTGTTTATCACCTCATAAGGTGCCAGTGCGCTGGCATCCAGCATTGCCAGAGGCTTCTTCAATGGCAGCGCCAGCTTCTTAAGATGCGCCCCGGACCACTCGACAACAATCTCTTTGCTTGTCCCGGCAATTGCTAAAACCGCTACGCATATCAGAAAAGCAGGTTGAGTATATGGCTTAATGATACTTTTCATAATTCCTCAAATATCCCATTTTCGCTTTTCAACTCTAATTCAATCTTGCCGTCGCACTATTACATCCTGCTTTAGCGCACCTTCGGCCTCGAACAAATTTGACATAAACCATGCCAGAAAACCATAAAACCCGAATGCCAGCGGCAGCATTGCCATGCCTAACATGTCATGGTAAATCCCCTGTGCGTATCCCGGGTCCCACAGTATATAAATAAACCCGGTCACTGTAACACGAACGACATTGCACAATACAGCAATTGGTATCGTACTGGCCAGCAGCACGATCCGCTGCCATATCGGCCTGTCGTGCAGATACGCCATCGCAACACCCAGCGCCAAAAACGCCATCAAAAGACGCATCCCGCTACACGCCTCCGCAACATCCAGCCCCGGTTCCATCCGAACTCCTTTGTACACCACATCTATAACAACACCATTCACCGTCGCCTCCAGATCGGGCACCAAGTTAAGCAGTACCGCGGCAATCTGCGCCGCAAACTGCCGCATGGGAATTGTTATTGACCGGTATAATCTCCCCGGCAGCGGAATCGCAAATATCAGGTAGAGAACCGGAAGCCACGCATATTTCACCAAACGCCAGCCGCCCAAAAACAATACTATCGTACCGAGCATCGCCACTACCGTCAGCGGCCTGGCATAGGCGACCTTGAATTGAACAATATTCAGAGGATAGAAAATAATACAGAAAATCATGCAAACCAGCCCGATGTAATTCGGCCTGGTCTCCAGTCGAAGTATCTCTTTCTTGTGCTGATTCAGAAAATACAAGCTGAAAAGTGGTATCAGGAAACCGTGGGACCAACTCGGGTCGCTCACCCACCTGTGAACAATACCGTCCATCTCCTCACGAAACAGGTACCACAGCAAGCCGCCGATTACCAGCACCTTAACATAGATGCTAACGCCGAGCGAACCCCACCCCAACTCCTCCTGCTTATCGGAAACATCAGATACTAAAACATAATCGTTATCCGCTCTCATAATGCTAAAATATGCCTCGAAAGTCATCCCATGCACCGCCTAACGTATTTTTATTGGCGCCCATCCAGGTTTCATAAACGGGATTCGAGAAGTTGCGGGTGTAGCTAAACGAAAACCCGTAATATGCGCCGAACGCATTGCGGAGCACAGCCGCATATCTGCTGATTCCGTGAGTACCAACGTTGATCAAGTCGTATGGTTTGATAAAGAAATCCGGCTGTAAACCTTTCGCTATCTTGTCCAAATTAACCATCACCGTCACCTCTTTGTTCTGGCCGACTCTCCTGGTCACCTCCACATTCTTCGGCCAAGCCAGCCCGCCTAGCCCGCCTGCCGTGGCTATTGCCATCTTCAGCGTCATAGGACGACCTGTCAGATTAATAGGTCCCGAGCCTCTAATATTACCCATCACCCAGAACTCACCGATAATGTCAACCGGAATAGTAATCGAGTCCCCAGGACGAATCACTATATTATACCGCGGGTCCCCACCCAACAATTTGTCAACCGGAATCTTGATTATCCGCACCTGGGCGCCGGCTGTACCGATTTGCTCTAAGCCAAATCGCTCAGCGGTTTCCTTATCAAGCGGTAACGGTCCCCTGAACTCTTCAGCCCTGCGCGCTTCTCGCCGCTCAACCTCCGGTGCCGGCCCCACTCGAATAGGCAGCCACCTGCCGTCCTCGAATACCCATTCTATCCTTTCGGCCCCTCCTCGCCGACCCACCGAATCGGCGACTTCTTCGACCGGCTTGGCTTCATCATCAACATCTGATTTCGTCTCGGGTTCCAGCCCCTCAGGAGTAGCAAGCGCTTCAAGCTCCTCGTCCGTTATCATTTCCGACAACGCTATGATTATTCCACCATCGTCCGCAACACCCTTTGCATACGGAGCAATTATATCGAGCATCTCTTCTTCAGGGCTCAATTCTTTATCACCTCTGTCAGGCTCAACCGGCTTCGGCCCCGTATCTTCTCGCTCAACTTCTTCGGCCGGTTGTTCGGGCACCAACTGCTCCAGCTCGCCCACCTGTTCAATGATTGCCTCTTCTCCGGTAACCTCTCTGGACACATAGATATAGCTGACATTGAACTCTCTAACACCGCCCGCCTGGGCAATAGCATCCAACAGCCGAAGATTATATCGTGGAATGCTGAATCGGCCCGAACGCCCCACTCCCCCGCCGGAGATGGAGAATACGCGGCTTTGCGAATTCCTCAGCATTACCGAAACCGATGGGTCTTTCAATATACTTGGCGAAAGTATATTCCTGATTTCCTCCTCCAACCTCGCCTCGGTAAGACCTGCCGCGCGAACCTGGCCGACCTCAGGTATCGATATACGACCCGTCTCGGTTACCATATAGTCATTTACGAATGGCCGACCTTCAGCGAATAGTTCATATATGCTTATACGAACGACATCTCCGTTTCCAATTGTATAATCCTGTTCATACGGTATCACATCTTCGGGTCGAGGGTCTTCCGCACCGGCATACGTTTCTTGAGGCTCATCAACCACCCCCAATGAGTCCAGTATTATATTGACTACAGGCACAGGCCGAAAACGCCCAAGCTGCGTCGGGTCAAGGTAGTCCCTCGAACAACCTATACAACATATGCACAAAAACAATAGTGTCAATGTCGGACCGCAAACTACGGCCTTGGGTCCCATCGTTCTTCTAAACCCACATCTCAGTATTCTATACTTCACTTATCGTATCGCCTGTAACTTCGCCCGCGCCACTATTCCTCTTGGGCTTAAACCGTAAATCGCTACTATATCGACATATAAGCGCCCTACGGGCGCACAGAAACGGCACTTTGCCTCATAGAAATCATCGGTTTAACCATGCCGTTTCTTAACCTCTTTTCCGCCATAAGTTCAATGCTCACAGAAAATTGCGATCTTTCGTTTCACCCTTGGCCATAGCCCTTCAGGTCCGATAATCTCAAAGATAATTATCTCGCACAACAATGAAACCTCATCCTTGATGGCGTGGCCGCCGGAATGTAACTGACTGAAACAAAAAAACTTACGTTGAAATCACCTCAGCCGACAATTCACCTTCCCCCTGCGGTTTGGAAAAAATACTCGAATTGCCTTTTATACTGCGTTATCTCGTGAAATGTTCAATCCAAATGCAGCCATCCAGCTACCCCGTCAGCAGCATAAAAAGTGACCACGCAATCGGCCACGATACTTCTGCTGACGAGTCTGCAGGACTTTTCATTTGCACCCCCGACACCTTTAACATTAGGGTGCCATCCCGATTTCATCGGGACTTGGCAGTGCGAAACTACGACATTCTTATCAGTTCCAATTTTTACAGTTGCGAAAGTTTCTCATACAGCGAATACCTCGACACGACATCTTCCTTGGCCTGCTTCATCAGTGCCGCTGCGACATCCGGCTTAGATTGCTTCAGTCGGCGATACCGGTTCTGGCCGTATGCATACTCCTCGAAATCTCCCGTCGGCGCCTTCGAATCCAGTTGCAGTGGGTTCTTTCCACTATCGGCCAGTCTTGGGTCAAACCGCAAAAGCGGCCAGTAGCCGCACGCCACCGCCTTCTTCTGCTCCAAATATCCTTTTGACATATTAATGCCGTGGGCAATGCAATGCGAATAGGCAATTATCAGAGACGGCCCGTTATAGCTTTCCGCCTCCACGAACGCCTTTACCGCCTGGTTCGGATTTGCGCCCATCGCCACCTTTGCCACATAAATATTGCCATAGCTCATCGCCATCAGCCCGAGGTCTTTCTTAGGCATCCTTTTACCGGCGGCGGCGAACTGAGCAACCGCCGCCCTCGGAGTTGACTTCGACATCTGCCCGCCGGTGTTGGAATACACCTCCGTATCAAGAACAAGCACATTGACATTCTCACCGCTGGCTAACACGTGGTCTAAGCCGCCGTAGCCGATGTCATACGCCCAGCCGTCACCACCCAGCGCCCACACACTCTTGACCACAAGGTAGTCAGCCACCGTCAAAAGCTGCTTGCAATCCGCACAATCGCTCTTGGTGCACTGGGCTTTGAGCTTCGCGACTCTTTCTCGCTGTTGTTCAATCCCTGCTTGTGTGTCCTGTGTACTCAGCCCGGCCTTTATCTCATCAGCAAGACCTTGCTCGACGCAGCCGGCCTTGGCTGCCTTCTCAAGAAGCTCCGTCGCATAGGCCTGGAACTTGTTCACGGCCAGACGCATCCCCATAGCAAACTCGGCATTGTCTTCAAACAGGCTGTTGCTCCACGTCGGCCCCCTGCCATCGGCCCTTTTGGCGTAGGGCGTCGTCGGCAGATTACCACCGTAAATCGACGAGCACCCCGTCGCGTTGCCAATCATCGCCCTGTCGCCGAAAAGCTGCGTCAGCAGCTTAACGTATGCCGTCTCACCACAACCCGCACACGCTCCCGAGTACTCAAACAAAGGCCGAATCAACTGGCTGCCCTTGATGCTCGCCCTCTTGAACAGGCTCGGGTCGGTATCGGGAATCGAAAGGAAGTATTGATAATTTTCCCGCTCCTGCGCACGAATCGGCTCCTGGTCAATCATATTGATTGCCTTTCGCCCCGTCGGCTTCTTGTCAGCATCTTTCTCTGCGCCGGGGCAGTTGATAACACACGCCTGACAACCCGTGCAATCCTCCGGCGCCACCTGCACCGTAAACTTCATCCCGGCAAAATCCTTACCTTTCGCGTCAGTGTTCTTAAATGTTGCAGGAGCATCCTCGAGATACCTGGCATCATAAGCCTTAATCCTGATAGCCGCGTGTGGACAAAGCAGCGAACACTGGCCGCACTGTATGCACAACTCAGGAACCCACTCAGGAATATGAACCGCGATATTGCGCTTCTCATATTGGGTTGTTGCCGTAGGAAACTTACCGTCGCACGGCATCTTGCTCACCGGAATCTTGTCGCCGCGCCCCGCCATAATCTCGGCTGTAACATCCTTCACAAAATCCGGAGCATCATCCGGCACCGGCTTTTGCATCTTAATCCTGCTCGTTACCTTATCGGGCACCTTGACCTCAAAGACCTTATCAAGGGCCGCATCAACGGCGGAATTGTTCATCTGAACTATCTTTTCTCCCTTCTTGCCGTATGTCTTCTTAACGGCGTCTTTTATCGCCTTAACTGCCGTATCGACCGCAAGCACCTCGCTTATCTTAAAGAAGGCCGTTTGCATAATGACGTTAATCCGGGCGCCCAAGCCAAGCTCCTCGGCCAGACGAATCGCATCGATACAGTAGAATTTTAGTTTCTTATCGATAATCTGCTGTTGAACTTCCGCCGGCAGCGTATCCCAGACCTCTTCCTTTGAGTGCGCGCTCGTCAAGAGAAATGTCCCGCCGGGCCGAATCGACGAAAGCATGTCATATTTTTCGAGAAAACTCGGATTGTGGCATGCCACAAAATTCGCCCGCCTGACTAAATACGGACTGCGAATCAGCTCCGGGCCGAACCGCAGATGCGACACCGTCATCGCACCGGCCTTCTTCGAATCATAAACAAAATAACCCTGAGCATAGTTATCCGTCTGTTCGCCGATAATTTTAATCGAGTTCTTGTTCGCCCCGACCGTACCATCGGCGCCTAATCCATAAAACATCGCGGTGTAAACGCCTGTTTGGATATCGAACGACTCATCAACTTCCAGACTCGTGTGCGTTACATCATCGATGATCCCGACGGTAAACCCGTTCTTAGGCTCGCCTGCGTCTAAATTATCGAACACAGCCTTTACCATCGCCGGCGTAAAATCCTTCGAGCTGAGTCCATACCTGCCGCCGACTATCAGTGGGTACTTATCAAATGACGCAATCCCGGCTGCCATTGCCTCACCAACAGCCGTTCGAACATCCATATACAAAGGCTCACCCAACGAACCCGGCTCCTTTGTCCTGTCGAGCGTGGCGATTTTCTTGACCGTTTTCGGTAAAACCTCAATAAGATGCTTTATGCTGAAAGGCCTGAACAACCTCACCTTAACCACGCCAACCTTTTCGCCCTTGGCCGTTAGATAATCGACGGTTTCATGGGTCGTATCAGCACCTGTGCACATGATAACGATAACTTTCTCGGCATCAGGCGCCCCAACGTAATCGAATAAATGATAGCTGCGCCCCACAACCTTGGCAAACTTGCGCATCGTCTCATCGACGATACCCGGCACAGCTAAATAGAATCTGTTGACCGTCTCTCTGCCCTGGAAGTAAACGTCCGGGTTCTGGGCCGTGCCGCTTATCATAGGCCTGTCGGGAGTCAGGGCTCGCCTTTTGTGGGCGGCGACAAGATCATCGTCTATCATCTCGCGTATATCATCAAACGTAAGCTCTTCAACCTTCTGTATCTCATGGCTGGTCCTGAACCCATCGAAGAAGTGCAAAAACGGCACCCGTGAAGCCAATGTTGCCTGCTGGGCGATAAGGGCAAGGTCCATGACTTCCTGGATATTCGCCGACGCAATCATCGCAAATCCCGTCTGCCGGCACGACATCACGTCAGAATGGTCACCGAAAATACTAAGCGCCTGGCACGCCAACGACCTTGCAGACACATGAAACACCGTCGGCGTAAGCTCGCCGGCAATCTTGTACATATTCGGTATCATCAGCAGCAGCCCCTGCGATGCGGTAAACGTTGTCGTTAGCGCACCCGCCGCCAATGCGCCGTGAACCGCACCAGCCGCTCCACCTTCCGACTGCATCTCTGTAACCGACGGCAGAGTACCCCAGATATTCGCAATACCAGCCGCGGTCCTCGCGTCCGCTATCTCGCCCATCGCTGAGCTTGGCGTTATCGGATAAATAGCTATCACCTCGTTAGTTGCGTGCGCCACATAAGCAGCCGCTGCATTCCCGTCCATCGGCACCATCTTTCGTTTGCTTTCCATGAATCACTCCAGTATTAAAAAGGGACACTTTACATTGACTTGATTTTGTTGACCTTTTTCAGCCAGAAAACACTTACCAAATACGATAAGCCCTTATATCATGTTCGACTTCACAAGGCAATGCTTTTTCCCCACAAATTCACCAAAATCGACCGGATACCGACCGCTGTCGTTATTTAGCCCCGGCCGCCGGCCGGGGTTTCCTCCACCAATCCGCCACCCAAACAGTTTTGTAGGGTGGGCCTTGGCCCACCGATTCCTAAAGTAGGGTGCGATGAATCGCACCACTCCATTGTCATCCCGCACTTGCCTGTCCTGAGCGCAGTCGAACAGAACCCGAAATCCAGAAAAAAACAACCATCGCGAAGCGATTCCACAAACGCATCACGCTTCACGCTGCACGCTCTTTCTATGTTGACATTTTATTCTCAGTAGCTGGTAGGATGGGCAGGTTTCCTGCCCATGCTGAAAGCTCTTTCGAAAAATGCCATCCCCCGCCTTCGGCAGAAGCTGCCACCCGTCGCCTGAAAAGCTGCCACCCTTTTCACAGATATGGGTGGCACTCAAAAAGGAAGGTTCCGGTCATAGTTCGTTATGCTCTCGCTCTCCTTCGCGTCAGTGTCCTTGACTATCAACCACAACCCGACCACCAGAAGTAGGGGCATGATTGGCAGCGAGACCTGCCGGACCGGTACAGCAACACCTTGTGCTGGAGGATTGGCCTGTGCCTGTCTGAGCCTTTCTGTGTCATGACGGGCATGTCGGATGCGCGCGATGCCAAGGAAAGCAAAGGATAGGACGAAGTAGGTAATCAGAACCAAGTGGCCCGTGTTCTTCTTCGCTCGGAACGAGCGGAAGCAAATGAATGCACCCCCCGCAAAGAGGACGAAGTTCAACGCGTCCAGAATTGTGTAGATGCCCAGCATTGTTCTCAATCTCCTTGCCTAACTTTTGTTTATATGGTTTCCAGATAACACTCGACGGTCAGGTCCGACCTAAACGGTGGCACTCGAAAAGGAAGGTTCCGGTCATAGTTCGTGATGCGTCGTGCGC
>SDBT01007361.1_pt1 | contig 18107 bp, 10 predicted proteins | sample 2277101 | NCBI WGS metagenome assembly SDBT01 (sample SAMN10404973, study PRJNA504765) | marine sediment metagenome | isolation source: marine sediment core GS10_PC15, 103 cmbsf | place: Arctic Ocean: Southern Knipovich Ridge | collected 2010 | reverse complement strand
ACAAAGCAGACCAATCGAATGTTCTTTTTGGCCAATAAAGCAATCAATCCCCGGAATTTCTCAATGCGTGCCTGATTCGGGTCAAAACGTCCCGATTCGAGCGTTTCAAGAATCTTCTTAACCACATCGTTGTCCGAAACATCGACGACCTCGGATTCGGGAAGTTCCATGTACCCCCAATCACTTATCTCGCAAGGCTGTTCGATATGAAAGTGCTTATCCGAATTTTCCGCGTCAAAACCGTCCAGAGCAATGGATTTCAACTTGGAACGATGCGCAAACGCAGCCGAAAGCCCGGTAAACAGACGGTGTGTTGCCCGCCGTCCGGCTGAGAGTTTGTCCGATTGATAGCCATTGCTTTTAACGAATACTTTACAGATCGGATCCTGCCAATAGCGATTGAAAATGCGAGGTGAAATCCCCCATACTACCGTTCGCAAAGAGGGAAGATCGCAAAGATACTCACGGATGAGAACATCCGTAAAGTCAATTCCGCTACTGGCCGGCGCAAAGTTATACGCGGTTATATCGGTATGGTCTTCTTGATCGGTAAACAGTTCGGGATCGACTCCGTGACGCGCGCGGGAATCGCCGAGAATAACCGTCTCGACATTCTCTTTGATCTTATCGAACTGCTGAAATTTCAGGGAATAATACAGCGTGTGGTAACAATCAACATCAGGTACACTGTGGTACTGAGCGGGAACAAGAAGCAGGCTTGTCCGGTCAATTGCAATAAATGCCACGATCGCAACAACCAACCAAAGCAAAAGCCGTTTTGTATGCGGTTTTTTACCTGTGGAATCGGCGTCAACTCCGGGGCCTGGCATGTTATGAGCGTTTAAGTGAGAAGGCATATCAAATATCTTAACATAATTACAAATTTTTCGCGCTGGTTACTTTGTCCCGGCTGTCAGATTTCACCATGAAATCATTGAGCATCAGCGACAGCTTCTTTGCGCCGCGAGTATTGAGGTGGTCAAAATCATTAAAACACTCATGCTCGAATCCATGTTCGCCTTTTTTATGCACATCGAGGAAATAAAAATTCGGATACTTCTTATCGAGGGCGTTCATTTTCGACACGTACTCATCGTAAGCCTCGCGAGTGGTTCCGTCGTCATCGGTGCAGGGCTGACCTATTGATACCGGATGCATCGGAGGACTAAAGGCGAGCATCTTGATGTTATTTTCGCCGAGTTTTTTGATCGACGATTCCAACATTTCGATACGCTTGAGATCGAATTTGTAGCGGCCTTTGCCTTTGCGGAGATCATCGATGGCGTCCTCCCTGTCGTCCTCATCACTGAGATCGTCATCGATACCATCTTCTCCGTCAAATCCCCACGGAGAATCTCCATCGATATCGATCTGGCTAAATGGAATCAATTCGGTAACCTTGGGTATCGTTGCCCATGCGGCTTTATCGTCGAGGTAAATTTGGCTTCTCTTGATATCTTCTTCGTCGTCTCCATCGCGATAATATCTGTTTAATACGCGGGGTGACATACCATAAATCACCCACTCCATTTTGCGACCATGCGCGAAATAGTCCTCGCAGAGTATCTGGACCATGGGCATGTCTTTTGCACAGGATCCGAAACTAAGGGCCAGCGGGTATTTTCTGTTTTCCTCGCCGAGGAAATATTTGGGGTCCACGCCCTTTTCGACGCGCGAATCTCCGATAGCAACTATTCTCAACTGGTCTATAAGCTGTATGACGGTTCGTCTGATTCTTCTGAAGTCGCCGGGTAGATCGTCATCCTCTTCCTTACGATCGAGGTCCTTGTCGAGAATGGTCCCGTCCTCGGCGATCTCCAGATCGACCTTGAATTTATCATTCTCTCCTTCGATTTTGTAATAGATCTTCCTGCCGTGTCGGTATCTCTTTTCGACATCATCAATATCGATATCCCCGACCGACTTTTTCACAGCAGCGAGGACCACCGCCGGCAGATCGTCATCATCGAGTTCCTCTTCTCTTTCCAGCAAGGTACCGTCCTCGGCGATCTTTAATTTCAAATCATTACCGCCATCGGTGTCAACCTCATAGACAATCTTACCGTCATCCTTGTCCCGCTCGATATCATCAATTTCTATGCCCTCTATGCCCTTTAGCTCTCGCTCTATGGTGGCCCGAACCGCCTGTGGCACTTCCGAAAGCGAAACGTCTTTACCCCCGAATACCGACGAACCACTTAGACCGACCAGCAGCAATACGATGTAAAACATAGAAATTGTTAGCCTACCGCTCATAATAATTCCCTTTTTGTAAAAAATTCTAATATATCAATTCTCACAACATCTTCAGACGTACCGATATCCGGAATTTATGCAAATTCTTTCAGCGAAAATCACCCGTCCGATAAGCCCTTTTCTTGGCTATTTGCCTTCTTTGGTCGTATCGTAGAATCGGACAACCTGCTGTTTTACCGTCCCATCCGGGGCTACATCGCAGATAAGATAGTGATGAACATTGCCTTTAGGCCCGAATCGGTTGTGCAGACCGGCCCCGCCGCCACCACTGAGGGTATATTTGACACCATCGAGCATTGCCGTTGAATAGGCGTGAATATGACCCATATAGACTTCGCTTACCTTGTATTTGCTCATCAGTCTGGTAAATTGCTTCGATTCTTTGCCGTCCCAGGAGTGATAGGCCCATTTTTCAATATTCTCAGGAGGCTTATGCGCAGCGACATATTTGCTAAAACCTGCCGGAGTCTCAGCCAGAACCTTATCGAGCCACTTGAGGGTCTCATCCTCATCACTTACATCGGTGGTATTATCGATAAAAACATACCGGCTCCTGCCATAGTCAAAGTAGTAATTGAGCGAATCCTCGCCAAAAAGATAACGATACTCCCGCACCTGATCATCCGCTCCCTCGTCATGATTACCGATAGCAACAAAATGTGGAATATCCGTCTCCAGCAACGGCGGTATATAGTACTCGCTAAACTCGTTAATATAACCACTGGGGACAAGATCGCCGGAATTGATAACAAACGCAGGTTTGGGATCGAGACTCTCGATGTGCTTTACTATACTCGACCAGAGGCTCCACTGCGAGCGGCTGTCACCCATTACTACATAACGATAGCTACCGTCACCTCCTGGCCCTTTGCCTAATTTCTTTATCTGATTGGCAAAGTTGAACCGCTGCCGGAATGGCCCTAACATATCTTTTAGATCAGCTTCAAATAACTTTGGATCTTTGGCCCGACCCGGAGGGAAAATCTCGTTTAGGCCACCGTCGTGAATACCCCTGGCCGCTTGAATCTGGCCATCGATTCTTGCATAAAACGCCATCTCGCCAACCTGTATCACATAACGATCACCGGCTATCGTCTGGGCCGTCCAGGCTTTGCTCGGTTTTACATTCGGATACGCCTTGGCCAGTGCTGCCAATGTCTTTTTCGGAACCTCGTTTATCGCGATACTCTTTTTCGTACCACGCAAAACCAGTTCATCAGCCTCTTCTTCGATTTCCGGTTCCTCGCTCTCGAATTGAAGCTCGGTTAGCTCACCACCAGCGGTCACCTCAAACTTGTACTCTTTATCGTTTTTAATATAAACAAGTTCGTATTCGTCGTCGTCCTGTTCCCATTCGTCAAGCGGATAACCAGGCACGATGATTTTCGCCCATCGAAGCACCGCTTGCGAAGGCGGCTTGACTTCTTCTTTGCGATCTTCGGGCGATTGATAGACTTCATTACCAGGCGGACCTACTTCAACACGCCATTTACCGATGCGCTGCGAAATCTTCGCCGCAGAACATACCGACACCGCAACAAATAATGTCACTATCAGAACAGCAAGTCTATTCCTAAACATAACGTTAGCTCCTAAGCCAGTATAAAATTATCTATTTCAACAATGCTGGAGAGTTCTCCGGCATGTTACTTCTTGCACACCGTCTTGAAGTTATCGATATCAAAGACGGCCTTTTTAACTGCTTCGTCCGGGCCTTTTATATCAGGCTCGTTCTTTCGATAGTCATTTTTGCCGAATCCGTATCGGCTAAAATCCTTCATGCGCCACGTTCCGGTTCTAAAAACAATTCGCTCGACGGTCGGCTCTTTGAACTTCGACTTGTAAGGATTGTCGGTATTGTCCAGGGCCTCAGCGAACGCACCGCCGGTGACGGCTTTTTTGCCGTTAATGGTCAGATCGTATTTCCCTGCGATTGTATCAACGTCGATAACAATTTTAGCCCACTTCTTCTCTGGTAATAAATTGTTTTTACCGTCGATGACGATACGCACGGGACGCTGGCCTTTGTAGTTCTGCAATTCGATTTCAAGGGCGTCCTTGCCGTACCTTTGCGGACGCAAGTCAAACGAAATCGTTGCCTTGGTCGTTTCGGGAAATACCCGCACAGCCTTGGCATAGTCTATCGGATCCTTGTCTATGAGGCGGAGAAACTTGCCCGTTTTAGGTGCTTTTACGAAGATGGGATTCCATACGCCCGAATAGATGTTCCAGTTGGTAACGATTCCGCGCGGTTTCATGTCTTCAAAATCGTCGTTAACATCTTGATCGACAGTACCGGTGATAGGAACGGGAACGCGGCAGACCCAAATGTCTTCTTTATTCGACGAATACGTAAGCCACATCGCGCCGTCCGGCGGTGTACCGTTACCCGGGGCAATCCCACGAACATACTGTGCGCCGCCACCGTCTTTGTTACCACCGCCGAAACGCATAAGCGGTGTTTCGCCATGAACGTTTAGCAAATGCGTATCGAAGGTCATACCGTCACTGCTGGTAGTAACCGAAAGCGGGTGACGCCATGTCGTATTTTTAACAGGGTTATAAACCAGTGCGTATTTGCCATCGCTGGTCTTCTGGCCCCATATTTTCGCACCACCGTAGTATATGTCCTTGCCGCCGCCCTGACGACTAATCTGATCGGCTTCCCACTTATTGGCGACGACCATCTTCTTCCATTTCCACATGCCGACGATTCTACCGTCCGGCAGTGTGTACCAGATGAATGCCTTGCCGTAGCGAGTTTTGGTCGGTATGTAAGTAAAGAAGTCGCCTTCATCGTCCTGGTGTTCTTCGTACCATTGCTGAACCATCAGCTTATTGGCAAGGAGCCCGTCGATGGTCTTTACGAATCCTTTGTCAGGCGCTTCCTTGTAATACGGATAATGCGGCGAATCGTCTTTGCTGTACTTCTGATAATCATTGTATTTGACCCAATAGATCGGACCATACTCGCCGGGGCCTTTGATCTCTCTTACGACTCGACCGATGCCCTTACCGTTGTTGGGTGTTGAGGGCATACCATAGAAAGAACATGCGATTAATTTACCGTCTGGTGAGACGTACCAGCCCATTCGCTGATGCGAAATGCTGTACTGGATCTTGTTGTTCTTTTGCCTGTTGCGGAATTTCTGAGCGCCGAATATCGTCTGGGGCTTATGCCATTTCCTGCCGTCCTTTGACCACGTCACCAGGGCGTAGCACGGTTCCTCATGTTCATGAACGGGTCCGCTTCGATACAAAAGCCAGTACATGCCGTTAATGTAGCTCAACATAGGAGCATGATTGTAAGTAAAACCAACGTTCTCAATTCCGGCATCGGGATAGCTCGGAATATCATCGGTTACGAGTTTCGGATAGGTGCGATTGCAGCGAATCACCTCTAAATTATGCGAGCCAACCGCCGGACGAAGTCGCCCGTCGAGATAATCGGTATCGGCATAAGGCGGCTGACCTGCTTTGAATGACGGCAGCAATGCATCGAAACCCGTATCCTCTTTATCACCTTCGCTTACCCGGTTTTCATAATCGAACAACCTGAAATTCTTCGGCAGCTTGGACGCGTCGAATGTAAAGGCTGATCCGGGTACGATTGCTTTGGCTTGACCGTCCCACTGCCAGGAAAGATGTATTTTAGCTTGGCCGTAAAGAGAAATATAATCGACCGTAAAGGGGTATTTTTTACCCTTTTCCATCATGAAATCGCCTTCACGGGCACCGCTTTCGTCAAGACCCGCGATCACGGTTTCGCCGGCAATAGTTAACAGGAACGAGTCCTTAACATCGACGAAGAACTTGACTTTGCCGGTTACGGGCCCTTCGATGAATCCCCACCACCTCGCCGACCAGTCACTGCCGCGACTCTTCTGCCAAACAACATCAAAATTTTTAAGGATATCCACATTTTTGTCCGGCTCCTTAAAAGTCCGGCTGTTAAAATAAGTCCCCGCCAGACCAGGACGAATATCCTCCTTCGCAAACGCACTCTGACAGGCAATTCCCGCCAACAAACACACGACAATCATCACCAACACGCTTTTTTTACACATAACAGACTCCTTTGTAAGACATAATTCTCATCAATTCAAACCCGCCAAGACCTCCAAAAAGACACTCAGCGGCCAAAAAACATACCTTCGCACTTCTGACGTACAAAAACCAGCCTTTTATGCAGAAAACGCCGCCCCGCGACAGCAATTCTACTTACCACCACAAACCACTTTGCCGACACTTAACCGGCAATTCAATAATCACTTGCCCTTGGGTGTGTTGGCGTCTATTAACCAATTCTCAACTTTGAGTGAATTAGTCAATTCAATAGAATGTGTGTCCCTCACGCATTAACATTGAATGGCGATCTTAATGATGGAAACCAACTATCGGCAAACGCCAAAAAAAAATCGGGCCGAGATAAGGCGGAGAGAGAGGTGAAAAACATCTCGGCCCGGAGTAGAGTCCGTTCTATTAAAAACTACGCCATCGGTTTACCGACGTTCGTAAAAAAAATATTGAAAATGCTCCGCAAAAAAGTCACTACCGGGTGGTAAGTCTGGCGTTTGTCATTCTGAGCGCAAGCGAAGAATCTCAGTTCTTCGCAGGATAGGAGATTCTTTCCCGGCGCGCCGGGACTGCGCTTCGTTCAGAATGACAATTTATAACATCTGTTATCAAAAGCAGTCACTTTCCAATATCAAGGCTATACAGTCCCATATCGAACGCATGGCCGCGTTTGCCCTTCGTGCAGTGGACCGCGACTATATTTGTGCCTTTTTTTAGCACCTTTGCATGTTCACTGATGTCTATATTCTGATAGTGCCTTTTGCTTCGGTCTTTGACCTGGGCCACTTTTACACCGTTAATATAAATCCGGCCAACGCCAACATTGTAATACACAATCAATCTAAGATCCTTACCAGTCTCTTTTAACTCGAAACTGCGACGAAGCCAGAGTTCGTCCTCGGCCCATTTGGTACCAAGCCCAAGGTAAGCATCGGCCTTTGCTGTAAAAGGTGCAACCCCCGTCTGCCAGTCGCTATCGTCGTAGCTACCGGGGGTCCAGAGGACATCCGAATTTTCAGTCGTGTACTTCCAAACCTGGGCCATGTGTTCCGATTCGCTCAACAACGTTACAGCTTTTGGAACCTGCTCATAAAGCCGCCCGCTCAATCGACGCATCGACGCCGGATCGAATTTTAGAATCTTTCTGTCATAAGTCATCAAACCGTTGACTTCACTTTCAACATCGGTGGTTTGTGTATAAACCGCAGCCGCAAGTCCGCGCCCGATCATACCGTAAACGGCCTTTAATAAAACCTCATACTTGGCGGTCAACTCGTCCCTGGTCATATATGTTCGATAACCCCAACTGCCCTTGTCAAGCCACAGATGGTCCTGCACCGGTAGGCCAAGCCCGCCAAATTCACCCAATACCGTTAACCTGCCGTCATCGATGGTCTCCATTCCCGGGCCCGGGTACATGTGAGTGTCGTACATGTCACTGACACCGCGATCGGACCAGCCGCTTGTCGCGTTGCAAATACGAGTAGAATCATACAACTTTACCCACTCGGCGAGCCTCCTGGTATCATACTGACCCCACCCCTCGTTAAACACTACCCAGGCGATAATAGAGGGCTGATTCGCCAGACCGTCGATCATGGCCTTTAGTTCGGTCTCGAATTGCTTTGCCGATTCCGGGTCGCGCGTGACATCTTCGGGATCGGATGAGTTGACGCGCAGCTTGCCGTGAGAACTTGCGTTGGGCATATCCTGCCAGACCAAAAGACCGAGTTTATCACAATGATAATAAAACCGGGCTGGCTCAATCTTGACATGCTTTCGCATCATATTAAAACCGAGCATCTTCAGGACCTCGATATCGTACTTGAGCGCCTCATCCGTCGGTGCAGTGTAAAGTCCATCCGGCCACCAGCCCTGATCCAGAGGTCCGTACTGGAAGAGGGGCTTGTTATTTAAAAACATTCGCAGAAATCCGTCTTCGTCTTTGCCGACACTGATCTTGCGCATACCGAAATAACTTTCGATCTTATCAACCGTTGTGTCCCCATCTCTTAGCGATACTTCAAGCCCGTACAAAAAAGGCGAATCGACAGACCAGAGTTGCGGTTTTTCAATCTTCAGTGCGAACTCGACTCCGGCTTTGCCCATCGCCATAGTGACAGGCTGCGAATCTTTCAACACAGTCGCCTCTACCGACAACTCCGATCCGGCGTCGTTGGTATTTACCTTCACAAATAAAACACCCGCATCGATATCCGGAACAAGTTCAATGTTCTCGATATAACTTTGCCCGACAGGTTCGAGCCACACAGTTTGCCAGATACCCGTCACTGGTGTATAGTAAATGTCTTTGGGATTGGTAACCTGTTTGCCGCGAGGCTGTGTACCGGTATCCGTCGGATCCCAAACACGAAGAACGATTTCCTGGCCCCCGTCTTTGAGCACGTCGGAAATATCAAAACTAAAAGAATCGTAACATCCCTTGTGCTCACCGAGTTTTTTTCCGTTGACCCAGACGGTCGTATCCCAATCGACCGCACCGAAATGAAGAAGCAATCGCTTGTGTGCCCAACCTTCCGGCAGGTAAATAGTGCGGCGATACCACAGACAATTATCAACTCCAACTCGCTTAGTCACACCGCTAAGAGCCGATTCGGCCGGAAACGGAACAAGAATCTTACCATCGTATTCTTGCGGCGGTTTCTCATACTTCGGTACAATCGCGTAATCCCAAAGCCCGTTAAGATTCAACCAGTCTTTTCGCACCATCTGCGGGCGCGGATACTCAGGATGAACGTTATCCGGAGAAACCTCATCGGCCCATTTGGTCATCAGAGGAACCTGACCAGGCTGCCAGTTAGCAAATACCGGCAAAGCCAGAATCGCAACCAAAACCAAAACTAAATAACATACCACACAATTTTTCGATCTAAAATTTCCCATCTGATAATTCTCCTTTTATTAAGAAGCTATAATAAAATAAAATGGTACAGACCTGTCATTGCGAGCAAAGCGAAGCAATCTCAATTCTTAGGTTTGAGATTGCCGCGTCGTCCCGACAAATCGGGATTCCTCGCAATGACATCTTAGCCGTTTTATTCATTTTGTTACACATTTTAAGAAATAACCTCATTCAGAAATCATGCCGCGCCGACTATCGCCCGACGACTAAACTGCCAAGCCGAGAAAATACCACATCCGACCGCAAAAAACAACCTCATCCCGGCGCCTAATAATACGGTTTGGACTTATGCGGCATCATGGCATATACTATTGACCGAAATGTTCGCACGAAATATATGTTTTACTAATGTTTTTGAGGGTAATGACATGAAAATTAACGCAAAAATCATCCTGATCGCTTTTGTGCTACTGGCAAGTTCACTGTGTTTCGGTGCAGACTGGCCTCAGTTTCGCGGGCCGAACCGTGACGGCAAATCGCCCGAAACAGGCTTAATGAAAGAATGGCCGCAAGGCGGTCCCAAAATGCTCTGGTCCGTCGAAGGCCTGGGAATCGGATTTTCATCGGCCGCCATCGCCGACGGACGCATATTCACTACCGGAATGGACGAAAAAAACGAGGGGATTATCTTCGCTTACGACCTGACCGGCAAAGCCAAATGGCAAAAACCTTACGGCCCCGAATGGAAAAAATCTCACAAAGGAGCCAGAACCACACCGACCATCGACGGTGACAGAGTATATGTCTTTAGTGGCTTTGGCAACCTCGTCTGCTTCGACGCCGAATCCGGCGAACAGAAATGGCAGGTCGATACCATGACAAAGTACCAAGCCAAAAACATAAAGTGGGGACTTAGTGAATCTGTTCTGATCTACGACGACAAGGTAATCTGCACACCAGGCGGCAAAGATGCAGCCATGGCCGCATTCGACAAAATAACAGGAAAAGAAATCTGGACAACAAAAGGCCTCTGGTATAAGGATAAAAAGGACGTACTTCAAGCTGAACGCGCCTCATATTGCGCACCGCTGGTTTACAAAATAGGCGGACGCGAATTGATAGTAACCAGCGTGCAAAAATCTGTAATCCTCGTCGAGCCCGACACCGGCAAAGTTGTCCTGCGCATCCCACACGAAAAACGTCACGACCTGGCCGCCGTCAGCCCCATCTTCGAGAACAACTATCTCTACGTAACTACCGGCTATACCCGCGACGGAATGCCGAACCGCGGAATGATGTTCGAACTCTCGTCAGACGGCACAAGTTTCACTCCGGGATGGACCGAACGCAAACTCGATTGTCACCACGGCGGACTAATATTACTCGACGGCCATATTTACGGAACAAACTCCGTCATTTATCCCCCTGGATCGGCAGAAAAACTAAAGGGTACATGGTACTGCCTCGAACTGGCGACCGGAAAAATAAAACACGATGCCAAGCTCGTCGGAAAAGGCTCGGTCATCTTCGCCGAAGGACTGCTCTACTGTTACGGTGAAAACGGACAGATCGCCCTGGTAAAAGCTACACCCACCAGCTATAAGATGATAAGCTCCTTTGAAATTACAAAAGGCAATGAAGAGCACTGGGCACACCCTTCGATCTCGAATGGGATAATGTACATCCGTCACGGCGATGCGATGATGGCCTACGATATAAAACAAAATTGATTTTGGACGATGGAGCAGGATTGATAAACAATGCCATCGACCAGACGCAAATTTTTAGGCAAAGCTCGCGGTGTTATCGCCGGTGCGTTTTCATTTGCGTATATCGCACCGTCCTCTGTCCTTGGTAGTAGAAAATCGGCTCCGAGCAATCGCATAACATTGGGTTTTATCGGCACCGGAGGCCGAGGCAACTGGAACCTAAAAGGATTTCTAAGCAACTCCGACGTCGAGATCCTGGCCATCTGCGACGTCGATACCAACCAACGAGAAAAAACAAGACAAAGGCTTTCTCTACCGCAAAAATCAAGTTACAACGATTATCGCGAACTACTCGCCCGCGACGACATCGACGCCGTGGTAATATCAACCCCCGACCACTGGCATGTCCCCATAGCCGTCGCCGCCGCAAAAACAGGCAAAGACATCTTCTGCGAAAAACCAATGTCCCACACCATAGCCGAAGGACGCATCCTCAGTGACACCGTAAAACGCTACGGCCGCATACTCCAAGTCGGCTCACAGCAGCGAAGCGACAGCAGGTTCAATCTCGCATGCCAACTCGTTCAAAAAGGAAAGCTCGGCAAATTGAAAATAATAAAAGTCGGCCTGCCCGGCTCGCGAATCAGCGGCCCACAACCGATAATGCCCATACCCGAAGGTTTCGATTACGACATGTGGCTGGGACCGGCACCGTGGAAACCATACACCAAACTACGTTGTCACGGAAAATTTCGCCACAGTTTCGATTACTCCGGCGGCAAATTCATCGACTGGGGCACTCATCATCTCGACATCGTCCAGATGGCACTCGCTACCGACGATTCCGGACCCGTCGAAATATCAGGCCGGGGAGTCTTCCCAAAAGAGGGCATTTACGATACGGCGATTACATACGACATCAATTACACTTACGCAAACGGCATTAAAGTAAACGCATCCACAAACGGCCCAAACGGTATTCTTTTTGAAGGCACTCAAGGGACGGTTTTTGTCAATCGCGGAATAATCCAAGTAGAGCCAAAATCACTAATCACTCCCCGTGACATCCGCAGACACCACAAAACCGAGCACCTCCGCAATTTCCTCGATTGCATCAAAAGTCGAAAAACACCCGCCGCACCCGTCGAGTTCGGACACCGAAGCGCAACAGTATGTCACCTTGGCAATATCGCCATGCTTCTCGGCAGAAAATTAAAATGGAACCCGCAAACCGAAGAATTCATAAACGACGACCAGGCCAACCGCATGAGAACGCGAACCAGACGCTCGCCCTGGTATTTGTAAAAATTATCGATTGGAGAAATGAAACAATGAAAAAACAAAGCTGCCATTCATTGGCTGTACTGTTAATTTTATTTTCAACTACATCCTTCGCCGCAAAGATGCCGACCGGGCTCGAATACACCAACTCGATTGGAATCAAATTCGTTCGCATCGAAGCCGGAGAGTTCATGATGGGTTTCGGTGACAAGCCTCTGACCGTAGAAGTCATGGGCAGTGAAAAAAGAAAGCACGTGCTAAACGGAAACTACGATGAGCACCCGACACATAAGGTGATAATAACAAAACCATTCTATATGGCCGCTCATGAAATAACCAACGCCCAGTACGAGCAGTTTGATCCTAGCCATCGCAAATATCGAGGCACACAGGAACGTTCGCTCGAAGACGGTGACGCGGTAACTATGGTCAGTTGGCATGACGCGGATAAATTCTGCAAATGGCTCTCGAAAAAAGACGCCCTTTCCTATCGCCTGCCAACCGAAGCCGAATGGGAATACGCCTGCCGCGCCGGAACGTCAACGTTTTTCAACACCGGCGATTCATTGCCAGAAAATTCCACCGCCCCCAACGCATGGGGACTCTACAACATGCACGGCTCAATCGAAGAATGGTGCTACGATTGGTACGGCCCATACACAAAAGAACCACAGTCAGATCCAATCGGTAGAAGCACAGCCCAATTCAAAGTAACGCGAGGCAGCAACGATGACGCAACAGTATTCTACAAACGCTCGGCAAACCGCTCCGGTACGGTTGACGACGACAAAAGCTGGCTCATCGGTTTCAGAGTTGTACTCGGCCAAATGCCCAAAACAAAACCACTGCCGCCCGTCAAAGAGCCTTATCAAAAAAATGTCTCACAAAAAATTCCCGCGAATCTAACTAAAGGACCGGACCCGACAAAACCATATCTTGAGATTCGAACCTACATCAACATTCCATCCGACGCATTGGGACCACTTTTCCATTTACACAATCATAATCCCGACATTACCCAGTGCCCAAATGGAGACCTGCTTGCAATAAACTTTACGACCATAACAGAAGGCGACCGCGAAATGGTCTATGCCGGCAGCAGACTGCGATACGGCTCCGACAAGTGGGACAAGAGTTCTGTCTTCTGGGGTCCGCCCGATAGAAAGGCCGAGTATTCCGCACTCTGGACCGATGGCGATACTATCTACAACTTCAATTCGATAGGCGTTGCCGACAGCCGACCCGGCGCGATAGTAATGCGAACATCAACAGATAACGCAGTAACATGGTCCAACCCGCGCACTATTGCCGAGCGTGCCAACAACCAGGGAGTAATGGAATCTGTCTTCAGGACCGCGAACGGAACAATTATCTTACCGACAGACAGCCACAATCTCCTACTAAGCTTTGACAATGCAAAAACATGGCGATCACCCTGCGGAGGAGGAAACGGACCAGCCGGAATACACACACCCATGGTAGAACTATCAAACGGCGACCTCATGGCACTTGGCAGAAACGACAACATCGAAGGGATGATGCCCAAAAGCGTTTCGGGCGACATGGGCAAAACATGGACCATCACCAAGAGCCCGTTTGGAGCTATCGGCGGCGGTCAGAGAGCTACATTGCTTCGACTCAAAGAGGGTCCGATCTTCTTTGCGTCGTTTGCAAAGAAGCCGATGACGATGAGCGACGGCAATCGCAAGCAAAGCGAATGCAAAGGTTTGTACACAGCACTATCTTTCGACGACGCAAAAACCTGGCCGGTAATAAAATTACTCAGCGACGGCTCAAACCGCGAAGTCTTCACCCGAAAAAACAAATACTACAAAATGGCCAAAAACAAATCCGAAGGCAACGGCTACCTCGCATCATGCCAGTCAGCCGACGGCCTAATTCACATAGTAAGCAACAGAGTAGAATACGCACTAAACCTAAAATGGATCTGGCCCGATTATAAACCTTAAGTTCCCGGCGCAAAAAGGCTGCACGAAGTGACAAAAAGAATTTACAAAGAGAAGATAGAGTCGTTTACATAGTCATTGCGAGGAGCGTAGCGACGTGGCAATCTCAACCCATCGACAAAAATTAACTGTCCGAAGCTGTCCCCCATGCTAAGCGCAGCGAAGTCCCGGCGCGCCGGGGTCATTCCTGCGAAGGCGGGAATCCACAAATAATCAATTATCAATAATCAATGAAAAGGGTTTACTCCGGATAGGTTGGTATGCGGCCCAACCTGGCGTAAATAACCGGAGCAACCCTTGATTACTCACCTATTTGGAATCTCGAAAAGCAAATCATAAGAGCCTATCCCAATAACCCTCTTCACTTCCAACACCAAACACCGTCATTGCGAGGAGCAAAGGCTTACCTGCCTCAAGGCAGCGACGCGGCAATCACAAACTCTTTCTGCAGATGTAACAGCAGCACTCCCTGGAGTTTGTGCAGTTCCACAAGGTTATCAATATATTCAGCCGCTTTTGCTCCAGGAAGATCAACTTTTGATACGCGTTTTCCATCTTTTTTCAAAGATCGACTTATCTTTTGTTTACTTTTTGCCATATATACTAACCTCAATTGAATTTTCCCATTTATCCGCGACCCAGCCAAGCTCGTCGAAATCGGACATTTACTACCCTTAAGGGTATAAAAACGGCTGTCCGGCCTCGAGTAGCTCAACAAAATGCACACGGTCCCGGCGCGCCAGGAATCAATTTCGAAGTCGTAGATCCGCCTATGGAGGGATCCCAACGCACCGGGAATCAATAATAAATAATAAGTAATAAATTATAAATTAAAGGACTTTCGCTCTTTCCCCCCCAAACAAAAAAGAGCACCGCCGCAATCACGCTCGAGGAAGGCTGGTTAGAGCCCGACAGGAACGGGAAAGCTAAGCGGTGCCCTCTGCAGACAAACCAATACACAAGCACCAGCCGCTCCCTGACCATACGAACAAAAAAGCGCCGATGCTCTCCATGTACAAACAAAGAGCACCGAGCCTCCCAAACGCTTCCTGAAAAAAATACTCTAACCATTTACCTCGAAACGTCTGAAATCTCAGTGTATCAACTAATTTTTAGGCTTTTTTCACTCAGCCGATATTAATTATACTTATACTCTACTCCTTAACAAACAAAAACCTAATCCTACGTGCATAATGCACCTTTTACTTCTACGGCTGTTGTTTATCCTGGCTGCCCATCTAATTCAACTTTCTAATAATCTTTATAACCCAAATACAAAAAAATGCAAGCAAAATATTATATTTTTTAAAATTTTCCTTTGATTTTCCACAACCCACACCTGCATAATAAACTCAATTAAAGCGTTTTCCACACCAGAACCGGTAGGATGGGCAACTCGTTGCCCATGCTGTCATAGAAAAGCAGTGGAAAACCAACAAAAGAGATGCCGAGCAAAAAAACTCGACACAAAGGATTGAATGATATGCGTAGCAACAATAGATAGTTTCATTTGAGCGAAGTTCCGCATTTACTCCGGATTGCGCAGATTATGCAGGAAATCAGTTATGGTTGATTTAGCATTCTTCAATACAGAGGAACGAACAGAATATTCTGATGAGCTTTATGCTGTTATAGGCCGGGCATTGGCTGTTGCTACGCATTACGAAGCAAATTGCAAAGCCTTGGTGAGTATGCTGGAAATTAAAAAACAACCCGCTTTATTAAAGGGCAAGCAAGAAGAAGTTGAAGAAAAACTCAAAAAACTTTGGAAAAGAACATTTTTCAAAAACATACAGGTACTAACATCGTTCCCAAAGGAAACTGCTGAGAATCAAAAAGACGATCCAGAGACAGCAAGAGCAAAGGATTTTGCGGACTACCTCTTAAAAATACTGGACAAAGCTAGAGAAGCACGAAATGACATTGCTCATGAAATAACTTTAGGGATTGAAGATAAAGCAGAATATGAAGAATATAGGGGAACGACTATAGAAATGATTCAGGAGCAAGTTAAATATATAGCAGAGGCAGATTTTCATATTGCAGGATTTATTGAAAACTTTAACAAAACAAATATTGCAACTTCATTAGATAAATATATTGAAAGAATTATGAACTGGGTTTGTGAAACAGGATATTAAGTGTAAGGAGTAGTTAGGTAGGATAGACTTTAATCATAGTTTATGTAGTCGTAATAAGTCGGAAGATGCGAAAGGACGTGATTTGTTACAATAAAAGAGTTTGTACGAGTCCAGCAAAGCTGGAGTGAAATTCGCCTAAGGCGAACCATAGGCGGATAAATATTGAAGAACCAACGGAAACTTGTTATACATATTGTACAATTATTGTTAGGCACAGTATAAAGGCAATAGTAAATCGTAAAAAGTGTTGTATATTATTGTGTTGGCTAAGATGAGAGTAATCCTCGACACGAATATAATCAGACAGGATATGTTACTGAGGTCGCCCCGAGTAGATCTTCTCTTGGATTTCCTATCAAAAACCCGTGGAAGATTGAAGATCCCCGACATCGTTTATCAAGAAATCCGAGCATTATATGTACGTGAGATTAAGCGTCACCATTCTCAACTTGAGAAGTCACGTCGTAAACTGCAAGACTTAATTATTGACCATGATATTTCTCACGTCGAGTTGGATATGGATGCCCAAGCGGACCGCTATGTCCAGCACCTCAGGAATAGGCTAAATCTCTGTGATTCGGATATTGTCCCATATAAGAACGACTACCTCCCCGACGTGGTTCGTAGGGCTACCAATAGGCTCCACCCATTTACCGAGGAACGCAAAGAATTTAGAGATGTATTGCTATGGCTGACTATTCTTGACATCTGCGCTTCACAGAAAGAAGATACCGTAGTTTTGATCTCTAACAATACAAAGGATTTCGCAGATAAAGAGGGCAAGAAACTGCACCCCGCTCTTGCTAAGGAAGCGTTGGACAAAGGATTCGACATCCGTTACTATCAATCCCTCGATAACTTCCTCGAAGCCCATGCGACGAAGTTCGAATATGTTACGCCTGAGTGGATCCTGGAACACATCGATACCAGTGCTTTGCAGCAGCAAGTTGAATCTCAACTCAGGCATAGAGGTGAATCACTGTTTCAATCTTATCTTGAGCGACATGAAAACGATGAATTCAACGATCCATCTCTCATTTGCGTTCTCTCGTTTGAACTTTCTAGCTTTTATTGTTTAGAAATGTCGGATGAGTCAATTCGGATTCAAGCCACATTTGAAAGTGAATGCGAAATCGAGTATGGGAGCTATAGAGAGGAAGAAGAGGAATACGAAGACTTCGATTATGCTTTCGATCCATTGGAATGTGATTGGGACTTTACATATGTTACAAAAACTCGTGTAATACTTGTGGGGGATACTCGATGCGCTTACCCATGGATAGAATCTCAAGTAGATATTAAGGTGAAAGATAAAGAAGTAGAAGCTATTGATGTCATCGAATGGTACCTCCAGTAATACGCGTGGACCTACGGATTTAGTTTTCTGTCGGTTTTTGTTTTCGAAGGTTTGAGATAGCTTCCCCTTCGGCTTCGCTCAGGGCTGGATTAATTAAAGGCGTCAGACCAACTCTTTTTGACCACCAATTTTTTCTTGTATTTGCAGTTCCATTCTTGCTTTTCCCTTGCATTCTGCATCCTGCATCTTGAGTCCTGCGTCTTGCATCTTACTACTTTCCACTTCCCACACACTCTCTTTCAAAAATACCCACGGTCCCGGCGCGCCGGGATTGTTAACATTTATTAGTTTCTCTTTTATCTTTTTACTTTTAATTTTACCTGCCTAAGGCAGCTTCGTAATACAATCTTTCAACTCCTTGTTTTTTGTGCGTGTTTTTCATGCGGCAAGTTTCGTAAGTCCTTTTATATCAACGGCTGAAGCCGACATTAACGCACAGGCGAACTTTTGGCCTTT
>SDBT01007360.1_pt1 | contig 18107 bp, 16 predicted proteins | sample 2277101 | NCBI WGS metagenome assembly SDBT01 (sample SAMN10404973, study PRJNA504765) | marine sediment metagenome | isolation source: marine sediment core GS10_PC15, 103 cmbsf | place: Arctic Ocean: Southern Knipovich Ridge | collected 2010 | reverse complement strand
ACAGACTAGAGACTTTACCTATGTAGACGATGTGGTCAGAGCTACCGTGCGAGCGGCAGAAGTTGAAGAAGCCAACGGCATCGCTATCAACATTGGAAGCGGTAAAAGAATCTCCGTCAACAACCTCCTAAAAGAGATCACAAGGTTAACAGGAAAAGAGGAGACAGCTGTCGTGAAGAAAGAAAGGTACCCGGGGGATTTTCCACACACCCTCGCCGACATAAAGCTTGCTGAGAAATTGTTGGATTACAGACCAAAAGTAGACTTGGAGAAGGGTTTAGTTGAGTTCATCGATTGGTATCAAAGAGAGGCTAGCATAAGCTAAAAGGCGATTCAGTGGTGAGCCTCACACCCTTCGTCTCGTCATCGATGGACAACGTGAGAAGGATAATCAAGCTAGCTGGGGTTAGAGCCGGCGATGTGATTTACGATTGGGGCTCAGGAAATGGAAGGATAGTGATTACGGCTGTTCGAGACTTCAAGGCGAAGAGAGCAGTTGGGATTGAGTCGCATGACGATCTAGCGAATAAGGCCCGTATCGAGATTCGGAGGCAAAATCTGGAAAGTAGAGTTGAAGTCATGCATGGAGACGCTTTAAAGGTAAATGTCAGTGAAGCGAATGTGGTTACCCTATACATCACCTCTCGGGGGAACGAGATGCTTAGGCCCAAGTTGGAGGAATAATTGAAGCCTGGAGCCCGAGTCGTTTCACTCGACTACAAGATCCCTGGATGGAAACCAATAAAGGTCAATGGCCCAAGGTATCGGAAACTTCAGTTTCGGAAAATATACCTATATCAGCGGTAGAACTGCTTTGAGAGGTTTAATTAAATACTCAGGAACAGAGAATTATTATTATATCTATGAGCTGAACGGTTTGTATAATGATTTGTTCCATAAGCATTGGAAAAAGTTTTAATGTTGAAGGTTACGAAACGACGAAAAAACCAGAGCATGTGCACGTTCTTTAAGCTTATTGGGCAGCCGATTCTTTTTCCTAAAATGTGTTAAATTGGGTTTAGACCTAATTCATGGCATTAAGTAAATATGTTTCAAGGACTGTACATAAGTGGAGGACTGGCATTGCCCTTGCATGTTCATAAGAAGGCCATAAGAGCCCTGGGAATCTCGGAGAGCTTCGTTAAGGGCGTGAGCAGGAGATCGGTCTTGGCCGGTGTGGTCATGCGGGCTGATATGGCTATCGACGGCTTTGTACTTTCAGCCGCTACGGTGGGGGGGATGGACGCCACGGAAAAAATGATAGAGATGTACGAAGACCTTGAAAGAGAAGACATAAACCTCCTGATGTTGAACGGCTGCATCATCAGCTGGTACAATGTCGTAGATCTCCACAAGATCATAGATGAAGTCAAGCTACCCCTTCTCTGCGTAACTTATGAGGAGTCGGAAGGTCTCGAAAAATACTTCGCAGAACTCTTCCCCAAAGATTGGGAGCACCGAGTTGAGGTATACCACAGGAACGGCTCTAGAACTCCAATCCCACTCCACACTGACCACACAGTTTACACCAGATTCCTAAACATGACGTTAGCCGAGGCGAAGGGAATCCTCAACAAATTCACATTACACGGATCCATCCCTGAACCTCTAAGAGTTGCCCGCCTCCTAGCGAGATCCATAGCAAAGGCATACCCAAGCCAGCTGTAAATGGTAGGCGCAGATGCTTAGAAGAACTCAACCCGCCTAGATACTGTTCAATCATACAAAATTTGGGAAAGGGTATTCTCTAGCTTGAGCTAGAGTCTCCTCCGGGCTACCAATACACATGTACCAGAATACCCCTTTTTATGAAAAAATATTCCTCTCTTATCTCAGTCATTATCTATTTGTCAACTCAATCAAGTTGAACTTGATTTTGATTCTTTACCCCCTAATACGCCCCTATTTCTCACTGAATAACAAGAGCCATCTCCAAAAAACGAGGGTGATAATAGTCGTGTGGTTGACATCACTCTTTAGAATAGTTCGGGAGTGCATCGTTTGGTGCGGGGAGTGGGACTCGAACCCACGAAGGCCTTCGCCACAGGAACCTCAATCCTGCTCCTTAGACCAATCTCGGATACCCCCGCATACATAGACATGAATAAAACCTGTTTTAATAAAGATGTTGATTACTTTTTTCCTAAATGAGCTATATAAGATTTTGAACAAGTTATCTTATGAACTGTTTGATTGATGCATAGGTTTCTTTTACCAAGGTCAAATATAAACTGATTAGTGGGTATATCTTTAGTAGGGAAGACTTCCATCACGTTAATATCACTCTGCATTAGCCTTTTAGTTATTATCGAATAGAGATAATTAATCGTTCGAGGTGTAGTGGTCTCTACGTTTCCACTTATAACTTTCTTTTGATTCTTCACTTTTTGAGGATTACTATCATAAATGATTACAGTTGAAAGCTTACTGTGTTCTGCAAGAGCTCTTACTGAGAATGAATCTTGTACATCTAATCTTGATGTCAAGGTTTTCATAAATAAACCCTAAAGATTATAGATAATTTTAGTAAGTCTCTTTACATAATACGGTGATGGAAAAATTGTTAAAAGTAAACAATTAATGTTTTAAAGTCCATTATAATTCTTATTTAACTTAAACATATTTTATCTGCTGATTATGAAAGTTGAAGTCATATCGCCTCCAGTTTCACTTCATTCTTTTCAAAGACTATACGGCCTAACCAATGTGAATCGTTTCTACGTGGATAATCGAGCAAATAATGTGTACCTCTACTTTCTTTTCGTATTAAAGCGGCTCTTATGATAATCTTTGATAAAGCTAGCATATTACAAAATTCTACTTGTGAACTGTTCAAAGTATTATTAAATTTTGATTTAGCTCGAGTGTCTAACAATTCAATTTCCTTTAAGGCATATTCCAATTCTTTCTCACGTCTCACTATGCCGACATACTTCCACATAATATTTTGTAGTTCTTTTCTCAAGTTAGGTACTTTATTGATCTCAGAAATAACTTCAAATTTAGATTTTAAAAAAATTTTTGTAAAGGGAATATCATGTTTCAAGTATTTAGGAACCACTTTTATAGCTAATGAACTAAAGACTGCAGATTCAAGAAGAGAATTACTCGCTAATCTATTAGCACCATGAACACCGGTACATGAACTCTCACCAAAGGAAAATAACCCAAGTATACTTGATTCCCCGAAAAAATCTACTTTAACACCACCACATATATAATGAGCAGCAGGTACAATAGGGATATTATCTTTTGATAAATCAAAACCCTGCTTTAGACATTCTGCATAAATCATTGGGAATCTCTTCTTAAGAAATACTTTTTCTTTATGTGTAATGTCAAGAAAAACAGGTCCTTTTTTTAGTTCTTCATAAACAGATCTCGAAACAACATCTCTTGGAGCGAGATCTCCCAAGTCATCATATTGTTTCATGAATGATATACCGTTTACATTTCGCAGTAGACCACCTTCTCCACGAAGAGTTTCAGATAATAAAAAATTTGGTGTGTCAACCCGGTTCATTGTAGTTGGATGGAATTGAATGAATTCCATATCTGCTATCTTTGCTCCAGCTCGAAGAGCCATGGCTATTCCATCGCCAGTTGCAATTTCTGGATTTGAAGTATTTTTATAGAGCTGTCCAACACCGCCTGTAGCCAAAATCGTAACTTTCGAGAATATATAACTTATTTCTCCAGTAATAATATTCAAAACTTTTGCGCCATAACATCGATTATTCTTAACAAGAAGATCAAGAGCAAAATAGTTTTCATGAATTTCTATATCCAAATCTTTAATACTTGAAACTAAAGCACGTTCTATCTCTCTTCCAGTATAATCTCCATAGTGAATGATTCTGTTCGCACTGTGACCACCTTCTCTACTTAAAGAGAGTAAACCATGTTCTTGATCAAATTTAACACCTTCAGAGATCAACCAATTAATCACTTGAGGTCCATTCTCAACTAAGAGTTCTACTGCTTTTTTATCACTTAATCCACATCCTGTTCTCAATGTATCATCAATATGAGATTGAAAGCTATCTTCTGGATCTATGACAGATGCAATTCCACCCTGAGCTAGATTAGTATTCGATGTTATAATCTGTTTCTTTGTTACAACAATTACTTTACCAAGTTTTCCAGCTTCAATGGCAAAGCTTAATCCAGCTATTCCACTACCTAAAACCAAAAGGTCAGACGTTTCATTTTCAACCATTATCCTAGTCAACTCATCAAAAATGTTTAATTAATAAAAATTTATATTCTCTAGACCAATACCTTGTGGGTTATATTATTCTACCATTTAAAGTTGTAAATCAGATAATAATTAGAGATTTATCGTATGTTACATAACATGAAATAAAAGTTTACCCTACAAAAGATGATTCGGCTTATTTATCTACGCTTTTTATGAGATTGAAAGTACTACTTCAGAGTAATAGTTAAGAAAGTTAAAAATAATTATCAACTGGAAAAATCACCTAAGATAAAACACAATAATCGGTAGAGGTACAGTATTATATTAAAAAAATATGAGAGTCAATAAGTTTTTAAGAACTCCGATTCCCAATATTCAAATTCATAAAAAGAGAGGGATAGAAGTTATCCAATAATAAATCAACCAAGAGAAGAGACTACTACGAAATTCTAGAATTACCTAGAAATGTCTCGAAGAAAAAGATAAAGAATGCTTATCGTAAACTTGCATTAAAATTTCATCCAGATCGAAATAAATCACCAAAAGCTGAAGAAACTTTCAAAGAAATATCAGAAGCTTATGCAGTTTTATCAGATGATGAAAAACGTAAACAATATGACACGTATGGACATGCAGGAATAGGTTCTAGATATTCCTCAGAAGATCTCTTCAGAGGGGCAAACTTCAATGAAATATTTAGAGATGGGGGATTTGGAGGTTTTGATATCTTTAACACTTTCTTTGGCAATCGAAAAGCTCAAAGATATGGAGTTCAAAGAGGAGCTGACCTCAGATATGATATGGAGATAACTTTAGAAGACGTCTCTTCAGGATTAGAAAGAGAGATTACCATATCTCGAAGAGAGAACTGTGAAGTATGTAATGGTAGTGGTGCAGAGCCTGGAACTCAACCTAAACAATGTCCGCAATGTAAAGGAACAGGCCAAATACAGCACGTACGGTCTACAGGTTTTGCCAGATTTGTCCAAATCACAACATGTAATGCATGTAGAGGGAAAGGAAAGATTGTTGAAACTGAATGTCAAAGTTGTCGCGGGAGCGGCCTTGTACCTAGAACTCGAAAGATAAAGGTGAAGATCCCAAAAGGAATTGAAAATGGTTCAAGGTTAAGATTAAGCAGACAAGGAGAAGCAGGAGAACAAGGTGGACCTTCAGGCGATTTATACGTAATGGTTTATGTAAAACAGCATAAAATCTTTCAAAGAAGGGATAATAACATTCTCTGTGAGATCCATATTGGATTTACGCAAGCTATTCTTGGAACTGAAATTAACGTACCAACATTAAACGAAAAGATTAAACTCAGAATTCCAAAAGGTACACAGACCCATACTATTTTTCGATTAAAAGGTAAAGGTTTACCGCGTTTACATGGTTATGGTCGAGGCAATGAACTTATCAAAATTATTGTACGCACGCCTAAAAAGTTGACATCTAAACAAAAGCAACTGGTAACTGAATTAGCAAAAGAACTGGGTGAAACGGTACTTGAAAAGAAGGGATTTTTCAAGTAGAATAATTGATTATCATTTGAATTGTATTATAAATTGAAAACGACTAGAATTAGAATTTATTAGATAAATAGGAGACAATATTAATTATTAATAAAACACGAGATTTATTATTTTTCGATAAACCGTAAATAACAATGATTGAAAAATAAATGAAATTGTTGAATTACAGAATCGAATAAAACAAATTAGAAGATTTTTGGAACCGCATATAATAACAAAGCGAGATACCGAGATACAATAATAATAGAAATCAAGTTGTAACAATCTTTTTATTTAAGACGAATACTAGTAAAAAGGAATTGGGGTTAAGTTTCTCAATATTAAAATGATGAGAAAGAAAAAGAGAATGAATATCTTGAATATAAATGATGGTACAGATTATTTTGAATACAAATAATATCACGGAGGAAATGAATTGACAATTAAACAAGGTGACTTTATCCGTATAGAGTACACAACCACAATCAAAGAAACTGGAGAACTTTTTGATACAACAATAGAAGAAAAAGCAAAAAGTGAAAAAATATTCAAGGAAAATGGAATCTATGAACCGATGCTTGTTGTTGTAGGTGAAGGTTGGGTTCTAAAGGGGCTTGAGAATTCTCTTCTAGATCTAGAAGTAGGTAAGGAAGCGATAATTGAAATTCCTCCGGAACAGGGATTTGGTCTTAGAGACCCAGCTAAAATTCGTTTGATCCCTGTGCGAAGACTTAGAAAGAAAAAAATTGCACCTTATATAGGTGCTCAAGTGGAAATAGATGGTAAACTGGGAATTGTTAGGTCAGTTGGAGCTGGACGGGTTCAAATCGATTTTAACCCGCCATTAGCAGGGAAAACTCTAATTTATAAAGTGACTGTTAAAGAGCAGATTAAGAATAAAAAAGAGAAAGCTAAAGCGTTAATCCATAGGAGAATTCCTTCCGTTAATATTGAAAAGTTTAAGATAAAACTATCAGCTAAAAATTTTACAGTTGACTTTCCTGAAGATGCATTTTATCTAGAAGGTATACAATTTATTAAGCGAGGCATTTTATCTGATCAACAAAAATTTTTTCCAAATATTGAGAAAACAATGTTTACCGAGACCTTCATAAAAGAAAAAATTATTCCACAACCCGTTGAAGCTTTACCAGAACAAGAGAACGATTCAAAGGACACTTGACGGGATCGTTAACACTAAGAATCTTACATTTGTCACCATTTACAATACCTAAAGGTACGCATTTTGTGTAACTTCGACATGAAACATCCTGACATTCCTGAGGCTTGAATGTAATTATTCCAGAGGGAAAAGCAAGTCGGGTTTCGATATTTATATCTAGATCTAGTTCTGAAACCTCAACAATTTGAACACCGTCATCATGGATTATACAAGGAAAAAATTTATTCCTTTTCTTCAGTACTTTATAAATTCTACCGGTTTCTAAATTAGTCATACAAACCTTGTAAAGTTCACATTCTGTACATTCCTCTAGTGATCCTTCGTGTATGAATGAGAAGCCTACTTTAGCTTGTTTTAAACCTACAAAAGTTATTTTGAATTTAGAAGTATTATTTATGAGTAGTCACCTTCTTAATCTATAATTCCAGCTGCTTTAGCAAGATTTTCAGCGACGTCTTTTGTTAAACCGTCACCAAGAATTGTATATCTATTAGGTCTAAGAGTGGAAGCTAAAGTGAGAGCTTCAATAATATACTTAGGTTCAATTCCTAATTCTTCAGCTGTTGTTGGTGCTCCGATTATTCGAAGATTTTTCTTAATCATACGCCAACCTTTCCTCTGTAAATAAGCCATTAGAATTGATCCAACACCACATTGCTCTCCATGTAATGCCGATTTAGGAGATACAATGTCTAGAGCATGACTGAAAAGATGTTCAGACCCACTACAGGGTCTACTACTTCCAGCAATACTCATAGCCACACCACAACTTATTAAAGCTTCAAGAACGACTCTTATTCCGCTTTCTTTCTTTTTTTGTATAGCTTTAGCATTTTGTAAAACAAGTTTAGCACTCATTAGTGCTAGATTTGCAGCGTATTCACCATAATATTCTTTCTTCAATTTATGAGCTAATTCCCAGTCTCTTACAGCAGTATATTTCGAGATAATGTCCCCACAGCCACTAGCGGTCAACCTATATGGAGATTCTGAAATAACATCCAAATCAGCTACTATCGCTAAAGGAGCTTGAGTGTCTACAGATGTGGATTTTCCTAAATCTTTTATATTAGCTCTTGGGCTAGAAATTCCATCGTGAGAAGCTGCTGTAGGGATGCTTATAAAGGGAAGATGAGAATTAGAAGCAGCTAGTTTTGCGACATCTATTACTTTCCCACCACCAACACCCAAAAGAACTTCAGGTTTGGAGTCGTCGATTAATTTCATAGTTTCTTTAACATATCGAAACTTTGATTCTTTAACGATGTAACAAAGTAAGTCATAGCCAACACTTTTTAATGATTGAATAAGATCATGGGTTACATGTTCATACACATGAGGACCAGTAAGAATCAAGATTGATGAATTAAACCCTAAACCTCGACATAAATCATCGATGTTATTTAAAACGCCATGACCTATTAAAACCTCTCGAGGAAGTTGCATATGATGTACAGGCTCTACGAAGTTCATAAAATATTGTATAAGTAGTACTATAATATTTCTATTTCCACTTCAAAAACTCGAAATATTTTTAAGGTAGAGTTATTCATGATTAAAACGTATTCTTTGAGGCGTCTAGTTATATTCAGACTTTCGAGTCTTCTTTGATCAATGTTTAGGAGGAAGAATATAAATGAGTTTAAAATTTGGCAATGATGAAATAAAAGACAAAATTCTACATGGTACGACAACTATTGGTATCGTCTGCAAAAATAGCGTAGTCTTTGCAACAGATACTCGAGCTGTAATGGGATACTATGTAGCACATAAAAATGTAAAGAAAGTATATCCAATTGAGAAACATTTAGGGATAACCATTGCAGGCGGTGTAGCGGATGCCCAAAATGTTGTTGAAATCCTTCAAGTAAACGCACGATTATATCGTTTAGATAAAAAAAGAATTATGGCCGTTAGTGCAATCTCAAGAGTAGCGGCAAATATTCTCTTCCAATCCAGGGCAGCACCGTTATATATGCAAGCTATAATTGGCGGAGTTGATGATACAGGTCCTCACATCTACACAGTAGACCCTTACGGGAGCTTGATAAAGGATAATTGTGTTTCTACCGGGTCTGGTTCAGCTGTCGCTTATGGTGTTCTAGAAGATAATTATCGTAAAGATATGAGTGTCAAAGAAGGTGTAGATTTAGTAATTCGAGCTGTTAAATCTGCAATGAAACGAGACATAGCGAGCGGTAACAGTTTTGATGTAGTTGTTATTGATAAAGAAGGATATCGCGAGTTAACTGATGAAGAGAAAAATAATGGCAACAGATTAGAAATTACTGCTTCTGAAGAAGGTTAAAATTGATAAGGTATAAGAATTGACATCACCTAATAATGAGCTTTTTAGTCAAATTACAGAGATAGTATTAAAGCAAGTACCGAAGGAAGCAGAGATTAGTAGAATCAAATTTGAAGGCCCAACGGTAGCCATTTATACAATGAAACCTGAAGTACTTGTTGAGCAAAGCCATATAGTTACATATATCGTGAGTTTGATAAAGAAGAGAATAGTTATTCGATCGGATCCCTCTGTTCGGATACCAGAAATTGAAACTAAGAAATATATTTTAGAAACGATTTCAAAAGATGCTGAAATAACAAAAATAGATTTTGATCCCGCTTTAGGTGAAGTGATAATAGAAGCTAAGAAGCCAGGATTAGTTACGGGTCAAGATGATGCATTAGTAAATGAAATCATCAAAGCAACGAAATGGAGACCAAAAGTTTTAAGAAGTCCACCTATACCGTCAAAGATAATTGCTAATATTCGTCACTATCTTCATTCTGAGTATCAAGAAAGGGAAGGAATCCTTCGTAGAATAGGTGAGAGGATTTTTAGACCACAAATCCTAAAAACAGATAGGGTACTGCTCACCACATTAGGAGGATTTCAAGAAGTAGGAAGATCTGCAATTTTAATCCAAACAAAAGAGAGTAAAATTCTATTAGATTGTGGTGTTAATCCAGGTTCCAATAAGTCCAGTAATAGATATCCGGGCTTTAGTATGGATAGCTTTGATCTAGAACTTCTAGATGCAGTGATCATCTCACATACGCATCTCGATCATTGTGGTTTTCTACCTTTTCTATATAAATATGGCTATGATGGACCAGTCTACTGTTCTGAACCAACAGCTAGTTTAATGACAATGCTACAACTTGATTATCTTGATGTCACACGAAAAGAAGGGCGTAGATTGCCATATACTCAAAAGGATGTCAGAGATGTCGTTCTTCACACTATCCCAATTGGTAAAGGAATTGTTACAGATATTTCTCCAGATGCACGATTAACGTTTCATAATGCGGGACATATTCTAGGTTCAGTAGTAACTCACTTACATATTGGAGATGGCTTGCATAATCTAGTATATACGGCGGATTTTAAATTTGGCCGTACAATGCTTCTTGAACCGGCTACTACGACTTTTCCAAGAGTAGAAACACTTATTGTAGAAAGCACATATGGTGCGGCTAAAGATATAATGCCCGCCAGAGTGATGAGTGAAAGGAGACTTGTCACAATAATTAATACAACTATCGAAAAAGGAGGAAAAGTCCTCATCCCAGTACCAGCCGTTGGTAGAGCTCAGGAAATAATGTTAGTTTTAGATAGTTATATGAGACAAAAATCTCTCAAGGAAGTACCAATATTCATCGAAGGAATGGTTAAAGATGCTACAGCGATTCATACGGCTTATCCTGAAGACCTCGCCAAGAATATTAGAGAGTTAATATTTAATCAAGGTATAAATCCCTTCCAATCTGATCACTTCATACATATAAAAGATCACGCAGCTCGAGAAGAGGTTTTACAAGGTGGACCTTGTATAATCTTAGCAACATCAGGAATGTTAGAGGGTGGACCAGCAATAGCGTATTTCAAGGAAATGGCTTCTGATGAAAGAAACATGATCGTTTTTGTAAGTTATCAAATAGAAGGAACACTCGGTAGAAAATTGCAGAAAGGTTCAGCCAACATTCGTTTAATAAACGACAAAGGGAAAATCGAAATCATAAAAAATAAATTACAAGTTAACAAAGTGGAAGGATTCTCAGGACACTCTGATAGGAACCAAATCATGGGATATGCAAGAAAAATTTATCCGAAACCTGAGCTAATAATTGTCGGTCACGGTGAAAAGTCTAAATGTATAGGTCTAGCAAAATCATTCCAAGAATATTTACGAATTAAAGCAATTGCACCAAAAGTTTTCGAAACAATTAGATTAAAATAATATGTTTCACTTACCCATTATATTTATGTCTTCTATCTTTGAGATTTATGTATACTCAGCATATTCATAAATGTCTAAGATTGTGAAAGTCTAACTATGATCCTTTTTACAGAGTAAATCATCTCTTTTATATTTCTTATTTCAAAAATTGAAAATTAACTTTTCATCAATTATCGTTGATTATGTATGCTTGGAGAGATTTATCAATTAATGATAATCATGAAGCTGATTCGTCTTTTCAAACACATATTTTAGGTTTGCGGAAGAATTTATTTATCTGGGATACTATCAGATCGATAAGCATTTCATACAGTGCACTCAAAGGAATACACCCCTAGGGTCCGTCAAAGACGCCATCAAAACCTAGAGCAGAGGAACTGGGATGACTGAATGACTTTGATGGACAGAGTAGCTAATAATTAAGAGCATTTCATAACATTTAAACAGAGAAATCTAGAATGAATTAAGTGGGAAGATTGATTTGATTAAAATATATGAAAAAATATTTGTTGGGGATGATTCAGACTGTTTTTATGAAGAAAAGCCGAGATGGGAACTCTTCCAGTTGAAGTCTACTCTTTTTTGAGAGGTATAGTAATGGTGAAGGTTGTGCCTTTTCCAACGTTGCTTTTCACGGAGATGGATCCATCGTGGGCTTCAACCATTCGTTTACAAATGGCAAGACCCAACCCCATTCCTTTAGCCTTAGTCGTAAAGAGAGGTGTCCATATTTTTTCTTTAATCTCATCGGGTATACCTTCTCCAGTATCGGTGAAGGTAATTTCTACATTGTCTTTGAGTTCCCGACTTGCAATTGTGAGTGTTCCACCTTTAGGCATGGCATCTATCGCATTAGTTATGATGTTGGTGAAGACCCTCTTCATTTTCTGTGTATCAATGGTAATCATCAGTTCGCGCTGAGTTCTATCTTTTACTTGAATTTTCTTGGGAATCTGAATTGAAGATAAGATCTCCCTCATGATTGATTGTGGAGTAGTATCCATCTTTTCTAAGATTAGCTTTCGTGAGTACTCGAGCAGATCGTTGATGATCTTGTCTGAGTATTCGATATTTCGCTCAATGATTTCCAGCATCTTCTGGATGTTTTTATCCCGTTTTGGATCAAGCTTGGTTTTTATATAATATGCGGCACCGGCTATGCCTGTTAATGGATTACGGAGATCATGGCCTACCATGGCCGCTATTTCACCCATCGCGATCATCCGCTCAGCCCCCTTTAACTCTTTAGTCTTCTCCTCCACAAGTTCCTCTAAGTGGTCAGAGTACTCTTTGAGCTTCTTCTGGCTCTCCTTAAGTGCTTGTTCTGATTTTTTACGATCGGTGATGTCTCTTAAGACCGCTTGTATACCGATAAGCTTGCTATCCTCTCTCATGATACTGACATGTGCTTCAGCCCATCGGATGGTTCCATCCTTCTGCTTATAAGCGAATTCAATAAACGGGACATTCTTTCCTCTTAATACATCACTGAACATTTTTAAGTATCTTGGTAAGTCTCTTGCGCGTAATGTTCCTATCTTTGTGAAGTGTTTGCCAACGATTTCCTCATCAGAATAACCCGTCAGCTTCTCGAAGGCGCGGTTGACTGATGTTATCGTACCCCATCTGTTCATCGTTGTTATACCGTCAGGAGACAGTTCAACCAAAGTTCGATACTTCTTTTCAGATTCCCTTATCTCCTCTCCACTCTTCTTACGTTCCGTGAGATCTATGGCGATTCCTCGAAAACCCTTTACTTTTCCGTCTCGAATGATGGGAAGAGCAAAAATGTCCACAGGAAATGTACTACCATCCTTCCTCAACGCTGCATACTCTGTATTTAACACTTCGTCTCCATTCATCATTCTGAGTCCATTCTTTTCAGCTCTATCTCGATCCTCTGGAATGAATAGATTGAGGACATTCAAACCTTTCTTACGATCCTCTTGAGTATAACCGTAGTGTTCAAGTCCAATGTGGTTGATAAATGTAACATTATTCTCTAAATCTATCTCAAAAACAGTCTGGGGTAGCAACTCAGCTAACTCTCGAAAGCTCACATCACTTTCCCGAAGCTCCTTAACCTTCTCCTCCACAAGTTCCTCTAAGTGGTCAGAGTACTCTTTGAGCTTCTTCTGGCTCTCCTTAAGTGCTTGTTCTGATTTTTTGCGCTCGGTGATGTCTCTAAGAATTACTTGAACACCCACACTCTTACCATTTACCTTCAGATGACCCACATGAGCCTCAGCCCAAATAGGAACACCGTCTTTAGTATCTAATTGAACCTCAAACGGTTCCGGTAAGTTATCATTCAAAATAGAGACGAATATCTTCAAATATTTGGGTATGTCCCTCGCTTGATTGGCTGCTATCTTCGAGAAGTGTTTACCAACAAGATCATCCTCGGAATAACCAGACAGACGAAATGAAGCGGGGTTAGCAGATGTGATCACTCCCTTAAGATCCAAAGTTACTATAGCGTCAGGTGCCAGTTCAAAGAGATTTCTATATCTCTCCTTCGATTCAATAATCGACAGTTATTCTCCCACTCCTACATACTATCCTATATGGTTATTCAGAATTCGTCTTTTTTAATACTTTTTTTCCATCCACAAGGGAACCGGTTTCGTGACTTCTTCACTGAAGATACGTATCATAGTCTTCCTCAATCACATCCACATATTTTCGGGGACATAATAAATAAAATATCACCATTTGTCATTTATACAAAACAAGAAAGATAGCGATTGTGAATTACAAATCTATATCAAAACTCTATTCCCACTTCTTCTGTGGGGCATTAATGGTTAGTCCTTGATTACACTCGCCTATAGTATCGTGGGGGCAGGCGACAAGGGCAGACGATGAAATGTTTATTGGGTAATTATTGATCGAGCGGAGAATTGGAATACCCGTTCCATTTTCTTAAATTTGAAAACGTGTTGTTTGATAAACATCTCTTATTTTGTTGTGGTGGAAGTGTGCCAGACTCTTTCGAAATTTTTTTGTAATATTTCGATGAGGTTGCGGTTATTCGTCCATAGATAGGGGTTTCTTCCTGTAGTTGGTTCTTGTGAGGTCGCGATTAACGCTTCTTTGTAGTCCATGATAGTGCAATGGATTAACGGCTGATCTGTAGATTTCACAATAAAAGATTTTTTTGGTGATTCGTATTCTTCGAGAACTTTGAGAATCGGATCATCAAACTCTGTTGTGTCTAACACGATGCGATACCTTATGCCTCGTCTGATGGTTTTCTCAACGAGTTCACGATATGTAGTGAAAGTCTCGTTGAATGCGTTTTTGGACGTGATGATGTCCACCGTCCTCTCTGCATTTTTCAGCATCACCATCCCCTTGGATAGTACTGCCCTCCCATCTGTAATCAGGCTGAATCGTGATTCTTCTTCGATTCTTGAGTTCAACTCATAATTCTTGAAATTCTGCAAAAAAGCATCTTTTTTAGCTATTAATGCAGATAGTTTCTTATCTGCGATCTCTTTTTCACGTTTGATCAGGATGGAGAGTGCCTCTTCCATGGGTGTAGCTCTTATTTTGGCTGGTTTGCCAAGAAGTTTCTCGATCAAGCCCAATTCATTCAGCTTCGGCAACATCCTGTAGACGTCTTCTCGACGCACTTTTGAAACTTTGGAAACTTGACTAATTGAAGCTACACCTAATTGGATTGTGGCTATGTACACCTTGGCTTGGTTATGTGTTAACCCAAAAGCTGATAAGATATTAGCATAGTCTTCTAAAGACATCATTTTTATTTCACCCATGTCCCACCCACGTCCTGTAGATAAACTGTTACTGTAGTATTACAGTCACATAGATTTAAATTATGGGTCAGGAGTACCTATTACATATTTAATATGCTGAAAATGTTTGCAAGTGTGGGTGTTGAGGTCGAATCCTTATCTTTCGTTGATAAAATCCAGGGTTAATATGCTGGTTTATTATTCGTTATGTGTTGTACTTGCATTGGTTGCCTCGTCGAGGATCAATGGGAGTGACATGATCACTTTCGGAAGAGATCTCCTGCTTTCTCTCCTCTCTACTTGTGCCATTGTTCTCAGTGTCTACATCTATAATGACATCACTGACATAGAGATCGATAGGATCAATAAGTTAGATCGACCCTTAGCTAAAGGCATTATCTCAAGGAAGGGGGCAATTCGTTTTGTCACATTTCTCGGGATCTCTGGAATGGCAATCGCTTTCGCTATCGACTTAGGATTTTTTCTCTTTGCATTGACGTACGTTATCCTGTTCTTTATGTATTCCTTTCCTCCAGTTCGTTTGAAGCGTATGTTTCTCATCAATAAATTAACGGTAGCGACAGGTGTTGCCCTCATGTACTTTATGGGTGGGACCGTTGCTGGGGCGATACCGATCGCTGTCTTTCTAATAGCAGCGTATGGGTTCGTGGGAGGTTTAAGCACGAGTATGTGGATCGATCTTCGTGATATGGAGGGCGACAAGATGGGTGAAGTTAAGAATCCTGCGATCGTCTGGAGTCCAATCGTTACTGTTCGATTAGCCATGGCGTTAATGGGATTGATGGGTATTACTGTGATGGTTGCCTTCTATCAATTAGGTCTGAACATCGCTTTTATCATCTTAGCGTCCTGTGGCTTCGCGGGGTGGATCTACGTACTGTATCCTCTTTTACGACGTTGGAATGAGCCGTCCTTTGTCGATAAGACGTTACACAAGAAAATTGCCCCTTTAGGACTAATCATTCAAGCTTTTTTAATAGCTGGAGTTCTCCTTTGACCCTATCAAGTTAGAACTTTCCAAGGTTCATCTTTAGAGAGAGATTTTATATATTTCCTGACTTTACAAAATTTAATATAAGGTTACAACCAATATTTTGTAATGTGATCGGAAATTTGTACCTTAAGTCTCTGATCTTGATAGTTCTGGTCTCTCTTTCTGTTCTAAATCTGTAAGATGAGAATCTTGAAATCCGTATTTTCCCATACAATTATATAATCGCTCATCCCATTGCGATGGAAAAATAGTCAGTGATGGTTGCGCTGCTACAAAAATACAATCTTTATCTCCATAAAATCCTTTCACACCTTTATATGTCGGAAAAGGGCAGAAAAGATTCTTTTCACAGCGATTACATTTACCAATACGTCTCTTTAAATCTCCAAAAGACAATTTATCATCCGTATTTTAGATATCTTCGAAATTATCTAGTTTCAACCTGTGGTGGATTGTTTTGACTTCAATTGGAGGAATTGTTCTATCATCAAGCTGGTTTAAAATAATCTAATATAACTAAGCTTCAAAGCAATATTCTCCGAAAAAAGATGACTAAAGTCTTTCTTTTCTCTTAAGAGATCGAGATATTTGCCTGAATGATTATTGTTGAGAGAATAATACCAAAAATCATTGGTATAAAATTAAGTTCTTTAAGAGATTTCTTTAAAGGCTTCCCAATATTTGTCATTAACATAATGAAGATTGATTGCAACTTTTCCATGTTTCTTTTCAGAAATTTTAACGGAGTTATATAAAACCTTACATAATGCAATTTTTTTGGAAAAATTTTCATCTAAAATGACTACTAAATCATCAATTTTAAATGATCCATCAACTTTGACAATTCCTGGAGCCATCACATCAGCACCATTACAAATGTAAGGTACAGCACCCATATCAACAGTTAAAGTAGAGAATTGATTTAAGACATAATCATTGATCAAGGTTGGAAAAACTTTATCAGATTTGATAAAAGAAGGATGCCCATTAATCAAGAAGATAAAATGGTTAAACGTTAGTTCCACAACTTCTAATTTCAAATTTAGAAAGTTTATAATATCAATATTTTCTTTTTCAGCAATTTCTCTTAAAAATTGTTTAGTTTTTTTCTTTCTAAGAAAATATCGTTTATAAGTCAAAAGTTACACTTCGTTACCTAGTTATAGATAAGATTATAATTTCATGAATATTTTGATCTTAAAATATTCATTCTATTTATAATAAAATCAATAAGTATAATTGTTTATACATCTAAATCTTTAAATTAAAGACATTAAAACAATATCGTAAGAATATTGAGTTGACTGATTATGGCAGAAGCGGCAACAAAAATCTTAGAAGAAAGCTTAGGAAAAACAGTTCTTATTAAATTGAGAGGAAATAGAAAATTAAGAGGAAAACTTGAAGGGTTTGATCTTCACATGAACCTAGTTTTAGAAAATGCTGAAGACATATCCAATATAGATGAGACATTAAAGCTTGGCCGAATAATTGTAAGAGGGGATAACGTGATATTAATATCCCCGCCTCCAAGATAAAGTTGTAAGATAACTGAATGTCAATAATAGCTGAAATTGATTAAAGAGAGAATTTATAATTCTTAGTTTCAAGGGTATATCTTCAATAGCGTTTAAAAGTAGGATTATAACTCAAACCTAAAGGTTGCAAAAAGAGTATAATTGAGGGCCGGTAGACCAGCCTGGAATATTGGGATAAAAGTTATCTCACAGAATGATCGCCGCATTGGCAAACTTCTAAAATTGCGGAAGCCCGGGGTTCAAATCCCCGCCGGTCCACCAAAAAAGGGACATACTTGAAGAATTTTCGTCATATGAAAATTAAAAAATAAAGCTATCTACATTATACAAATCTATTGATGCTATTCAAGAAGTATATAGAATTATGAAAAAATAATTCCGTTTAATAGATACTTCTTTTTTTAAAAAAGATGATTGAAAAGAAAATAAACATACAGAACCTATCAAGATAAAAAAAAAGGGTTAGAAATAGATTTTGAACTCACAAGATTGAACATAATATGGATTTAATTCAGAAGAAACGTGTGTATGTGGAAATCAAAATTAACCAAAAAAAACACCCACCCAAAACCACACAAACACACTACAACACCGTCACAGACTTCGCTAAATTCCGAGGCTTATCAGGATCACAACCACGCGCAACAG
>SDBT01007359.1_pt1 | contig 18108 bp, 16 predicted proteins | sample 2277101 | NCBI WGS metagenome assembly SDBT01 (sample SAMN10404973, study PRJNA504765) | marine sediment metagenome | isolation source: marine sediment core GS10_PC15, 103 cmbsf | place: Arctic Ocean: Southern Knipovich Ridge | collected 2010 | reverse complement strand
AAGCTCCATTGGCCAAAAGGGAAACAGCCCAGATCTCAACATAAGGTCCCTAAATTCATACTAAGTGTAAAACAAGAAGGTGAAGTTTCTCAGACAATGAGGAGGTTGGCTTAGAAGCAGCCATCCTTTAAAGATAGCGTAACAGCTCACTCATCTAGAGATTTTGCATCGAAAATAATTGGGGCTAAGTATGGTACCGAATGTGAGGATATATTTTTTCTTCGGAAAAATTATATGGTAGGAGAGTGTTCCACTCTGCTGTGAAGGTAGACTCGTGAGAGCTACTGGAGCGTGTGGAAGTAAGAATGTTGGCACAAGTAACCGCAATGATGCTGAGAACGCATCACGTCGAAAGATCAAGGTTTCCTTGGTAATGTTAATCATCCAAGGGTTAGTCGGGCCTAAGGGAATGGCGAAAGCCGTACTCGATGGACACAGGGTTAATATTCCCTGACTTTTGTATTTTGTGATGGGAGGACGGAATGTAGTATGTATTGCTCATTATTGGATTTGAAGTTTGTTTATTTAGGACGCTGTATAGGAAAATCCGTACACTACTTTAAATAGTGAGTCCAAGGTAAATGAAAAGTTTTAAGCCTTTGGCTTAGGATAATAATACAAAGCACGTTTCCAAGAAAATTCTCTAAACTTAGAAATACAGAATCCGTACCGCAAACCAACACAGGTGATCAGGTCGAGTAGACCAAGACGAACGAGTGAGTGGTCCCCAAGGAACTCGGCAAAAAAGCAGCCGTAACTTCGGGATAAGGCTTGCCCCCCACTACTTTGGATATTTTTTAAAATATTTATTTGTAATGGGAGAGTAAGATTTAAGTATCGAGACAAAAATAACTCTCCACTAAATAGACAGAAGTGTCTAAAGTAGTGGGGGGCCGCAGCGAAAGTATCTCTGGCAACTGTTTATCAAAAACACAGCTCCCTGCGAACTCGTAAGAGGATGTATAGGGGGTGACACCTGACCAATGCCAGAAGGTTAAATATCGGCGTTGTTCTTTGCGCAAGCGAAGAATGGTGACTGATATAAGCCCTGGTGAATGTCGGCCGTAACTATAGACATGACCGTTGTAGTTACGTCAAAAAATCTTGCCAAATGCTGGAAACACTGGTTAGTATTTATTACTACTCATTCCATGTCGATGGAAAAGTAACAATGTAATAATGCAGTCAATCAGCAGGAAAGACTTCTACTATAGAATTTAAAAGTGGATCAAACAAAACAATGGCTTAAAAGTATTAATCCAAAAGATGGATACTATATAGCTGGTTTCACTGATGGAGAGGGAAGCTTTAATGTTTCTCTCAAAAAAAGAAATGATTATGTAAAAAAATGGAAAATAACAGCTTCGTTTAATATTTCTCAAAAAGATCGAGTAATTCTTTCATGGATTAAAAAAATTCTTGGATGTGGAACTTTACGAGAAAGAAAAGATGGAGTAGTTTATTTTGAAGTAACAAATCTTACTTCATTAAGAGAAAAAATTATTCCATTTTTTATTAAATTCAGCTTTATTTCTTCAAGTAAAAAAACAAATTTTTCGATTTTTAAACAAATTGTAAAAATTATGTCAGAAAAAGAACATCTCAAAAAAGAAGGGTTTGAAAAAATTCTTCGATTAAGAGAAACCCTAAATAAGGGAAAGGGAAGAACACGAAAGTATAATTTATCAGATGTGATAAAAGTAGAAGAATCCTCAGAGACTATACGCAAGACACTTTAAGACAAAATGGAAAGTCGACTGTCAAAGAAGTGAAGATATAGTCCGATCTTTATGGCGACATAAAGTTAACAATGTTTTTAGATTTAAATTGATAAACAACATATTATTCATTCATACCTTAAGAAAGAACGGTCCTAAGGTAGCGAAATACCTTGTCGGGTAAGTTCCGACGCGCACGAATGGTGTAATGACTGGAGAACTGTCTCGGGGACTAGCTCGGTGAAAATACAATACCGGTGAAGATGCCGGTTAAGTGCAGTTAGACGAAAAGACCCTAGAAGCTTTACTATAACTTGATATTGAGCATGTTTTTGGACTGCGTAGCATAGATGGGAGAGGTCTGATGTTTACGGTTTCGGCTGTATTCTACTCGTCAGTGAAATACCATTCTTTTTGAAGGCATGTTCTAACCAATACGGCAAAAACGTATTGAGACAGTATCTGGTGGATAGTTTTACTGGGGCTGTACCCTTGAGGGTTTAAATTTTTTTTGAACCTTCAAGCCATACAGCCTCACAAGGTTTAATCTACCTTAAAACAAATAAATAGGGGGGCTTTCACGAGTAATCGTGATTGTAAAAGTTGGGAATATGCTGGAAAAACCGGGGCATGATATAATACTTGTATTGCAAGTAACAATGTATATCTGCGGTTAATCAGCAGGGAAATTGAAAAATATAAAAATAAAATTTCAATCCCTCAGAGACTACAAACCAACCTCCGACCTTGCGTCGGAGAATGTATAGTCCGATCTTCATGGCGACATGAAGTTCTGAATTTAATTCGGAAACCTAATAAATTAAATGAGATCAAAACAAATTGAAGAATATAAGAAAACTTTGAAACTTACAAAAAAGCAAAAAGAAATCTTAGTTGGATTGATTTTAGGAGATGGACATCTAGAAACGTTAAATAATGGAAGAACATATAGACTAAAAGTTGAACACTCTCTTAAGCAAAGAGAATATCTTGATTGGCTATATTCCAATTTTAAAAAATGGATAAATACAACTCCTAAAATTAGAAAACGAACATCTCTTGGTAAGATTATAGAAACTTATGGTTTTACCACATACACAAGTGGCATACTTAGATTTTACGCACAACAATTTTATCGTAATAAAAAGAAAATTATCCCAAAAATGATAGATAAAATTATAACACCACAAAGTCTTGCTATTTGGTTTATGGATGATGGTTCCATAAAATCCAAAACACATAAAACTTTATTAATACATACTCATGGTTATTCAAAGAATGATCTTTTGTTAATCATAAAAGTTTTAAAGAAAAAGTTTGGTTTGAAAATTGGATTGCAAAAGCAGTATAATAAATGGCGACTCTATATCTATAGTGAGTCTGTAGATAATTTTAAAAAAATTATTTCACCATATATTCTGCCAAGTATGCAATATAAATTAGGGAACATAAATGCCTAAAAAGTAAAGGAGGGGTTTAAAGGTACTCTAGGCGCGAATGGAAATCGTGCCGATAGTGTAATAGCACAAGAGTGCTTGACTGTGAGAGGTACATCTCAAGCAGGTGGGAAACCAGAATATAGTGAACCGACCTTTCGTATTAGACGCGGGGGAAGATTAACGGATAAAAGCTACTCTAGGGATAACAGGCTAGTTCCGCCTAAGAGTTCATATCGACGGCGGAGTTCGGCACCTCGATGTCGGCTCACCTTAGCGCGGCGGCGGAGAAGCTGCCAAGCGTTTGGCTGTTCGCCAATTAAAAAGGTACGCGAGCTGGGTTCAGACCGTTTAGGTCATAAATAATTTTATTTATGATTTGGACAGTCTGAATCCTCAGAGGACAATAGAACATCAAATAAAATTTGAATGAACTAAACTGTTATAAATTGAAATCAATCATGAGCCTAAGGCTCATCACGGCGGCGCTCCGCAGTAATGCGGGGCGAGAAGCTAACTTATATCGGAGAAATCCTAACATGAAAGTGAAGGATAACGCCGAGGGAAGAGTTTTTTAAACTTGCCCGTAGAGACTGAATGTTAGACATCCTAAGATTATTAAAGGATGAAGTCACAGTCCAATCCACACAGTAATGTGTGACGTAGATGCGTGAGACAGGTTGGTCTCCTATCTACTGCACTCGTTGATTCTTGAGAAGATTTGCTCCTAGTACGAGAGGACCGGAGTGAACTGACCTCTGGTGTACGAGCTCTACTGCCAAGTGGACTGCTCGGTAGCTATGTCGGGAATGGATAACCTCTGAAAGCATCTAAGAGGGAAGCCAGCTTCAAGATTAGGAATCGTTAAGAACCCTGAGAGATGATCAGGTTGATAGGCTTTAAGTGTAAGCACAGTAATGTGTTAAGCTGAGAAGTACTAATGTTTCGATTCCTGTTAAGAAATTTGTAAACCACGTTAAAAATAAAAAATTCACAAAAATAGAATGTTTTGAGTTGGAAAGGCCGGTTAGCTCAGTTGGTTAGAGCAAGTGACTCTTAATCACTGTGTCCCGGGTTTGAGTCTCGGACCGGTCATGTATTGCGGGAGTAGCTCAGATGGTAGAGCATCAGCTTTCTCCAAGAAGCTTGAGAGTCGCGGGTTCGAGTCCCGTCTCCCGCATGTGGTACTTCAGGACTTAGCGCAGTCCGGTAGCGCACCTGCTGGTTGCAGGGGGTAGCTGGTTTTTTCAAATCCAGCAGTCTCGATTTAAGGCCAGGTAGCTCAGTCTGGAAGAGCGTGTGGCTGAAAACCACAATGTCGGCGGTTCAAATCCGTCCCTGGCCATGAATTCCAACATTTGTTCTTCTCAACGAAATTCGTTGAAATCTGGACAAACTTCACATACCTATTTAGGGATGAAGTTTGTCCCTAACTCAAAGCATTCTATTTTGTAAATTAATCAAGTTTTCAGTGTCCGCCAAAGGCGGATAAATTGGTGATCCCAGTACTAAAGCAATAGCTTAGTACGGGACAGGCTTGTCGTAAGTATATTCGAATATAGTGTCCTGGTGCTTTGACGGCGGAGATACATCTCTTCCCATTTCGAACAGAGCAATTAAGCCCGCTAGTGCCGATGATAGTCTTTTTAGGCAAAAGTAGGTAGGTGCCAGGACAGTGTATTTGAGGGGAAAGCGAAGTCCCTTAGCGAGCTTGCTCTGCTACTGGGATAAGCAGTTGTCAACATCGAGTACTTGATAACAAAAACCCTATTTTCAAATAGGGTTTTTGTTGTTATAATACCCTTATGACTTGGGCTTTTAAGCGACAAATTTTTTATATCTCTATAGTCATTTTATTTTTTGGAGTCTTGGGTTTTTTAACACTTTATCCATCTCTTAATAAATTGCCTACCTGTGTTGATAATAGACAAAATGGTGACGAAACAGGAATAGATTGTGGTGGGTCTTGTTTGAAGGCTTGTGCTTTTGAAGCTGATGAAGTCTCTATACTTTGGGCTAGGTCATTTTTAGTTGTACCTGAGCGATATAATGCAGTTGCTTATTTAGAAAATCATAATAAAAATTTAGTTGTAAATAAAATAAAGTATCAATTTAGATTTGCTGATGAAGATAATATTTATTTAGGACGAAGAATGGGGGTTGCTTTTATTCCACCTGGTAGAAATTTTGCAATTTTTGAACGTGGCATGGAGTTTGGTGGTTCCATTCCAGTTTATACTACTTTTTCATTTACAGAAATACCAAACTGGCTTTCTGTGTCAGAGACTAAAATAAATCAGCTTCAGATTTTTATTTCGAATGTAAGTTTAGAAAATGAAGCAACTAATCCACACCTTTCAGCTACTTTAAAAAATAATTCTCTTTTTATTATTCCAGATATTAATGTTGTTGCTATTTTATATGACGAAGAGGGTAATGCAATATCAGCAAGTAGTACTTATTTAGATAAATTATCAAGAGAAGAGGCGAGAGCAATTAATTTTACTTGGCCTATGCCTTTTCCAGAACGAGTTGTTACTAAGGAAATACTTCCCGTCTATAATATCTTGGGAGTTAAGTTAAAGTAATGATGGTAGAAAAAGTTTTAAAGCGAATAGATTGGATGCTTGTTTTTTTTATTTTACCAATAATTTTGGCTGGACTTTTTACCATGAAGTCTTTTACCCCCCTAGCAGATGGAGAGAGTTTTTTTAGTAAGCAAATTATTTGGGTCATTATTTCTTTTGCGATTTTTTTTATTTTTTCTTTTATTGATTTTCGTTTTTTAAAACGTACAGACTTTTTAGTATCTATTTTTCTATTTTTCTGTTTTATGCTTTTTATGCTTTTTGCATTAGGTTATACGTCTCATGGAGCAAAAAGTTGGTTTAATTTCGGATTTTTTTCTTTTCAGCCAGCTGATGGAATGAAACTTGTTTTAGTTATTATTTTGGCTAAATATTTTTCTCGTAGGCATGTGGAAATACACGATATTAAGCACATATTAATTTCTAGCTTATATGTATTATTACCTATGATTTTAGTGTTATTTCAGCCAGATTTTGGTTCTGCTATGATTTTATTCTTTATTTGGCTTGGCATGATATTAGTTTCTGGTATTTCTAAAGTTCATTTATTATTGGTATTTTTATCTGGAGCTCTTGTTTTTGTTTGTTTATGGATGTTTGCTTTTGCTCCATATCAGAAAGCTCGTATTTCTAATTTTATTAATCCACTCGCTGATATTCATGATTCTGGCTATAACGCTTTTCAGTCAACTATTGCAATAGGGTCTGGACAAGCTTTAGGTAAGGGTTTAGGTTTTGGTACTCAGTCTCGGTTAAAATTTTTACCAGAGCCACAATCTGATTTTATTTTTGCTGCTTTTTCTGAAGAATGGGGTTTTATGGGTTCTCTTTTGCTTCTTTTGCTTTATTCTTTAATTATTTGGCGAGTTTTACTGATTGCTTCTTATGGTTCATCAAATTTTGAAATGCTTTTTGGTGTGGGCATTGCTATTTTTTTTATGAGTCATATACTCATAAATATAGGAATGAATTTAGGTTTATTTCCAGTTACGGGTATACCACTACCCCTTATGAGTTATGGTGGGTCGCATCTTCTTACTGAATTTGCTAGTCTTGGTATTTTAATGAGTATGCGACAATATGGACGAAGCGTACATCGAGATGATATTAATAATGAATTTCTTGGAGCTTAAAATAAATGCAAATTATTGACGGTAAAAAAATACGTAAAGAAATATTAGATAAAATAAAAAAAGAAGTAGAAAATCTACCCTTTGTTCCTATTTTTTGTGATATTTTAGTTGGTGAAAATCCTATGTCAATGCAATATGTGAATATGAAAGCTAAAACAGCAATGTCTGTAGGTATCCATTTTCATAAAGCATTTTTTTCTTCCACTATTACAACCTCAGAATTAGTAAAAGAAATAGAAATTTTAAATAAGATGGAAAATATGTGTGGTATTATTATCCAGCTTCCTCTTCCTTCTTCAATTGACTCTCGTATTGCTCTTGATGCCATAAGTCCATCTTTAGATGTAGATTTTCTAGGTAGTGTTGCAAGTAAACAATTTTATGATGGAAATATACAAAGGGGCTTCCCAACGGCGTTTGCCTGTATGACTCTTTTAGATTCTCTTAATTTAGACTTAAAAGATAAAAAAATAGTTGTCTTAGGAAAAGGAAATTTAGTAGGTAAACCAATTGCTTCACTTTTAAAGTTTCGGGGTTTAAATCCGACTATAATTACACGTAAAACTCCCCCTTGCAATGCTGACGGTGTAGTTATTGCAGGCGAGGAAAATAAGGAGTCTTTAATTAAGGAAGCAGATATTATAATTTCTGGAATTGGTAAAGGAAAATACATTAGAGGTAATATGATAAAAAAAGATGCAATTTTAATTGATGCAGGTGCTTCAGAAGGAAATAGTGGTATAGTAGGAGATGTGGATTTAGAAAGTGTGTCTGATATTGCCAGCTTTGTTTCTCCAGTACCTGGTGGTGTAGGCCCAGTAACAGTTACTATATTGCTTCAAAATGTTTTATATGTAGCTAAAGAAATCCAAGGTACGCCTTTGGATAAAATAAAATGAATCCCGAACGAAATTCATAAATGGAAAAATTAAAAGAAAAAATTAAAAATGTTAAAATTTCGTACGGGATGAATCCCGAACGAAATTCATAAATGGAAAAATTAAAAGAAAAAATTAAAAATGTTAAAATTTCGTACGGGATGAATCCCACTAGAAGCCCTGCCTGCCGGTAGGCAGGCGCGATCGCAATTTAATATATATATTTTCTAATGTTGATGAAAAATATAAAAATTAATAGAATAATCAAGTATAGTCACGGCCTGTTGACCGCGACTTGCTTCTAAGCGGGATGAATCAAAGTATATTTTTCTTTTTTTATAACCTAAGTCATCAATCTGTTTTTTTTGACAGACTAATTATTTTTTTTGCAGAGACTTTTCCTTATATTGTAATAATGTTCGCTATATTTTTTCTTCTTTTTCATCACGAAGTTTTTAAAGCAGAAAGTCCTACTCAAGTTTTAATACAAAAATACAAAGAAATGCTCCTAGTATTTTTTTCTGGAATTTTAGCTTATTTTATTTCTTATCTTTTAAAGTTTTTATTTCATACCCCAAGACCTTTTGAATTATTAAGTGGAGTTAATTCTCTTTTCTTAAAAACTGATTATGCTTTTCCATCCGGACATTCTACTTTTTTTATGGCTCTTGCTTTTGCTATTTTTTTTAGTCACAAAAAGGCAGGATACCTTTTTATGTTTTTTGCTCTTTTAATTGGACTTGCTCGTATTATGGCTGGTGTACATTTTCCAATTGATATTTTAGGAGGATTCATTTTTGGTGCATTAATTGCCTTCCTTGTTCAATATTTATATCCCAAATTTGCTTATTTTAAGAGAAAAATGTAGAATATCTTTATATTTACGTGTCCCGTTAGAAGCAGCAGTCGCAGTTTAATAATAAATTATATGAAGCAAAACCATACGGTGTTTTATAAGAATAATTTTTTAGGTAGTGGTGTAATGACTACTATCTGCTTTTAATGGGATGCGAAAAAAGATTGTTTTATCCTTAATAATACTTGTTTTAGCGGGAGGCATTGCCTTCTTTGTTTTTAAATCTGAACCCAGATTAAATAAGAATTTTGAATCTTCTCATTCATTTTTTCAAAAATTTCCATTTCGTTTAGGGCTTGACCTTTCAGGTGGAAGCCATCTTGTTTATAAAGCAGACGTTAGTACTCTTTCTGGTAATCAAGTATCTGAATCAATGGAAGCCCTTCGTGATGTTATTGAAAGAAGGGTGAATCTTTTTGGAGTTTCTGAGCCAGTAGTACAAGTTCAATATGGTGGATTTTCTTTAGATGGAGATAAGAAACTAATTGTTGATTTACCAGGAGTTACTGATGTAGAACAAGCAACAACAATGATTGGTCAAACTCCACTTCTTCAGTTTAAAATTGAAGCACCTGCTGACACACCACAAGAAGTAAAAATAGGTGAAGATGGTCAAGTAGTTTTAGATGCATCACCACAATTTATTTCAACTGATCTTACTGGACGATATTTAAAAAAGGCTACACTTGAATTTGATACAAATACTAGTGATCCAATGGTCAGTCTTCAGTTTGATGATACTGGAACTAAACTCTTTGCAGAAATTACAAAAACAAATATTAATAAAATGGTTGCTATATATTTAGACGGTGCTCCTATATCTACTCCAGTTGTGAGAGAGGAAATTCCCAATGGAGAGGCTGTAATTTCTGGAAGTTTTACACCCCAAGAAGCTAAAATATTAGTTGGTAGATTAAATTCTGGAGCATTGCCTGTGCCCATTAGTCTTTTATCTAAGCAGACAATTGGAGCAACCTTAGGAGATAAAGCAATGAATGCTGGTGTTACAGCAGCAATTATTGGATTTCTATTAGTTGTTTTATTTTTGATTATTTTGTATCGCCTACCTGGGGTAATAGCTGCAATAGCACTTTCTATTTTTATTTCAATAATGCTTGCTTTATTTAAACTCATTCCAGTTACATTGACTGCTGCTGGTATTGCTGGATTTATTATTTCTATTGGTATTGCCGTAGATGCAAATGTCCTTATTTTTGAGCGCATTAAAGAAGAACTACGTTCTGGGCGTACGGTTGCGGATGCAGTTTCCTTTGGTTTTTCTAGAGCATGGCTATCTATCCGTGATTCAAATATTTCATATATGATTACTGCAATTATTTTATTCTGGTTTGGTACATCACTTATTAAAGGTTTTGCTTTGACTTTGGGAATAGGAGTTGCCGTATCAATGTTTTCTGCAATTACAATAACTAGAATTTTCTTAGGGTCAATTAGTTTTATTGGAGAGGGGAAGGTCGCCCGATTTTTATTTTCTAGCGGTATTGGTAAATAATTTATATGTTTATAATTAAACACAAAAAAATATTTATTTGTTTCTCGGCTACTTTAGTTATTCTTTCCATAGCTTCATTTTTTGTTTTTGGTGTAAAAGTTGGTATTGATTTTAAGGGTGGGGCAATTACTGAAGTATCTTATACTGATATTCGTCCCGACCATGAAATTTTAAATCAAAATCTTGAAAAACTTAATTTTGGTTCTATGCTTCTTCAGCCAGTCGGAGAACAGAATTATATTGTTAAGTCTCGTGATTTAAATAAGGATGAGCATACTTTGCTTTTACAAACTTTGTCATTTAATAATAAAGAATTACTTACAGAAGTTAGCTTTAATTCTATTGGTCCTTCTGTGGGTCATGAGCTTACAAAAAAAGCACTTGTGGCAGTAATACTAGTATCTATTGCTTTAATATTATTTATTGCTTTTGCCTTTAGAAAGGTTGCCGCCTCGCACATCCTGGGTCGCCAGGCTGTGCCTTCTTGGAAGTATGGATTTATTGCAATCATAACTTTATTGCATGATGTTATTATTTCTGTTGGTGTCTTTATTTTACTTTCTAACTTTTTTGGAGTAGAAGTTAATACACTGTTTGTTGTAGCTATTTTGACAATTTTAGGTCTTTCTGTTTCTGATACCATTGTTATTTTTGACCGTATTCGTGAGAATTTAAAAAATAGTGGTGGTATAAATAAAATTAATTTTGGTGAAATAGTCGGTCATAGTTTAAGGCAATCTTTTGCTAGGTCTATCGCCACTTCACTTTCTACAATAATTGTACTTTTAACTCTTGTTTTCTTCGGTCCAGCTTCTACAAAATATTTTGCTTTAATGTTAACAGCTGGTATGTTTTTAGGTACATATTCTTCAATCTTTTTAGCTTCACCGCTTTTGGTCTGGGTAGAAGAGTTGCAAAACAAAAAATAAATTTGTTTCTAGGCATACTTAGATGTTATAATTAAAGAGCTTTAGATTATTATTTATTTAACAACACAATATATATGAGATATTTTTTAATGGTATTGGCGGTTATAATTTTATGGATAATTTTTATCTATAATCGTTTTATTTCTCTTCGCAATCGTGCAGAAGAAGCTTGGGCAGATATTGAAGTACAATTAAAGAGGAGATATAATTTGATACCAAATTTAGTTAATTCTGTTAAAGGTTACGCAACCCATGAATCTTCTGTTTTTGAAAATGTTACAAAAATGCGAGCACTTGCAATGGGGGCATCTGGACCAACCGAAGCTCATGCAGAGGCAGAAAATATGCTTTCTTCCGCACTAAAATCAATTTTTGCAATTGCCGAAGCTTATCCAGATTTAAAAGCAAATCAAAATTTTCTTGCTTTACAAAACGAGCTTTCTGATACTGAAAATAAAATTGGAGCAGCTCGCAGATTTTATAATACGAATATTCGCGACTTCAACACTTACACAGAAAGTTTTCCTCATAATATTATAGCTTCAATGTTTAAGTTTTCTAAAAAAGAATTCTTTGATTTAACAGATGATGATGCAGCACAAGAGCCTGTTTCTGTAAAATTTTAAATTGTAAATTATGATTACTCAAGAATTAATTGCATACATAAGGTCTGAGTTAAATAAAGAAAAAAAAGAAAAAGATATTCGGACTGCATTACTCGCAAGTGGTGGGTGGACTGAAGCTGATTTAAATGAGGCTTTTAGAACCATAATGCCTATTAAGGATGCGACGATAAATCCAATACAAAAAGATTCACAAAAATCCCTAGCATCTCAAATACCCTTAAATTCTAATTTATCACCAAAACCTTTAACACCTCAGGTAGCCCCAAATTCTAACCTACCTCCAACACCGCCGGCTTCACCAATGTTACTAGAATCACCAATTTCTCCCTTAATTTCTCCAAAAAAAGACAAAAATCATCAGACGCCATGGATGGCTATTGGTCTTGCTGTTCTCTTTGCGGGGCTTTGTTTTGTAGCTTTTTTTCTTTATCGCTCAGAAATAAAGGCCTTACCAGATAAAATTATTGGTATATTTGATTTTTCAGTGGACAAGTTAAGTGATTCAATACAAGAAGAAGTAACATCTACAATGAATGAAAAGGAGGCAGCTATTAATAATGAAGAGGGAATGACAGCTATGATTGAAGAAAAAGAAATACCAGAGACCCCAGAAGTTGTTGTAATGCCTCCAATAAATTGTGGGGTTACAAATTCTCCAGATGGGAAAATTCCAAATACGTATTTAAATAATGATGTATTAAAATGTCTTGGTGAGAATGCAATTATTTGTACAAATGCGGAGGGAACAATAAATGATGGGTTATTTCCTACTTTCTTTAAGGTTATAAATAAAGATGATATATGTGAATTTGAATTATCATATAAAGATGAGAGTATTTTATGTCCAATGTCTATTGTTAAGACAGTAGATGATACTAATATTAAAAATCCTGTATTTAAAATTGCAAAAACAGATAGTCCAAATAAATATATTACTGATATTTATTCTTATGGCACTCGTCTTTTATTTATTGAAAATAATTTTGATAAGAATAAAATAGAAAATCTTGGTTGTACGGGTTCTTTTATTGATTCTGTAATAGAGGGTCATAATTTAATTAATTCTACAATTTAATATTTTCTATTTTGTTTATGGTAAATATTTATACTAACATTTCAAAAAATACTACAAAAACTTGGCTTTTAATGACGGGATTTTTTGTTTTTGTTATTTTATTTGGTTATTTCTTTAGTGTTTATTATGGAAATCCTAATATTTTATATTTTTTTGTTGTTTTTAGTATTTTAATGAATATTACTTCTTATTATTTTTCTGATAAAGTTGTTCTTCGTCTGGCGGGAGCAAAAAAAGCAAATAGGAAAGACCATTTTACGTTATACACAACATTAGAAAATCTTTCTATTACGGCAGGTTTGCCAATGCCAAAACTTTATGTAATTAATGATTTAGCACCGAATGCTTTTGCAACTGGTCGGGATAAAAATCATGCAGTCGTAGCAGTGACGACGGGGCTTCTTTCAATTTTAGAAAAGAATGAACTAGAGGGTGTTCTTGCCCATGAGCTTTCTCATATAGGAAATAGAGACATGCTTCTTTCTACTGTTGTAGTTGTTTTGGTGGGTTTTGTTGCAATAGTTTCAGATATGTTTGTCCGTAATTTATTTTGGGGCAGACACAGAGGTAATGATAAAGGAAGTGGTATATTATTAATAATTGGTATTATTTTGTCTATTTTAGCTCCAATTTTTGCTTTATTCATACAGCTTGCTATTTCTCGTAAACGTGAATTTTTAGCCGATGCTTCAGGTTCTCTTTTAACCCGTTATCCAGAAGGGCTTGCTAATGCACTTCGAAAAATTGGAGCATATAGTAAGCCAATGACACGGCAATCAAGTGCTATTGCTCATTTATATATTTCAGACCCCAAAGGTAAAAAAATAGGACGAAAAGTTAGTTCATTTTTTGCTACTCATCCACCAGTTGAGCAGAGAATTCAGGCTTTGATTGGAAAGTAAATATTCTAATCCAACATAATAAAAGTGTGGTTTATTTCACATCTACGCTATAGCGTAGATTGATTAAAAAGAGTATTATATAAAATATGAAAAAAAGAAATTTCGCTATAAGGGTGTTTCCGTAAATATTCTTGGTTTGCCCAGTCTTGATAAACAAAACAAGAATAAAAGTATTAACAAGCGTGAGTATTTACATTCTTTTGTTTCTAGTTCTAAAAAAGGTGCATCAAAAAACCTTCTTGTTATATATGATATTCCTGAAGCCAGAAAAAAGGAGAGGGATTGGTTTCGTCGTCAGCTTAAAAATTTTGATTTTATTATGATTCAGAGAAGTGTTTGGGTTGGACCTTCTCCCTTACCAGTAGATTTTCTTGCTTATTTAAAGAGAATTAATTTGCAAAAAGAATTTAAAACATTTAAATTAGCAAAATCGTATACAAATTAATCTACGCTATAGCGTAGATTACTTCAGAATAATATAACTTTTATTTTAGTGTTTGTTAATGTATACTTTACTATATATGGATATTAAAGATGTTGAAAATTTGGCGAAGCTTGCCCGACTAGATTTAACTGAAGAAGAAAAGGAAAAAATCCTTATTGATATAGGCGGTATTTTGAAGTATGTAAAACAGATTGAAGAAGTAGAGACAAAGAATGTTAAGTCAGATTATGAACTTTATAATGTTTGGAGGGAGGATATAGAAGAAAAAGCTGATTTTTCTAAGGATAAAATATTAGAACAATTTCCAGATTCTCAAGATAATTTCTTAAAAGTAAAAAAAATCTTATAGCTTCGACAAGCTCACCATAAATAATATGATAGATTTAAAAAATTTAACAATAGAAAAAGCCCATCAGGGTTTTCTAAATAAAGAATTCACTTGTCGTGAATTAGTAGAAGAGTATTTGAAAGTTATTAAAGAGAAAGATGGTGAATTACATGCTTTTCTTGAAGTCTATGATGATGTTTTAGCTCAGGCGGATATGGCTGATAAAAAATTTGCTGATGGAACAGCTGTTTTAATGACGGGTATTCCATTTGCTATTAAAGATAATATTTTATTTGAAGGACATATTGCTTCAGCTGGTTCTAAGATTTTAGAAAACTATAAAGCAAGTTATGATTCTTTTATTGTTAAAAAACTAAAAGAAGTGAATGCAGTAATTGTTGGCAGGACTAATATGGATGAATTTGCTATGGGGTCTTCTACTCAAATGAGTGCTTATGGAATATCACGAAATCCCTATGATACATCTCGTGTACCGGGGGGTTCTTCTGGTGGTTCTGCAATAGCAGTATCTGCAAATATGAGTTTAGTTTCACTTGGTACTGAAACATGTGGTTCTGTGCGTCAACCAGCTTCTTTTTGTGGTTTAGTTGGATTGAAGCCTACTTATGGTGCTTTATCTCGGAATGGAATTATCGCTATGGGAAATTCTCTTGATCAAGTTTCACCTTTTGGTAAAAATATACAGGACGTAGAAACTATTTTTAATCTTTTATCTAAATATGATAAAGAGGATAGTACTTCTGCCCCAGATGATTTGAGAAATAAATTAAAGTCTAGGGCCAAAAATGTAAAGCCTAAAAAAATTGGTGTACCTTGGCATTTATTTGAAGATGGAGTAGATAAAGTTGTAATGGATAATTTTAAAACATCAATTGATAAATTTAAAAATGCTAATTATGAAATAATAGATTTAAAACTTCCTTTTTCAAAACATTCACTTGAGGCTTATTATATTATTATGCCAGCAGAAGTTTCAACTAATCTTTCTCGTTTTGATGGAATACGTTATGGATATAGTAAACAAACAGATGATTTAATGGATGTGTATAAAAAAAGTCGGGGTGAAGGCTTTGGTAGAGAAACACGTAGGCGTATTTTACTTGGTACTTATGTGCTTTCTCATGGCTATTATGATGCATATTACAATAAAGCTATTTTAGTTCGTGCTAAAATCAGAGAAGAGATTTTCAATGCTTTTAAAAGTGTGGATTTAATTGCTACTCCAACTACACCAACACCAGCTTTTAAAATAGGAGAGAAATTAGATGATCCGGTTGCTATGTATTTATGTGATATTTTTTCTGCCCCAGCAAATCTATCTAGTGTTCCTGCTATTGCTTTACCATCTGGATATAATGAAAAAGGACTACCATTATCTATTCAATTTATGGCGCCAGCCTTTTGTGAACATTATCTTTTTGATATTGGTAAAAAATTTGAAGATATTAATAATACTTTTGTAAAATGATATAATTTTATAGTATGGATCCCGTTAGAAGCCCTGCCTGCCTGCCGGCAGGCAGGCGCGATCGCAGTTTAATATATATATTTTCTAATGTTGATGAAAAATATAAAAATTAATAGAATAATCAAGTATAGTCACGGCCTGTTGACCGCGACCTGCTTCTAAGCGGGATGGAAGTACAAATAGCACAATTATTTGAAAATAGTCCCGGTTTACCTCCAGATACTGTTCTTGGTTCTCAATATTTGAATCCAGAATATTTATTTGAAACTGGAGTTAATTTTTTAGATTTTTTAATTTATTTTTTTAGACAGCAGGGAACTATTGATATTTATAATACTATTCTTTTTGGACTTGCAATATTTTTCCTTACGATTATTTTTTATTCAGTAATTCGAATTTTTGAAGTTAGAAGAAAAGAACATGCTCATCTTCATCACGAAATGGAGGAATATAATCGTAATTTTGCTGAGAAAGAGAAAAAAATGGCAGAGGGAGAAAATATATCAAAAAACGAAAGATGGCGACAAGTTTTACATTTATTATTTTCTACTAATCAAAATGATTGGAAACTTGCCATAATTGAAGCAGATGCAATGCTTGAAGTATTATTAGGAGAACTTGGCTATAAAGGGCAGAACTTAGGTGAGAAGTTAAAAGCAGCAGGGGAACAAGACTTTCGTAGTTTAAATAGTGCATGGGAAGTACATACAATTAGAAATAAAATAGCTCATGAAGGTTCTGTTTTTGAGATTTCACACCATGAAGTTAAAAGGGTTATTTCCATATATGGGCAAATTTTTAGTCAATTTGGTTATATTTAGAAACTATTTACTTTTACTTTAATTTTAGGTAGAATAAGAAAATGCCTTAAGGGCATTTATTTTTATCTTTTTTATATCGTGGGATGGACCCGCCAGAGGACGGGCAGGGAATATGTATCTCCGTGAAAAACTCATAGCGCGAATAACCAAGGTTATGAAAGCTCTGGGTTAAAAAAATAAAAAGAATAGTTATATTATATCGCGGGATGGAGAAGAGGTATCTCCGCGAAAGACTTATAGCGCGAATAACCAAGGTTATGAAGGCTATAGATTAAAAATAAAAAGAATAGTTATATTATATCGCGGGATGGAGAAGAGGTATCTCCGCGAAAGACTTATAGCGCGAATAACCAAGGTTATGAAAGCTCTGGGTTAAAAAAATAAAAAGAATAGTTATATTATATCGCGGGATGGAGAAGAGGTATCTCGTAAGGCTCATAACCTTAAGACGGCCGTTCGATTCGGCCTCCCGCAACAATTCGGCAAGTGACATGCCATTTATGTCTATTACCGAAGATAATGTCGGCGTAGCTCAGTTAGTTAGAGCGGCACACTCATAAAGTGCAGGTCGCAGGTGCAATTCCTGCCGTCGACACATCAAGGGTTATCCTTGATAAGAAATTATGAGAAAGTTTGTTTGTAAATTAAATATGCGATCGTAGCTCAATTGGTTAGAGCACTCGCCTGTCACGCGAGAGGTTGCCGGTTCAAATCCGGTCGGTCGCGCCACGTAAAACGAATTGCTTTGCAATTCGTCACGTGGCTTCGCCAGAAGTCATGTGGGAGTCCCAACAGGGACTTTTTCGTGTGTCGCGTGGAACTTGTTCTTTACGCGACAAGAGATATAATTAATTTATGTATTGGATATATCTTTTAGAAAACCAAAATGATAAAAGTTGGTATATTGGTTATACTTCCGATTTAAAAAAGAGGTTAAAAGAGCATCAAACTGGACAAGGTGGAAAAACAACAAAGAAAAAACAAAATTGGGTTTTGATTTATTGTGAAGGATATTTGACCAAAAAAGATGCAGAGGGTAGAGAGCGATTTCTTAAAAGTGGTTCTGGAAGAAGGTATCTTAAAAAACAAATTAATAATTACTTAAATTAATATCATTCTTTTTAGATATTTTGATTAAATAGAAGAACTGATATAATAACAATACAAAAAATACTGTTATTACAAAGTTTGAATTACGGTAGCTAGTAATTCATGAAAGACAGTCCTTCACGAGAAGTTTACTACTACAATATCAGCCATGGCGTAAATGGTAGTTGGGTGGTGATAATAAAAAAATATCAGCCATGGCGTAAATGGTAGTTGAGTTATTATGCGACTAGAGATAGTTGAGTGATAATAAAAAAATATCAG
>SDBT01007358.1_pt1 | contig 18109 bp, 18 predicted proteins | sample 2277101 | NCBI WGS metagenome assembly SDBT01 (sample SAMN10404973, study PRJNA504765) | marine sediment metagenome | isolation source: marine sediment core GS10_PC15, 103 cmbsf | place: Arctic Ocean: Southern Knipovich Ridge | collected 2010 | reverse complement strand
CTCTCCCTTTCATCCCCAGACTAACGGCAAGATAGAGAGATATCACCGTACCATCAAAGGAGAGTTAAGCCTTAGTCCCTACGAGATGCCCGGTGAACTGGAGAAAGCCATCAGGGTATTCATTGACTACTACAACTACCGGCGCTATCACGAAGGGCTCGGTGATGTCACGCCCTATGATGTATACACCGGTAGACACCTCGAAATAATCCAGAAAAGGAAGGAGGCAAAAAGCAGGACATTAGCAGAAAGAAAGAACTATAATAGAATCGCCAGGGAGCAGGGTAGTGGCCTCTAAAGTGTTCGTTACTTCAAAGGCCCACTTAGTCCTACTTTCGCTGACTACATACACACCGCCATTAAGTTAGCAGTTCTAATGCCCGTCCTTCACCGGCTCAGCCCCCCCTATGGTATTGTGTCTATAAGGTCATCATATGTTCAATTAGGTACACAAAGATTAATACTATGCTACTGATTTGTCAATACCTAGAGTAACAATACTTTTGGTAATGCGGAATGTAGTTACAATATTGGAGAGGGAAGCGATGTTGGCGAGCAACTAAGGTAACATTTCGTCAGATTGTATAGCCATTGACATTATTAGGATAATGATTTATCGTTCATACCACAATTGGTAAGAAAGGAGGTGAACTAATGCAAGCATACTGTATGAAATGTCGAACCAAGAAGGAGATGAAGGATGCTAAAAGCATAACTATGAAGAATGGTAAACCAGCAACTCAGGGTATATGCCCCAGCTGTGGCACAAAGATGTTCAGAATTGGGAAGGCATAACCCTGATTACAATATAGGGATTAAATAAGGGCTGGATATTCCGTTCGTGAAAATATCCAGCCCTTTTCTATGTCACATTTCATCTTTTTGTTACCTCTTTGGCAAAGGTTCCTTAACCTATAGTTGTACCCTTAGTCTTCATGTGTAGAAAATGCCGCACCTTTTTATATAGTGAGTTTTCGCTAATTATTGAAGGCATTAGCGGTTGTTAACTTGCCAGTTATTGGCCCGACGAGCCTTGTTTCCCTCAAAATTGGCGAAAAGGGCGTGGGGGAGGGGAACTAAGGCTTTCCTATTTTAGCAAGCCCCATTTCTCAATATGGCGCTCCGCCGAATAGGGTAGGGCGCAGGTGGTTGGGTGTGAGGCGTATATGGCATTCGTTTAAGACCTGGTGAGCCCCGTTTCGCGGTGTGGTGCTTCTGGGTGAGCCTGGGGAGGCGGCGCCAGCGTGGGTGTTGACAATTCTGCTAGCTAGGACTAGACTCAAGTCCCAATATGTGAAACAGCCCGCAACCGTATATTGGCTTGGAAAACCGAGACAAGGGGATTTGAGATGGGACGGAGTGATGAAGAACCTTAAACTTGACAGGCCCCTTGCGTTTATTGACGTGGAAACTACGGGCATCAGTCCGTACTCAGACAGGATAGTGGAGCTGTCGATCCTCAAAGTTCACCCTGACGGCACGGAGGAATATCACAGCCGCAGGATCAACCCAGGGATACCCATTCCACCCGAAGCAACGGCAGTACACGGCATCACCGACGAGGACGTTGCCAACGAACCTGAATTTGGTCGGTACGCGAAAGGCATTCGCAATTTTCTCGAAGGCTGCGACATCGCGGGGTTCAACGTTATCAGGTTTGACCTGCCGTGCCTCGAGACTGAACTCGCTAGGGCTGGTGTTGAATTCTCTCGCCAAGGCCGGCGATTGGTCGACAGTCTGGTCATTTACCACCAGCGTGATCCACGCAACCTGGAGGCCGCCTACCAGAAGTACTGCAGCAGGGAAATGGAAAACGCCCACAGAGCCGAAGAGGACGCCAAGGCATCCGCGGAGGTGTTGGACGGCCAGCTGGAGATGTACCAAGATCTGCCCAGGGACGTGGCCGGGCTGTGCGCCTTGTGTTACGAAGTCGAGGAGAACGCTATCGATGCCGAGGGCAAGTTCATATGGTCAGAAGGTGAAGCGGTCTGCAACTTCGGTAAAAAGCATAAGGGTAGCAGATTAAAAGATATAGCGATTGAAGACCCGGATTATCTGAGCTGGATTGCTAGCACGGATTTCTCCCCTAAAGTAAAAGAAATAGCGACTAAAGCCTTAATCGGGGAGTTCCCCGAGTTATAAGAGCCACCTCAACCATGTGCGAATCAAGTAATTTACATATGCAGGATCCATTTTGCTTTAGAATGCAAAATGTCTTATATGTGGGTTAAAGGTAGATAATAATATGACTATGCTTGTCATACTATGATACTTTTACCGTGAAGGACACTACATTACTAAGGGGCCGGGGGATTCGAACCCCCGGCCCTCTTTTTTTGTCTTTCGAAGGAAGGAAAACCATTGGCCGCCCCCATCTCAGTCAAGGCGTTCCACACCGAGCTAAGGTTGTCAAGGTTGGCCGTCCTTTGGACATAATACGTTATGGCATCGAGACGGATATCCCCCTTCTTTGCGCCCACACCTAACTTTTCGCCTATGGCTCGGAACAAGTCAGCTTGGGAGGGGACGATTATTTCCTCAGGAGGAGTCCCTGGAGGAGTCCCTGGAGGAGTTTCTGGAGGAGGAGTTCTCCGTCGAGATTTATATACCAATTTGTCAGGCGGATTCTCCAGTGTCTCCCGTCTCCTATCGGTTAGAAAGTATAATAACTTCTTCTTGTCGGGCTTCTCCGCCATTCCGCTCTTTTCCAACTCGAACAAGTCATGACCGGTATTAATGGGGGTTCCCTTGGGGGTTCCCTTGGGGACATCCTTTGGGGGCACCCTTGGGGGTTCCTCAGTGGGGTTCTCTAAGAACTGCTTACCATCCTCATTGATAACATACAGCTTCTTTTTCTTGTCTGCTTATCGCAGTTTCTCAGTATACATTTCATCGGAATGTTCAGTAAGAATTGAAGAAAGTCCCCCTCATTCCAGTGGCATACTGCCTTACTAGTGGCCTGTGAAGATGTGAAATAAATTTATCCTTCTACAAATGCGAGTCTCCTTCCACTGGTTTCAGCGATAACTTTATTAAGGCGGTATGCTGATGCCGGCCTATCGCCATGGAGCTTAGTCCCTGTCCCATTTTTGTTGACGCCGAACAATGTCGCTCCTGAATCAACGCGTTTAGCTATGGCTTTGTCGCTTCCGCAGATATAAGCCAGTTACCGTTTGTCGTAATCAGTGTGATATTTTTGGCTATGGAACAAGGAGTGGAGGAAGATGTTGTCATGGTTCTACGAGCGCTGAACTCTCCGGTATACTTTCAGTAGAGAGGGCTCCCCCCAGCGTGTAATCCCCTAGTCGGAATATCTCACGCTACGTCTTTACCTCAGCAGCTAGACGGGACCAGCATGCTCAACACCTCTACCCAGCAGGTATGCTCAGCCGGACCTCGTTGACCTGATGAGCCTATTTATAGGCTGGGGGTTGCCAATACAGAAGGAAAAATGGCTTGCCCGGGTTGGCTACCAATAAAAACATCTAGTAGCATTAGCCCCGCCAGGCGCCAAATTTCAAGGCTTAAGGCTTGAAAATGAGGTCCTTGTTTTATGGGAGGGGCTTTGCTATGTGCGGGGAATACCCCGTTAAGGCTCAAATGGACTACCCCCTTGGAGTCCATTTGTAGCTAAAATTTTTGAGTCCAGTTGGACTCTGGTGAGAGTAAAATTTTGGAGTCCAGTTGGAGTCCAATTAGACTCTAGCAGATAAAAGAATGGGGAGGTGACGAAATGGAGGTCAAATGCCCTGTATCCGGATGTGAGGATAGCGAAAAAGAGTTTAAGACAGAGGCGGCGTTAAAAAGCCATATCAGAAACATACACCCCGATTTTCTGGGGGAGAAAGGCCGGGCCAAGGAAGTCCCCATCGTCGAGAAGGACTTTGCCACTGCTTAACTGGTTAAGGGTAAGCATATGGACATAATGAGGAAGGCTAGCTATGGTGCTTGCGACAAGCTAGCTTTGAGATGGTCGAGGGCTACTAGGACATTACTCCCACCAGGGCATAATGTTCTTCACAGCCCGATTAAAATTGCCAGGGTACATAATCTCATTGTACGCCATATGACTTATTGAAAGGTGGGTTAAAAGGCTTCTAAATCGTCAAATTGTGCTCCCTCTTATTATCGCGGTGAATTCGAGGCTCAAGCTGGCGAACTGTCTACTCTTGCCACTTAATAGCATCCTTGCTCAGGGGCAGACATACGGACATAGAAGAGGCAGCCAGCTATGGCGTGTGGGACAAATCAGCTTTGAGGTAGTTGAAAGCCACTAGGACATTACTCCTATCAGGGCATAATATTCTTCACAGCCCGATTAAAATACCCGAGGTATATATCTCATTGTGCCGGATGACTTATAGTACTGCGGATGGAAAGTCAGGCGTGAGCTTACTACTGTACAGACAACAGATACAAAGGCTGTTCGGCAAGAGAACAGCATTGCCGGGCCACCATTCTCACCGCTGCCCGGGGGCTATTTAAGGACTAACCTAAGAGTATCCCATGCTTCTGGTTCCACGCCAATCTATCTACCTACCCCGGATTTGGTACCACTGCTAGATATAATCATCTTCCCACTGGTTCCAAAATACTTACTAAAGAAGACCGAAGTAAAAAGACAGCCGCCCCTTTTTTGGCTTGACGACTCTCTTGTTTTGTGCTACTGTGGGCGTATGGTGGACGCCGAAAGAAAACCCCAGCCAAATAACCCCAGCCATGATTCTATTCTAAGTTGGCTACCGCAAAATCCCTTCATTGGTCCACCCCTGCCAGCGTGGATGAATATTCGCTGGCCTCAGCCACCAGCTTCCTGGGAGCCACAGTCACCAAGGCGCTACGTCACGAAAGTGACCATAACCGGGTCACCTCAGGCTGAAATTAGCTCTCCAGTCTCCACGCAAGAGGTTGCTGGCAAGGAACTTGCCAGCAAGCGGGCGGCTAAGTTGTCTCAGGCGGTTCCAACCCATCTTGTAGTTGATAGCCTGCTCAAGCTAAAGAGACACAAGCGGCTGAAGCAGAGCAGCCTATGCACATATGAGAAGCGCTGGCGTCATTTCGTACGGGTGTTCGAGTTGATGCCTGAGGAGCTTGATCCCATCCTGGACTACCTTGCCCAGTTTGATGGCGAGACCGGCAGGTATAAGCGTGACCGCCAGGATCTCCTTAGTATGCTTTACCAGCACGCAGTCACCCGTTTTGGCATGGCCTCAAACCCACTGAAAGGTGTGGACAGGCCCCAGGTCACTAAGAAACCGATTAAGACCCTATCACTGGAGCAGGTGATGCTAGTGGACAGCACCCTGGAGACTCTCACTGAGAGGGCTGCCTGGGAGCTACTGGCTGGGCACGGCTGGAGACAAGTCGAAGTGAGGCGCATCACCGCTGAGGATGTCTGCAACATCCATGATGGGCTCATCTGGTGCTGGGGAAAGGAAAGGCATGAGCTCACGCCAATCCTGCCCGAAACTCAGGCCCTTCTTCAATTGCTGACCGACACATTGCCCAACAAGGAGCCAATTTTCCGGGGCCGGAGAATCCGACATGGGCAAACTGAACCCCTGGGCGAGGATGGAATGTCCCAGCTGATTAATCGCCTCTTTAGCCGGGCTGGCATTTCTTACAAGGTGCACGACCTGCGTCGCACCTTTGCCACCTTAGTGCAAGGGGCGAGCGGGAATGAGTTTCTAGCAATGAGGCTTATCAGGGACAAGATTCCTGGGCAGAGTGAGCGCTACATCAATTATTCGCTGGGCCAGCTACGGGAAGACCTGGAGTGCTACTCGCCCCTGCGCCTGATAAGAAAAGCTCCCGCAAGGCGGGAGCAGGATTTTCTGGTGGAGACGGGGGAGGGTCGAACTCCCCGTCCAGAAGAAGCTGTCCAGAATATACTACAAGCTTAGTCAGCTATTTAATCTTACCCGGCTAACCTCTGCTGACCGAGTTTAGCCAGGCCAGCCGATGTTTCTTTCACCACCCTTATCGGCATCCGGGTGGCGGCACCTCAATTTTTCGACACCCAATCCCAACCTATTGAGGTAAGGTCGGGTTGGGCGTGCCGCCTATTTAATTAGGCAGCAAGAACTGGTTCTGCTTCGCCAGTTATTTTTTTGCCACTTGTTTTATGAGGTTAGTGGCACCTCATCTTGCAATCCTGCAGCATACTCCCCCTGTCGAACCCACGCGTCCCCATTTGTTAGGCTAAAGTGTAAATCGCCTCCTTTAGGTTTTCCTCTTTATAGCCCGTCCAATCTCTCTTTCTGTTTCACGGCGAGCTATGGACTCTCGCTTATCATACAGCTTTTTGCCTTTGGCTAGAGCTATCTCAACCTTGGCAATGCTATCTTTAATATATAACTTAAGCGGAACCAAGGTCAACCCTTTTTCCAGCACTTTGCTGGTGAGACTATTAATCTGCTTGCGATGTAGTAAAAGCTTTCGTGGCCGCCCTGGTTCGTGGCTGAGATAGCTACCGGCTTCATAGCGGGCAATATGAGCATTCAGTAACCACAGTTCCCCGTCCTCGGGTCTAACATAAGCATCACCCAGGCTTACTCTCCCGGCTCGGATTGACTTTATCTCGGTGCCGGTGAGCACAATACCAGCTTCTACACTATCCTGTATATGGTAGTTGTGATAAGCCTTGCGGTTGGTAGCCAGCGTCTTTATAGCCACATTAAATTATATCATTTATAAGTCAACTAATAAAAAGGGCACCAGTCACGGCCATTAAGTTAGCGGTTCCAGTGCCATTGTTCTTTCTCTAATTGTTACTTGAAGTTGATTTCACACGGTTCGCCTAGTGGCGCTATTTTTGCACACGCTTACCCTTCTTTTTATCATCGTGGGGAGGAACATTAGTAGGTTGCTGGATTTCGTATCTCTCCGCAGTAAATGGTGAATAACCTTCGGAGATTTTTTTACCATCCTCAAAAATCTCCAGTGCTGCACCACACACTGAACAGCTTTGATTTCGAGGAAAACGTAATGCCCACCCCATATAACTTAATCCACACTTTGGGCATATACCTTCAAGCATACTTAATGTAAACCTTCTTGATTTTTCATAACTTCAATACTTTAACTAAAAAGGGCACCAACCATCGCTGTTAAGCCTGCGGTTCCAGTGCCCTTCTCGTCTCCATCGGTCTCCCCTATAATAATGTATCTATGCATTCATTGCATGTTCGATTGCGTACATCAAGAATAATACGGCATACCAGATTTGTCAATACCTAAACAGTTGATGGTTAAAATCATTGCCACCTAATTTATTGACACCAAAACAGGTATGGGTCATAATTCTAGGCAATGTGAGGCGAAGCAAGTGGCTGTTATCATTAAATCCCCCGGTGAAATCGCTGCCATGCGGCGAGCGGGAAGGGTAGTTGCTTCTGTCCTGAGGACACTCGCCAGGGAGATAAGGGTGGGGATGGCAACCTCTCAGCTCGATGATATTACGGTGAGAGAGCTGGCTAAATATGGGGCGGAAGCATCTTTCAAGGGGTATAGAGGTTTTCCTGCCAGCCTCTGTGTATCCATAAATGAGGAAGTGGTGCACGGTATTCCCGGGAACAGGGTGATACGCGAATGTGACATCGTCTCTCTGGATTTTGGGGCTATTGTCGGGGGGTTTCATGGCGATGCGGCAATAACTGTAGGCGTGGGCGACATCGGCCCTGAAGATAACCGCCTCCTGGAGACAACGAAGGAAGCCCTTGAAGCTGGTATTGCGGTTGCCCGACCCGGAGCGCATCTAAGTGACATATCGGCGGCCGTTCAGGATTATGCCGAGTCGAGAGGTTTTTCCATAGTACGCGAATATACCGGACATGGCATTGGGCGAGAGATGCACGAGGACCCCCAGATACCAAACTTTGGTCCGCCCGGGTTTGGTCCGGTGCTTCGGGAGGGGATGACCCTAGCCATTGAACCAATGGTGAACGTTGGCGGTTGGGAAACCAGGGTTAAGGGTAACCATTGGACGGTTGTTACCGATGATGGTAGCCTTTCGGCGCACTTTGAGAAAACAATTGCTATTACCGATGGGGAAGCAGAAGTGCTCACGGCTTGGGATGAACTATAACCTTGCACCCTGGAGATACGACAGGTTAGGAGGAAACAGGGTTAGTAACTACCATGGCAATCTTACCAATTTGTCATTTCCCGGATAAGCCTGTGCTTAGGCAAAAAGCTAAAAGAGTGTCCCGCATTGATAGCTCAATTCAGCGGCTCATCGATAATATGGTGGAGACAATGCAGCAGGCAAGTGGGGTGGGCCTGGCGGCTACACAGGTGGGGGTGCCACTAAGGGTTATTGTGCTTCAGATGCCGGATGAAGAGCCTGTTGCTATCATCAATCCGGAAATAGTCAAGCGTGCCGGGGAGCAGGAGGTAACTGAGGGGTGTTTGAGTATTCCCGGCTATTTTGGCGAGATAAAGCGGTCAGAGTCAGTTACGGTGAAAGGGCGGAACCGTCAGGGGAAGGCGATTAGAATTAAAGCCACCGACCTGATGGCTGAGGTCGTGGAACACGAGATTGACCACCTTAATGGTGTCCTATATGTTGACCATCTCGAGAGCCCGGATAAGCTACACAAGGTTGGGGAGTTCGATAAGACGAAACCGATAATATGATGGGTAGGCGATACTGCCTACAGCATAACAGGGACTTTGTCTGTTTGGCTTTTTCTTTCTTGCAGTGAGAGAAATAACAATGTAAAATATAAATGGACTCCTGTTTGGGAGGAAAATAGACGGATTTTGTATCTGGGTGAAGCCCCGGACTTGCGGAGTAATCTGAGTAAGGCTTACTCCTATTTTTTTAGGCTGGCAGGAGAAACCTAATTGCCAATAAGAAGCTTATAATGTCGTTAAAGGACGGCACTATGAAAAAGATAAGAGCCATCATGACACAATTTACCAGGAGCAGGGGTGACCTGATACCTATTTTACAAAAGGTTCAGGAGGCGGAGGGGTTTTTATCATCGGAAGCCGTTGCTGAAATCAGTCGTTTTTTGGATGTAACTGAGAACGATATTTATAGCGTTGCCAGCTTTTATGCCCAGTTTCGCTTTACCCGCCCCGGTGAGCATACTGTCAAGGTTTGTCTCGGCACGGCTTGCCACGTGCGAGGTGGCGAGCGCATCCTGGACTGTATGGAGCGTGAGCTAAACATTAAGACCGGGCAAGTAACCGACGATTTCCAGTTTGGCTTGGAGAGAGTGGCTTGTATTGGCTGTTGTGCTTTGGCCCCGGTAGTAGTGCTTGATGAAGACGTATACGGCAAATTGGCACCAGCCAAGGTAAAGGATGTGTTGGCATTATATAAAAAGAGAAAGCGGTCATGAACGGAGGCTATATGGCCTTTGAGCAGATACAACACAATGCGATAGCTGAATGGGAGGCTTTGGGGGAAAGTAAAAAGCCTCGCATTTATGTGGGGACTGCCACCTGCGGCCGCTTGTCGGGAGCACTAAAAGTGCTTGCCCAGATTAAGGCTGAGCTTAAACAGAGGAACATAGATGCGGAGGTGATTGAGGTAGGCTGTATTGGCTGTTGTTATGTTGAACCCCTGGTTGATATCGTCAAGCCTGGTCGTCCTCGCATCTGTTATAACAATGTGACCCCTGAAATCATACCCCAGCTTATTGAAGATTATATTATTAATGATAATCCGCGTTCTGACCTGGCTTTGTGCACTATCGGTGATGGCAGTATTGACGGTATTCCTAAGCTTTTTGAGCTACCGATGTTTAAACCACAGGTGCGCATAGCGCTTCGCAATTGCGGTTATATTGACCCGGAAAATATCAATCACTACATTGCCAACGGCGGTTACAGCGGGTTGGTCAGGGCATTAAAGATGACCCCTGAAGAGGTAATAGCCGAGATTGGCAAGTCTGGGCTCAGGGGGCGTGGTGGGGCTGGATTCCCCACCGCAACCAAGTGGCAAGCCTGCCGTGATGCGCCCGGTAGTGAGAAATACCTGATTTGTAATGCTGATGAAGGTGACCCGGGAGCCTTTATGAACCGCTCACTTTTGGAAGGCGACCCTCATTCCGTTTTAGAGGGAATGCTCATTGGTGCCTATGCTATTGGCGCCACCCAGGGCTATATCTATGTTCGTGCTGAATATCCCTTAGCCGTGGCCAGGCTTAGAAACGCCCTGAAACAAGCGGAGGACTATGGGTTCTTAGGTGATAACATCCTCGGTTCCGGCCTCAGTTTCCGAATTGAGATTGAGGAAGGGGCAGGTGCCTTTGTCTGTGGTGAAGAGACAGCCATGATACGGTCTCTAGAGGGCAGGCGGGGCTGGCCTTACCCTCGCCCTCCCTTTCCCACCACATCAGGATTGTGGGGCAAACCTACCAATATCAATAATGTAGAGACCTGGGGCGATGTGTCGGCTATTTTACATAAGGGCGGGGAATGGTTTGCTGGTTACGGTACCGAAAACAGCAAAGGAGCTAAGACCTTCGCCCTGGCCGGCAAAGTGGTGCGCACTGGACTTATTGAAGTACCAATGGGCATCACGCTGCGCCAGATTGTCTATGATATCGGCGGGGGCATCCCCGATGGTAGGGATTTTAAGGCAGTGCAGACCGGCGGACCATCAGGGGGCTGCTTGCCGACAAGCGCTTTAGACCTCCCCGTTGACTATGACCGTTTGACCGCTGCCGGGTCCATGATGGGGTCTGGCGGTATGATAGTTGCCGATAGCGATACCTGCATGGTTGACCTGGCTAAATACTTTCTTTCCTTCACCCAGGCTGAATCTTGCGGGGAGTGCGTAACCTGCCGTGAAGGGTCAATGCAGATGCTGGAGATTCTGACCGATATTACCGAGGGCAGGGGCAAGCCCGAGGATATAGATTTGCTTTTGGAACTGGGTGAAGCCATTAAGTTAGGGTCACTTTGCGCCTTGGGCGGGACTGCACCTAATCCGGTACTGACCACTATCAAGTACTTTCGCGAGGAGTATGAAGCACATATCAACGAGAAACGATGTCCGGCCAGGGTATGCAAAAGCCTTATCACCTTTTATATTCTCCCGGAGAAGTGCGAAGGGTGCCTCATATGTCTGAGGGAGTGCCCGGTCAATGCCATTATTGGCGGCAAACGGATGATACATGTAATAGACCAGAGTAAGTGCGATAAGTGTGGAATCTGCCTGGATGTATGCCCTACTAAATTTGACGCGGTAGCAAAGGTTAGCGGGGAGCAACTGGAAACTCCTGAAGAACCAATCCCGATTGGAAGCTGGAAAAGGGCGTAGTTCAAGGAGGCATCTTGGAAGCAATCACGCTGAATATCGACGGGCATGAGGTTAAAGCGGAAAAAGGGAAATCTGTGCTGCAGGCGGCGCTAGATGCGGGAATCTATATTCCACACCTCTGTTATCACCCCGATTTAAGTCCCCTTGGCGCTTGCCGATTATGCGTTGTTGAGATAGAGGATATGCGGGGATTACCCGCGGCGTGCACGGCTCAAGCTGAAGATGGAATGGTAGTAAAAACTAAAACGTCTCAGCTTAAGCATATACGTCGCATCGCTATGGAGCTGATGCTCGCCAGTCATCCCTTTGATTGTCTGGCGTGTCCCCAGAACCTCAATTGTGAATTGCAGGCGATGGCTCAATATCTGGGGATTACCGAGCAGCGTTTAAGAAGTCGACCCAAAGATATTCCGGTTAACGACACCAATCCCCTTTTTGTGCATGACCTCAGCAAGTGTATCCTCTGCGGGCGATGTGTTAGAGCCTGCTATGAGCTACGCGGGGTGGGAGTACTCTCTTTTATGAAGAGAGGCAGGGAAACCTACATTGGCACCGCCTTCGACCGCTCCCTAGCTGATGCTGCCTGTATCTTTTGTGGTGCCTGCATTGAGGTTTGTCCGGCGGGCGCCCTTAGAGATAAAGATGGATTATTAGAGGTGGGGGAGGAACGGGAAGCGGTACTCGTTCCCTGTAAACATGCCTGTCCGGCGGGGATAGATGTGCCTCGCTATGTTCGTCTCATCGGTGAAAAGAAGTATGCCGAAGCCGCCGCAGTGATTAGGGAGAAAGTTCCTTTCCCTGAGATACTGGGGCGTGTCTGTAACCATCCTTGCGAAACTGTCTGTCGCCGCAAAGAGTTGAATGAGGCTATTGCCATATGCGCACTGAAGCGCTTTACTACCGAAAGGGATAATACCGAATTGTGGCGGAAGAATTCCAAGAAAGCACCACCAACCGGCAAACGAGTCGCCATAGTCGGGTCAGGCCCGGCGGGACTGACGGCAGGATATTATCTAGCCAAGCTGGGTCATGGTGTCACCGTATTTGAAGCTTTGCCAGTGGTGGGAGGCATGATGCGAATTGCTATTCCAGAATATCGTCTGCCGAAGGAGATTAGGGACGCAGAGATTGAGGAAATAAAGCAGGCGGGCATTGATATCAAGACCAATACCAAAATAGAGTCATTGGACGCCCTCTTTGAGCAGGGTTATCATGCCATCTTTCTTGCGGTTGGTGCGCATCGGGGAGCGAAAATGAGGGTGGAAGGTGAAGACAGCCCCGGAGTAATCGATGCTATCACCTTCCTCAGAGAGGTGAGTCTGGGCCGGGAGGTAAAGCTGGGAGATAAAGTAAGCGTTATTGGTGGTGGCAACTCTGCCATAGATGCGGCTCGCACTGCCTTAAGGCTCGACGCTAAAGAGGTAATTATTATCTACCGCCGCACTCGTGCTGAGATGCCGGCTATGGCCGAAGAGGTGGATAGCGCTTTGGAGGAGGGGATAAAGATTATTTACCTGGCTGCTCCAAACAAGGTATGGAACGAGAACGGAATGGTTAAACTTGAATGTCTTCGTATGGAGTTGGGAGAACCTGATGTTAGTGGCCGGCGACGTCCCGTCCCCATCAAGGGCAGTGAATTCCTCACCGAGTATAACACCGTTATCGCTGCTATCGGCCAGTCGCCTGAGGTTCCAGATAGCTTTCAAGTGGCAACTCAGTGGGGGAATATTAAAATTAGCGACGATACCGGTACCAGCCGGGATGGTGTCTTTGCCGGCGGTGATGCGGTAACCGGTCCGGCTACGGTCATTGAGGCTATTGCCGCCGGGAGAAAGGGAGCCATTGCCATAGACAAATATCTTGGCGGCAGTGGCAATATAGATGAGGAATTGGCACCAGTTGAAGAACCCAAAGCTTGGCTGGGGCCTGGGGATGGCTTTGCCTATCAGAACCTGTGTGAAATGCCCCAGATACCAGTAGAGAGGCGACTTAACGGCTTTGATGAAATTGAAAAGGGCTATGATAGAAAGGCAGGACTTAAAGAGTCGCTGCGGTGCTTGAAATGTGACCTCAGGCTGAAGATTTCCTCGGTAAAGTTCCCTCCGAAAAGGGAGTCAACGAAAGGGAGCTGACAAGAAGTCAAGGAAGGGGGTGAACCACTTTGGATTACGAGAGCAAAGCTGAGAAACTGAAAAAGGTTCTGAAACTACAAAATGAGCCGGTGGGAGTTAAATACACCAACAAACCGCCTGAGCAGAAGGAGGCGGGATATTATCCGGTTTGCGGGGCGATACCGGCCGCTGCCGAGGGGAAAACAATCGTTCTTTCCAGGGAAACTTGTGCCTGTCAAGGAGGAATTAATTACCTCGGCTTGTCAAGAGAGATACCAGCGCCTGAGGGAGCAACGCCCGGAGAAATGCTGGTTGTGGGAGAGAAGTTATGGGTGAACGTGACCGCATTTTACCGAGCTTCAGAAGCCACTAGAAAGATAGCTGAGCCTCCCTTCGGCCTGGGGAGCAATGTCGTCTTTTACCCACTGAGAGAAGGCACATACCAGCCGGATTTGGTAATCCTGCTGGTGAATGCAGAACAGGCCTCCCGCTTGGTCACCTTGAACCAGTTTTGGGACGGTAAAGAGACCTCGATGGAGATGAGAGGCTCGCTCTGCTGGGGTTCGGTAACTTATCCTCTTGTCTCGGGAAACCTGAACGTTACCTTAGGGGATACCAGTGCCAGGAGAATGGAGAACTGGGACCCTAACCTCTTGGTGGTGTCAATTCCAGAGAGAAGGCTGGATGACATACTGGAGGCTATGGATTTGTGCACTGCCGGAACCGCAAAACCAGCCGAATTTTTCCAAAAAATGACAGAGAAGATGGTCTCCAGAAAATACCGGGCGTCTGACCTGAGGCCGTAATCAGGAAGACAAGAAGAGTGCCCCCCACTTGAGGGTAAATTCCCCTTTTTACCTATCTGCACTTCATGGTGGATTGTTCATTCCATTTGGGCTCACGCTCTATCCTCAACGGAACGGGAACAAACCTCGATTACATCGTTATCAATGACCTGCAGAACGATGTTTTTTACGCCAGCCTCATGCTCAATGCCAACTGGACACAAATGGAAATTGACGCCCGCCCCAGCGATGCCATCGCTATCGCGCTAAGAGTTAGAGCACCTATCTACGTTACTACGGCGGTCCTGGAGAAGGCGGGAGTTCCACCTGAACTGGAGACAGCTGAATACACCACCATAAATGTAGAGAAGAACAAGCCGGGATTAGCCAGCACATGCTTCATGCTTCAATAGGGCGAATTGTGTAATCTGCATAACCTGAACGGTTTAAGGGACACCATCTGCCTATCGGTTGTGACGGCACTATATCGGTTGAGCGCCTACCAGCTTAACGATGTTTCCGCATTCTTTCACCAAGTAATTCATATATGGTCTGATACCTATTGACATATTGTGTTTTGCGATGTAAGCTTTTCAACCCAAGGGTAATTATGTAAATGTGAAGTTAGAGGCTTTAACAAGCTTATTGTCACGATTTTTTCGTAGGAAAGGAGGTATCATATAGGGTTATAAAAGGTTATCCTCCGATTTGGCAAATCTCAAGGAAAGTGGAGTGAGGAATTGGCGGAAGTAAGTTAACAGCACGCTCTACTCGAGAAAAAACTTTTTAGGAGGAGATGAATGAACGGAATACTATTCATAGTCGTGGCTCTTTTAGTCTATTTCTTGGCGTACCGCTTCTATGCTAAATTCCTAGCTGAGAAAATCTGGAAGTTGGACCCTAAGGCGGTTACTCCTGCTCACAAGTATGATGATGGGTTCGAATACGTTCCAACCCGGAAGTCCGTCGTTTGGGGACATCACTTCACCTCGATAGCCGGTGCCGCCCCAATAGTGGGTCCAATAATCGCTGCCATCTGGGGTTGGGTACCCGGTCTGCTCTGGATCTTATTTGGCACGATATTCATGGGGGCGGTTCACGATTTCGGCACGCTGGTGACTTCCCTTAGACATGAGGGCAGGGGAATTGCCGATTACCTGAAGGAGCTGATGGGCCCCAGTGCTACGAAACTAATGTACGTAGTGGTGTTTTTCGTGTTGGTTTTAGTTGCTGCGGTATTCATCCACGTAATTGCCACATTTCTCTCAAAGTTCTCAGAGGCAACGTTGTCCGTTTGGATCGAGATACCCTTAGCTATAATCATAGGCTGCATAGTCCACTATAAATGGAGGGTGAACCTGTTAGTGGCATCGCTTTTGGCAGTGGCGATAATGTATGCCTTTATCTGGGTGGGAGTTCAGTTTCCTATACCTGCAACCTACACAACTTGGGTAATCATTCTGCTTGTTTATATGTTCATCGCGGCTCGCTTACCCGTTTGGCTCCTGGTTCAGGCAAGGGATTCCATCAATGCCTATCAACTGTTCATTGCACTCGGAATTATTACTATAGGGGTATTTGCTCTGGGCGGGGCTGCGCAGGTAACTGCTCCAGCAATTAGGATCGCTCCACCGGGGGCACCACCTATCTGGCCTTTCGTGATGATAGTCATCGCCTGCGGCGCTATGTCCGGCTGGCATTCGTTAGTAGCTAGTGGAACTACACCCAAACAAATCGATAAGGAAACGGATGCCAAAGTGATTGGCTATGGTTCAATGCTCGCTGAAGGTTACCTCTCTGTAATAGCTTTGCTCACCGCAGTTGTGGGTCTGGGTGTAGTCGGCTATGCGGAATTCTACGGTGAGTGGGGAGCTGCTAGCTGGCCCCTGATATGGGCTGAAGGCGGCAAGGTGTTCCTGGGAGCTCTGGGAATACCCGCAGTGTATGCGACCACATTCATGACCGTAGTCGTGGTCAGCTTTGCCATGACAACTTTAGATTCAGCGATGAGATTCACTAGAATAGCTGTAGCTGAAAGTGCCAAGACTTTCAATTGGCCCAAGATACTGCAAGACAGGACCGTTTCCTTGCTCCCCGGAATTGCAGTGATTGCAGCGCTGGCACTGGCGAAATATCAAATGGAACTCTGGCCCCTCTTTGGTGCCACCAACCAAATTTTGGCTGGACTGGCATTGCTTGCCGCTGGAGTTTTCCTATGGACGCTGGGAAGACGGAGCCGATATTACATCATACCTTTCATCATAGCAATAGTAACCTCGATGACGGCTATGGCTTACATGGTGATAGCCACGTGGGTTCCGGGAGGACAATGGGTTCTTGCCGGAATTGGAATTTTGGTTTTCCTGTGTGCGCTAGGAGTGGTCATATTGGCTTTTCAAACATGGAGGACTAAAGTCAAGGCAAAGGTGTGAGTGATAACAGCGCAGAAGTAAGCCTCCTGCCCTTTAAGGGCAGGAGGCTTTTCTTATTGCCGTCACTAAGGAAAATGAAGCTAACTTGGCGCCTTGACAAAACCAAGGCACTCAACTAAAGTGTCGATTGCTAAGTCGTGTTAATTGTGCTGACGTCTCACAGTTGCATTTGGAGTAACTAACCGCCAGTACAATTTTTCCTGCTACTGGAAAGCGAGGAGGCTTATGATGAAGGCATGTGAAGGGCAGATAGGTCGAGTTTTCGTGATACGGCTTGAGGATGGCGATGTGGTGCCCGGGTGTATTGAGCGTTTCGCGGAGGAGAACGGAGTATCTGTCGGGCATGTTATCCTGGTGGGTGGAATCGGAGAAGGTGAGGTCGTTGTCGGCCCGCGACGTTCGGAAGAGAGACCAGTGCAGCCAATGCTCCTGCCCATCAAAGGCGCACACGAGGTGGTGGGGGTGGGAGTACTGGCCCCTGATGAAGCTGGGAAGCCGATCCTACACATTCACGCTGCGCTCGGACGTTTAGAGAAAGCCCTAACCGGCTGCCTACAATTTGGCGTCAAGACTTGGCTAGTGGGCGAGGTCATCCTCTATGAAATCCTCAGGACTAAGGTGACGCGTGTCAGGGACAAGGAGAGCGGTTTAGCTCTTCTGGAGCCAGCCACTCCGGGTGGTGAGTCTGACTGCTAGAATCAGCAAACAGTGTCGCTACGAAACCACTAACTGCCGGCATGAATGAAACCGTGCCCCTCCCCGGCGACTTTTATCAGTGCTGCCTCGAGTCCAGCTTGTTGAATTCTACCATCTACCTAACCGGTTGTGACGTCACTATATCGGTTGAGCTTGTACTGGCTCTTGCAAGCGGGATCCTTTTGGTGTATAATATCTATAGTGGTTTAAAGTTTAGGTTGTCATACAGTTTGTTAACTTACTTTACATGTACTCAAGTTCGGATGGCCGTAACTCTAGCCAACTATTAGAAGAAGGAGGTCATCCGTTGGACTTTCAGGACAAGGAACTTCAGTGCTCCGATTGTGGAGTTACCTTCACTTTCAACGCTGAGGAACAAGAGTTCTTCCAATCTAAGGGCTATACTAATGAGCCCAAGCGCTGTCCAGCATGCCGTGAAACAAGGAAAGCAGAACGTTACGGCGACAGTGGCTACAGATCCCGGCGACAAATGTTCCCCGCGGTATGCGCTCAGTGTGGTAAAGATACCGAAGTACCATTTGAGCCTCGTGAAGGTAGACCAGTGTATTGTAGTGAGTGCTACAGTAAGCAAAGACTAGGTAGATAACGCTAGTTTGAGCTTAATGAAACATATAGGCCGGGAATCCCCCGGCCTATATGTTTTTCTAGAATGTGTTGCTAGGTTATGTCACGGGTAGTTTCCGTATGTGAGGTGGAACCTGACAAATTAACGTTGGTATGTACCCGTGAGCTGACCTTGAGCAAGAATATGTCCTTCCATAGCGCTGAGAAGCTGCTTCTTAGACG
>SDBT01007357.1_pt1 | contig 18110 bp, 21 predicted proteins | sample 2277101 | NCBI WGS metagenome assembly SDBT01 (sample SAMN10404973, study PRJNA504765) | marine sediment metagenome | isolation source: marine sediment core GS10_PC15, 103 cmbsf | place: Arctic Ocean: Southern Knipovich Ridge | collected 2010 | reverse complement strand
GTCATGGAGCGGCGACAATCCCGTGACCGAGGGCCATCTTGCACCGGACCCAAAGTTGAGGGAAGCGTACGACACAATCCTCAAGCTAGAAGCCGAGGCGCGTGAGGCGCACGACAAACTCCTCGTCAAGCAGAACGAACTGTACGCCATGCAGTGCAGGCATCGGAACGACTACCCGCCGAAGTCGCGGGAGGCCAAGGCGGCTGATGGGGCGGAGGTCGTCGATCTGTTCAGCGGGGCTCCGGAGACGAAGGAGATTCCGGTCGATGTTGTGGCGCCGGATTATTTGGGTAAGCTGGCTCGAGTTCATTTTATGGAACTGGCTAGATTGCTGAAGGGGATGGGTTTGGGCAAGGCCGAGGACGTTCACGCGATCGCTGGGGCGGCGATGTGGTATGGGATTATGCGTCTGACCTACGCCAAGTTGGAGAAGATCGAGGGGATCGTTCAGGCGACAAAGACGGGATATACCGCGGTGACTGGCCATCTGAGCGCGTTCGCGATGGCCCAGAAGGAGTGGAACAAGGCGTTGAATGAGTTTGGTTTGACGCCGGCGGGGCGGGCGGCGCTGACGAAGCCGGGGGAATCCACCGAGGATGACGACGAGTTTCTCAAGGGCAAGAACAAGCCGGCCGCGAAGGAGGGATAGTCGATGCCCGCGGCTACGATAAAGAAGCCTCGGAGGAGGAAACGGAAGGCGAAATCGTTCGAGGATGTGTTGAAGGACGAGGAGTTGTTGGCTTCATATTTGGACGATGCCGCGAAGGCGCGGCGGGGGAAGGGGAAGAAGCATCCGGTTCATCTTTCTAAACGCGAGGCGGATCGGCTGGGGTTTTATTTCGATGAGGATGCGGCGGATCGGGTTTGCCGTTTCTTCGAGGAGTGGCTGGTTTTTATTGATGGGGCCAACAAGAAGAAGCCTTATCGGCTAATCCCGTGGTGGAGGGATGAGGTGTTGCGGCCGTTGTTCGGCTGGAAACGCAAGAAGGATGGTTCGAGGAGGTTTCGGCGAGCGGGGATATGGGTGGCCAAGAAGAACGCGAAGACGTTTATTGGCGCCGGTTTGATGTTGTATGGGATGATGGCCGATTCGATGGAAGACGATGGGGAAGACGATCGAGAGTTTTCGGCGGAGTGTTATGTCGCGGCGAGGTCAATCAACCAAGCGTCGATCCTGTTCGATTCGGCGAAGAAGATGATCCTTCTTTCTCGGAAACTAAAGAAGCGTTTGAAGATTAGAGACACGAAGAAGTTGATCCTGTATTCGGATACGATGAGCAGTATGCGGGTTCTTTCCTCTGATGCGGACGATGCGGAGGGCATCAAGGCCCACTTCTGTTTCTATGACGAGATCCATGTGGCTCCGAACGCGAAGTTGTACCAGTCGCTGAAGAAGGCTGGATCGGCTCGCCGTCAACCATTGTTCGTCACGATTTCGACGGCTGGGGAGTTGGATTCGGAGAGTTTGGTAGGGCAACAATGGGACTATGCCAAACGCGTTTTGTCGGGACAGATCGTCGATCCGACGTTCTTTCCGTTCATTGCGGCGGCGGATTCGAAGGACGATTGGCGGGATCCGAGGACGTGGGCGAAAGCGAATCCTTCGTTGGGGACGGCGATCCAGTGGGACACGATCGCGGAGGAGTGTCTGGAGGCCGGCCACAACCAGGTGAACTTGGCGGATTTCCTTCGTCGGCGTTTGAATATTTGGATCGGGGCGATGAACGCGTATTTCAGTCCGGAGCGTTGGCATCGGCTAGCGGATCCGGGGCTGACGCTGGAGTCGATGCGGGGGCGGCGTTGTTATGTCGGGATTGATTTGTCACAGACGACGGACTTGACTGCGATGGTTTTTTTGTTTCCGCCGGTCGGAGAGGATACGCGCTGGAGGGTGATTCCTCAGTTCTATATGCCGCGGGACACGATCGTTGAACGGGCTCGGTCGGATATGGTCGATTTCCAGATGTGGGAGCGCGGGGGGCACATCTTGACGACGCCGGGGGAGATTGTGGACTACGATTATCTGACGAAGAGTTTGGAGGATGCGCGGAAAATTGTTGAGATTGTTGGGGTTGGGTATGACGGCTGGAATGCTAGGACGTGGGTCCAGGGGATGGAGAAGGATGGTTGGGATAATTTCCTTGAGATCGTTCAGGGACCGAAAACTCTTAACGATCCGATGAAGGAAATGTATCGGATGATCAAGTCGAGGAGGGTGTGGCATGATGGGAATCCGGTTATGGAGTGGTGCATGGGGAATTGCGTGGCGAAGACGGATTCGAATTTGAACGTCGGGCCGAGCAAGAAGGATTCGAAGGGGCGGATTGACGGGGTTAGTGCATTGTTGACGGCGTTCGCGGTGTCTTATTCGATTGACGAGGATGGGGGATGGGTTGGGATGGAGTTGGGAGCTTGACAGTGATCGAACAAGAACGAAAGGACAAAGCGAATGACAAGCGAAACGAAGACAGAACTCGAACAATACTATTGCGCCTACGAGAATTACGACACAGATCAACCCGGTGAGGACGGCCCACCGGATGGTTGCCTTTTCTGTAAAGGCCGACACATTTCGTCCGAATGCACCGCGACCCTTGACCGGCCACTAACCCTGATCCGTGAGCAATTCCACAAGTGGGACGCCGATAAACTGCCGGAACCCGCGAGCGCCGAACCACAAATTGACCATGTGCGCTGGGAGGGCGGGGCTTGCCGGGAGTGCTGGTTTTGCCAGCCGCTCAATCCGCGCGCCCCGAATTGCACAATTCGATTCGTTAGTTTCCTCCCCCTGGGGTCTTTGCGGTCGGCGTGCCAGATTGGGCTCGGCCAGACGGGATGCCCTTGCTTCATGCCGGCCGACTACGTAACCGAACTGGCAAGATCGTAGAGTTCTGGGACAGGTGCGTTAAATCGTAGTATCACGAGCGGCGGAGGTGATTATGAGCACAGGGAAGAAGGTCGAGCCTTCGGCGCGAGTCGTTAAGGAGGTCGGGATTTTTATCGGGGCGGGTTTGGGGGGCGGTCCGACGCGGGAGGAGTTGCTGGACGTTCGGCGAAAAATGATTGCGGGGGTTCGGGGGTTGGATATATTGTTGGGGGTGGTGACGATTATCAAGACGCGGAAGGTTGGGAGGGGATGATGGGCGATGAACTTTGGACAGCATTTCGCGCAGAGACTCGACAACATCTTCTGCGCGAGGGTGTTCGCCGCCTTCTTGAGCCGACACCCTGTGGGGCAAGGTTGGCTTTGCGTCTTGGGATTCGGTTAGGTCGGCAGTTTAGGAAAACGGCCAGGAGTCGCCGGCGTTGGAAGCATCGCGCAGGGCCGCGGGGTCGCAGGGGGAAAAGCCAGTGAGCAGTGAACAGTGATCAGTGAACAGTAGCACGGAGAAAGGATACTTTAGGTATGTTCCTAAAAAATTGGTGGGTCTTGATGATGCCAGTAATCGCATTTAGAGACACACTTAGAAACGCTTTTCGTTTCGATCGCCAGATCCACGACGATAAAATAGATTTGCTTGGAGGCTGTGGCGCCACGCCGAGGCAACAATCGGATTTGCCGAAAGAGGTTTCTGGAGTGAAGCATTTCGATGATGAAACAATAGAGAGAATGCTCAAGAAGTTTTTGTCGATCAATTGGTTGGCTCGATTGCATGTTGCAATAAAGATCGGTCTTTTTAAAGACGGCGATGATCCGATGATGGGTTTAACGATATGTGAATCCATCTGCAAGCGTGCAATAGATCGAGGGATATTCGATAGTCTTGAATCCAGCATTGACGAAGTTGGGAGAATCGCTCAGGGAAGCAGGCGGGACGCCTGCGCTACGGGGGGAAGCAGGCGGGACGCCTGCGCTACGGGGAGGGGAGGCAGGCGGGACGCCTGCGCCACGAAAGAAAAGGGTTGACAAGTTGGTTTTGATTTGATTTAAGTATCGTGTAACGTCTACGGAGAGGTTTCCCGCGGCGCATTGGCCTTGACCGGCCGGTGCGCCGCTTTTTTTTATGCAAAACGCGACGAGACAGATTTTGATCGAGTATTTGGATTCGGCGTTTATCCTTGCGGGGGTTGGCGTTTTTGGGTGTGGGGTCTGGCTTCTTTGGGGAACGGGATGGACGCTTCTGGCTTCTGGCGCCGGGGTTTGTGGTCTGGGTGTTTTACGGCAGGCGATGGGGAGGAAGCTTTAATGAATCTTCCTCGGCTGCGTGTTGTTCCTCATATGTCGGAAATCCGGGAGGCTACTGGTTGGTGGAATGACGAGCGGCTTTGGAGTCGACATACGACGATGGATTCCGAGGCGGGGGAGAAGGTCAACGAGGAGACTGCGCTTAAGTGGACGGCAGTTCTTCAGGCGTTGCGGCGGATCTCGGGCATTATTGCGATGTTGCCGAAGACGTTGATTTTCGAGGAGCCGGGGAAGCCGGAGACCCGCCGGGATGCTCCGGAGCATCCGGCGTATCGGATTATGAAACACCAAGCGAATCCACTGCAAACGCCTTTCGAGATGTTCGAGCAGATCCAGGGTTGTTTGATGATGTATGGGCAATGTTATGCCCAGATCCAACGAAATCCGGCCGGGAAGCCGATGGCCTTGTGGTTCGTTCCGCCGACGGAGGGGGATCTCGAGTTCGATGGGGAAGGAAAATTCGGTCCGGTGGATGGTTTGGGGCTCCGGATCAAGGCAACGAATCGTAATATGGAGTGGATTCCTGATCGGGATCTTTTTCGGTTACGTGGATTCACGCCTTTCGGCGGGTTGGTGGGTCTTTCTCCGATCCGTTTGGGCCGTGATGCAATCGGTTTGGCGCTGGCTCAAGAGCGTAGCGCTTCGAGTTATTTCAAGAACGGCGCCCGGCCGAGCGGGATTTTGTCTACTGAGCAGACACCGAAAAAACCCGATAGAGATCTGCTTGTCAGTTCTTGGAATGATGCGCATGGCGGGAGCGGGAAACATCACAAGACGCCTTTCTTGTTTGGCGGGCTGACATATCAAGCCTTATCGGATAGCCCCGATGACTCTCAGATGAACGAGTCTCGGACGTGGCAGTTGGGCGAGGTGGCTCGGCTTTGGGATGTTCCGTTGTATATGCTTTGGGATCTGACGAACGCGAATTTCGCGAACATCTGGCAGATGAGACAGGACTTGGTGGATTTCTGTTTGATGAATGCTCTTGTCCGCATCGAGGATCGGCTGGACCACGATCTGTTGACCGAAGAAGAACGTCTGGCCGGCTACAAGTTCAAGATCAATGTCAAGGGGCTTCTTCGTGGGGATCCAAAGATGCGTGGGGAATTTTACAATGTGATGCGCCAGGGGGGCGCGATTACGCCGAACGAGATTCGGGCCAAGGAAGACGAGCCTCCTTTACCGGGCAAGCAGGGAGACGTGACGACGATTCCGGTGAACATGGTTCCTGGCGAAGTGTTTGCGAATATGACTTTGGATGGGGGTTCGGACGAGGCTCGGACGCTGGAGCGAGGGTTGTTGCGCCGGCGGATGGAGGCTGTGGTCGGGGATCGTTCGGGGGATTTGTCGTCGGACTTGAAGGCGTTCTTGCCGGAGTTCGACCGGGCGGCGGCGCGGGTGATGGGGTGCGAGCCTTCGAACGGGACGTTGGACGTCGGGGGCTTCGTGAAGCGGTTCATGGAGTCAGTGGGGGACGGCGCGTTTTCGGTTGGTGAATTCGACAACGCGGCGGCGGAGAGTTTGTGGCGTGATCGCGGGTATCGGAATTTTTCGCGGCAGAGTTTTTCGGGTAACGAGTTTGTGGTTGTGGATCTGGGGAAGGAGCTCGGGAGATGACAGGGAGACGAGGATTTTCCAAGGGGTTTGGTGCACGGGGTGGACGGGCGCCGGAAGGGCGCCTTGGTGGACCTAATGGACTTGATAGTGTTCGCTCCGTTCCGGGCGAGCGGTTTACGGTGTCGAACGAGGGTTTGATCGAGGGGCATGTGATCGTCTTCGATGAACGGACAAAAATTTTGGATATGTTTTGGGAAGAAGTCGCCCCGGGGGCTACGCTGGGGACGATTGCGGATCCCCAGAACGATATTCGGGCCTTGAAGAACCATAACGACGATTGGGTTTTGGGTCGTCAAGGGAATTCGACGGTCGAGTTGGTGGAGGACGAGAGAGGTCTTTTGGCGCGTATTACTCCGCCTAAGACGCAATGGGCTGACGATTTGCGGACTCAGATTCGGCGCGGCGATATCCCGGGCGCTTCCTTTCGTTTTCGTCCGTTGCGGACCGAAACGACTTTGCAGCCTGACGGGTTGGAGTTGGATCGGTTGCTCGAGATTTCAGTTTCAGAGGTTTCGGTTGGGGTTCCTTGGCCGGCCTATGAGGGGACTCAGATCGACGCTCGGGGTCGGGGATTGTTCCCTCCGAGTTTTCGTGGATTGTTCGGGTCGCTTTCGGCGGCGGTTCGGGAGGGGGATGGGGCGGAGTTCGATCGGTGTGTTGGTTTGCTTCGCGAGCGGCTGGTTGTGTCGATGTCGGCGGCTGATTTAGCGGCGTCGGCAGTGGACTCATATGGATTCGAGGAGGATCCGGCAAGCCAGTTGGCGGTGTTGGAGTTGATGGCCGTTGAGGCTGGGGCGGATTTGTAAGTTGGCGTGACCGGTCCGGCTTCGCTGGGCTACGCCGTGACAAGGGATTTCGGACGGCCGATGGGCCGTCTTATCATAGCCCATTATGGGCCATCCGAAACGATCAGGAGGAAGATGATGGATCTTTACAAACTTCGAGCCAAAGCCATTGAGAACTGGCGGGGGCTTCTGAAGAAGGCGGAGGGCGAAAGCCGGGCTTTGACCGACGAAGAGTTGGCCGAGCAGGTGGCGTTTCGGTCGGAGATCAAGAGTCTGAACGAACAGATCGAAGCGGCGGATGTTTTGGCGGCCGAGGAGGCGCGGAGTGTGGCGCCGGTGGGGCCGGTTGCGGTTTTGCCGAGTGTGCGTTCGGGCGGCGGTGGGGATGAGCCGGGCGGGAACGGGAACGGCAATGGTCAGAATCGCGACGGTCAGGGCCGCGTAATTATGGGACAGTTGCTTTTGGAAAAAGACCCCATGCGGACCTATGAGACTCCGCGGCAGTTTCTTTCCGAAGTCATCCTCGCCGGCCAAGGACGGATGGAGCGCGGCTCGAACGAGCGGTTGGACAGCCTTCGCGCTGTTGGCTCGGACGAGCACGCAACGTTTAACGATCCATTCGGAGGCTTTTTGATTCCCAAGGGGATGTCACCGATTCTCTTGGCGACGGAGTTGGCTCAGGAGTCCAGCGCGGGTTTGACGCAGACGATCCCGATGGAAGCCCCGATCGTGCGTATCCAAGCGCGAACAGACAAGGACCACTCGACCAGCATTACGGGCGGTTTGACCTTCAGTCGGAAACCGGAGTCCAAGGCCGGCCAGACTTCGCGTGCGGAGACCGAAGAGGTCAAACTCGAAGCCCATAGTCTTTTCGGCGCGGCTTTTGTTACGGCGGAAATGATGCAAGATTCACCGGGTTCGTTCATCGCTTTGTTGGAGCGAGGATTCCGGACGCAGTTGCCGTGGCATATGTCCCGAGAGCGAATCAACGGGACCGGAACCGGCGAGTATCTCGGGGTCATGGAGTCGCCGGCCAAGATCACCGTCGACAAGGAAACCGGTCAGAAGGCAGCTTCAATCGTTTATCAGAATTTGACCAAGATGGTCGCTCGTTCGTATAACTACGGCGAGACGGTGTGGCAGGCGAACCAGACGACGATTCCCCAGCTGATGGAAATGAAGGTTCCCGTTGGAGCCGGTGGCGGCGCCGTTTCGCCGTTGACGTGGCAAACGTCGGCACGCGACGGGATTCCGTCCGCGCTGTTCGGGCGTCCGATCGAGTTCACCGAGCATTGCCAGGCGCTGGGAACCGAAGGGGATATTCGCCTGACGAACTGGAACGAATATCTCGAAGGCGAGTTGCTCTCGCCCCAGACGGAATCTTCGATTCATGTTCGTTGGCTGGAGAACGAAACCGCCTTCCGGGTTTTTCTGCGGAATGCGGGGGTTCCTTGGTGGCGCGTCCCGCTGACTCCTCTGAACGGCGACACGCTTTCGCCGATCGTGACGCTGGAGACGCGGGGGTAGGGCTTTCGGGACCACAGTGAGCACAGAGTAAAACGAGAACTGCTAAAGGCAAATTCGATAGGAGGATATTGGCATGGCATCAGCACAGCAGCTTAAGAAATTCGTCGCTAATCAGAAACTGATTATGCGCGATTCGGGGGACATCGTGGCTGAGGGTGTTCCCGAATGGTTCGACCTAAGCACGTTTGGACGGTTCTTCGTTTCCGTCATGGCCTCCGCGCTGACGGGCGTTGGCGTGACGATCTTCGAGATCGAGGCGAGCTCAAGTAGTGACGGCTCGGGGACGAACGCTACGATCAAGGTTCACGCTCTGGCGTCGGCGCCGGATGCGGTCGGGGACATGGTTATCCTCGAGGTTTCGGCGGAAGAGGTCCGGGGCGAGTCGACGACGGACACCGGCGCCCTACGATACGTCGGCGCGAATTTGAAGACGGCGAACTCTTCGGATCGTGCGACGATCGCTTATGTCTTCAGCGATCCGACTTTCGCGACGGATGGTCTGACGGCGGACATCATTGCTGCGTAACGCTCCCACCCACGGCTGGGGGCGGGAGACCGTCTCTGGCTTCGGGGTGGGCAACCGCCTTTTGGATTTGGAGGTGGTGCGGGATTTTTATTTTGGCAGGCGAGACGCCTGCGCTACTTAAAGGAGAATGGAATGAAATCGATTCGTTTGATTCTGGCGGTTGCGGTTTTGTGTTTGGGGGCGGTCTGTTTCGGGGAGGCTTCTCGGACTCCGCTTTATTTCCGGGAATGGCAGGGGACGTTCGGGATTCTGGATATCGCCGATACGCCGAATGATGTTTACTTCGTCGACAGCGGGAATACGTCGCGGGGTGGGGACACTTCGGGATTTGGCGGGAATCCGGACACGCCATTTTTGACGATCGATTTCGCGATCGGCCAATGCACGGCGGGCCAGAATGACGTGATCTATGTGGCGCCGGGTCATACCGAGGCCGTGATCGCCGCGGCGGGGATCGCGGTGGACGTTGCGGGGATCTCGATTGTGGGTCTGGGCGAGGGCGCCCTTCGGCCTACGGTGACGTTTACGACCGATGCGGGCGCGGATCTGGATGTCGACGCGGCAAACGTGACGATCGCCAATATGATCTTCGTGAATGGGATCGCGAGCCAGACGGCGATGATCGATGTCAACGCGGATGACTTTACGATCGCGGATTGCGAGTTTCGGGAAGGGTCGGCGCTCCAGGCTTTGACCTATATCGATATCAATGGGGGCGGGGCGAACGCTTGCGATCGGGCGCTGATCGTGAATTGTCGGTTCGACCAGACGGCGGCCGGCGGGAACCAGGCGATCGAGTTGGGCGAGGTGGCCGACCAGGTGTCGATCGTTGGTTGTCTGATCGATGGGGACTGGGCGACAGCCGGGATCCACAATCCGACAGGCAAGGTCTTGACGAATTTGACGATTCAGGATTGCGTTGTTGCGAATCGTCAGACGGGCGATCACGCGATCGAGTTGGTGAGCGCTTGCACGGGGTTCGCCGTCGACAACAGGCTGAACGGCGATACGCTGGGGACGATTCTGGATCCGGGCTCGCTGAAATGCCTGGGAAATTTGGAAGTGGCGGCGATCGATAGTCAGGGGATCGCGACGCCGTTGACGGTTGCGGATAGCGCGGCGAACTTCGTCGGGGCGGATAACGCGGACAACGCGGCGGCGACAACGAGCGTGGTGTCCAACGTCGACGGGAGCGTGCTCGAGCGCCAGGAACATGCGCTGACGCTTGCTGGGAGCCTTTTTACGATCACCGAGACGGTTACGAGTTCCGGCATTCCGAACAATGCGCAGACGCTGGCGGTGACGTCGGCCTCGAGTGGCGGGGATTTGCTGATCGAGGAGATCACCGTCAACACGGATGGGACGGGTTTGGCGGCGCCGACGAATATCGAGTTTTCGACCGACAATGCGAAGGGCGTGACGGGGGCGGATGGTCCGATCGCGGTTGAGATCATCGGGTCGTTTGGCGTTAACGCGACGGTGGTTGTGAAGAAGGACGCGACGTCGCACACGCTTCCGTATGTTCTGGAGTCGGGGAAGACGATCTTCATCCACGGCGACGATGGGGTTGGGACGGGCGGGGGGACGGCTGACGTGACGATTGTTTTCCGTCGTCTGGCGGCTGGGGCGACGATTACGGCGGCGCCGTAATCAGTGGTCAGTGGTCAGTGGTCAGTAAACCGCGAAGAGCAACCGCGAAGAGCAACCGCGAAGAGCAACCGCGAAGAGCAATCGCGAAGAGCATCTGAGAAGGGATTGGGCTTATGGCTGGGTCCGTTGTCAATACCGAGATCACTCATACCTCCATGAAGAAGCTGATCTTTGCTTGGACGTCAGATTCCGGGGCGGCGGATGGGGTTTCGGTGGAGGGGTTCGATGGCCGGATTGTGGGGATGACGACGATTCCGGGGACGGGTGGAGTCGAGCCGGACAATCTGTATGACGTCGAGGTCACGGACGCTCAGGGTCACGATGTGTTGTTGGGCCAGGGGGCGGATCGGAGCAACGTCAATACCGAGAACGTGGTCGAGGCGAATATGGCGGGGGCGGCGGATTCGGTTCTGACACTTGCGGTTACGAATGCGGGGGACGCGAAGGAGGGGGTTGTGATTTTGTGGATTCGGTAAGTGCGGGGATGGGGGCAGGCGAGACGCCTGCGATACGATGGGAGCAGGCGAGACGCCTGCGCTACGATGGGGGCAGGCGAGACGCCTGCGATACGATGGGAGCAGGCGAGACGCCTGCGCTACGATGGGAGCAGGCGAGACGCCTGCGCTACGATGGGAGCAGGCGAGACGCCTGCGCTACGAGATGGGAGCAGGCGAGACGCCTGCGCTACGAGGATGAAGGTGCGGATTATGGCGGAGAAGGATGACAAGGCGAAAGTTCCTAAGCCGATCGCTTCGCTTGAGAAGACGGATCGGGACTCGGGGCCCGGTAGACCGCCGGGGACGGACGCCCGGAAAACGCCTCATGGGGAACGTCGATGAATTCGTATGTGACCGTTCAAGATTTGTATACGGCCGGGCGAAAGGCGGCGGCCCAGGACACGGAGATTTTTCCGTGGGAGGAGTTTGTCTGGTTATTGCCGTATGTTGAAACAGCGAGCCGGGCGGTCGATAGCCATGTTGATCGTCGTTTTTATAGCGAACTGGGGACGCGACGGTTGACTACGGGACGGGATCGGGAGGCGCTTTATATTCCGGATGTCCTTTCGATTAGTTCATTGACGACGGATTCGGAACGGGACGGGACTTGGACCGGGGAGGATTGGACGGAGGGGGCGGATTACTATCTGAGCCCGTTCGATACTCGTCAGTTCCCGAAGACTCAAATTGTGGTTCTTCCCGATGGGGATTTTCGGTTTTCGCCGGAGATTCGGGATAACGTTCAGATTTCTGCGACTTGGGGTTATGGCGACGGAGTGTCTGCGGCGCCATGGAGAGTTTCCGGGCGGACCGTGACGGTGGCGGACGATTCGACTTCGGCGGCGACGGTGGACGCCGAAGGGACGATTTTTGCCGGGCATACGCTATTGCTCGGGAGCGAACAGGTATTTGTGGAGGCCGCGTCGAGCAGTGGGGCGAAGACCTTGACGTTGCAGCGCCAGGTCAACGGGACGACGGCGGCGGCTCATGACCCTGGGGTTCCGGCCAGTCTGGCTCAGTATTTGTCTGCGGCTCGGGGGGCGGCGTTGCAGATGGCGGTTTCGTATTGGAATACCGAGAACTTGCACGGTTGGGCGTCGGAAGACTTCGACGGACACCGTGTCGAGATGCTGCGGAAGTATTCGGTGATGTTGGATCGAATGTTGGGAAATTTCGTTCGGATTGAGTTCTAGGTGTAATCATGCCCCCACCGGATTTCGTCAAACTTGTTTGGAAGGATAAGGCGTATAAAAAGATATTCGATGCCGCGGTGGAGCAGGGATTGGAGGAGGGCGGGTTTAGGGTTCTGGCGTCGGTGCAGAAGGGGATTCAGGAACCTGGCCGGGGTAGACTTTATGACCATCCCCGGGTGGGGCCCCATCGCGCTTCGGAGGTTGGTCAAGCGCTGAAAAGCCCCACGGGCGAGTTATTGAATTCGATGCAGATGGAGAGCGGGAGGGTTCCGTTGGGCTTGGGGGTTCGAGTGGGGATCGGGCCGGAGTTTCAGAGGTTTGCGGTTATCGGGCGCCAGATGATGCTCGGTCGAAAGGCTCAGGTGAAAGGGCAACGTCCGACTTTGCGTCCGCCATTGGAGAAAGAGTGGCCGAAGATTGTGAAGAGTTTCCAGTTGGCGGCTAAAAGGGCGAAGTGATGAATTTGACGGAGGCGATACTGGCGAGGGGAAATGACAAATCGGGAGAAGCGGCCGCGTTATGGGCAACCGGAATCCATTCTTTTGTGTACAAGAAACGGGGGAAGGTAGGAGGGGTCCCTTTTGTTCGATTGGAGGTTGACCGGCGAGGTCAGAACGTGACGGTCGACAGCATAGCGACTTTCCAGGTTTTTGAGGATAGCCAAGACACCAATCCAACACGGGCGGACGAGATTCTTGAGCAGATCGGGCGACTTTTCCATCATTGTTTTTTGCCGGTTGACGATTTGTGTTTTGGCGACATTTGGGAGACGGATCGTCGGACTGAGGGGCGAGAGGGAATCTGGCGGCCTGAGATCGAGTTTATGGTCCAGTTGACGCGATAATTCAGAAGAAGAAGAGGAGATCATGAGCACAGAGGCGATCAGCGGTCATTTGGCGCGGTTGGTATTGGCGGGCGGTCAAGAAGTAGGCGATCAGCTCAATTGGTCCATGACGGTCAAGGGGCGTTCGCCGAACCTTTCGAGCGGTGACGATACGAGTAAGGTATCCGCGCCGGACCTTTGGCAAGAGGGGGATGGTGCGTTTACGGCTCTGGCGCAAAAAGGGGCGGCTCCGATCCCTGTCAATTTCCGCGCGAACGGAACGTTTTACGAATACAACGCTTCGTCGGTGGATGTTTCTTCGTCGGCGATTACCGATATCGTGACCGTGGATGGCATTGCGTATACACAGGCGGCGGCGAACGACGTCGTGACGAACGAGTGGGCGGACGCGGCCGGGCTGGTTCTGGCGATCAACAACTTTGTGAACGGTAGCGGCGCTCATTTCAGAGCTCAAGCGACCGGCGACGTGGTGACGGTCGAGGCGGTCGGGAAGATCCTGGCCATGTCGAAGACCGAATTGGTGGGGACGATTGTTCTGACCAATCTCGATCAATCGACGACGAGCGAGGTTGCCGTCATGGAATGCGGTCAGTCCCCCGACCAAGATTCAGGAGACCGCCAAGAGCGGTCCTATACGTATGAATGCTCGGGTCCGATCGTCGATCAGGATGGCAACCTTCGATAGCGCGGGATCAACCAAAGAGAGATGGAGAAGATCAAAAGGAGAGTTCCATGAGTGATACGGCGAATATTGCGGGGTTGGGGAAGGAATTTGAAACTCCGGCGGGGAAGTTGGAGTTTCGTCCACTTCGGGTGAAAGACACGATGAAGATTTTCGCCCTTGGAATGTCGATGTGCGAAGCTTACGAAAAGACCGCCTTCACGAAAGAACGGGCGGATTATATCGAGGATTTGCGGGACAGCAAAGTGGATCCACTGGACCGCATCGGACTCCTTCGGAAATTCCGTGCCGATCGGGTTACGTTTCGCAAGGAGAAGTTGGAACGCGTTCTGGATCAAGGACTTTCACTCGGCGAGCGTAAGGCGGCGGTGTTCGGGGACATGATTCCGGCCCTGGGTAATCCGGAAAACCTGCTCGACATGTCTATCATGCAGTTGTGGTTGAGCGTTCGGCAGGCGAATCCGGATCTGAAACGGGACGATGTTCAGGCCTGGTTTTCCGAGGACGATGGCGTCTTCGACGGATTGGAGGCGATTCAGTCGTGGATTACGCCGGCTGGCGTGGTGAAGGAAGATGGGGATCCGGAAGAGGAATTGGACGACGAGGAGGAGGAAAAAAAAACGGGCCAGCATGCGGCGAACGACGATGCCTCCTGATTTTCCGAATAGCGTTGGTTTTGGATGATCTATGGCCGTCCGTGTTACATGTTTTCGGTAAAACCTATGGCTACACCCAAGACGAGGTATTGGCCATGCCCGTTGCGGCGGTTCTGGATCGCGTCGATCGGATCAACGCCGACTCGGCTGGAGGTCGCTCCACTTCGGGTAAGGCAAAGCCAGACTACAGCGCGATTGATCGGAAGTATGGGACATTGGCAGAGCGGGCGGCTCGTTCGGAGCGGGGACGGTTAGCGCGGGAAGCGCGGTTGAATTAGAGTTGAATCGGATACGGAATGCCTTTCTCAATTGCCAAAGCGTGGATCTCTTTTGCGGTCAACTTGAAGCCGTTGGACAGCGGCTTGAAGAAGGCGCGGGGGAAGGTCGATAAATCGACTCGAGCAGCCGGCAAGCGGGCGGGGCGGAACATTTCGTTGGGGATGGCTTCGGTTGCAACGGCCGTTGTCGCGGGTCTGTTTCAGATGGCTGCGGCGGCGGAGGAGTTCGACAAAGAATTCTCGAAGGTTGCGACGCTTCAGGTAGAGAATCTTGACAAGTTGAAGAGTGGGGTTCTTGAGGTCGCTCGAGAGTTTGGGGTCAATGCTCCGGAACAAATCCAAAACCTTTATGACGTGTTGAGTGCGGGAATCCCAGAGGATTCGGCGATTTTCGTGTTGAAGGAAGCGGCGCGTGGTGCGAAGGGTGGCGTTGGGGAGTTGTCTGACGCCGTCGATTTGGGCACGTCTTTGATCAACGCGTATGGTCTCGAAGCGTCGGACATGACGCGGATCATGGGCCAAGCGATTACGGCGATCGATATCGGCAAAACGAGCATGGGGGATATCGGTTCGGCGGTTGGTAAAGCGGCGGCATTGATGGCGTCGGCGAAAATCCCGACCGAACAATTTCTTGCGGCGATCGCGGCGTTGACGACGACGGGCGCGCCGGCGGCCGAACAAGTTTCTGCCTTGCGTGCGGCGATCGCGAACATCATCAAGCCTTCCGCCGAAGCGGCGAAAGTGGCCGAAGCATTGGGTCTTGCTTTCGATGCCGAGGCATTGGCGGCGCAAGGGTTGCCCGGTTTTCTTGACAGTGTGTCGGAGGCAACGGGAGGCAGTATTACCGAGATGGGCAAGTTGTTCGGGTCCATCGAGGGTCTGAACGCTGTTTTGTCTCTGACGGGAGCGCAGAGGGATACGTTCGTGAACGCTCTTGATTCGATGGATAATGCGACGGACAATTTGACCGCTGCTTTCGATGCGGCGGTTGCGGCGGATCCGTCATTCGAGCTTGACAAATTGAAGGAGTCGGGGAGGGCACTGGCCATTCTTCTGGGTGGCGAACTGGTAACCTCACTCGACGATACAGCGAAGATTTTGAATCCGATTGTCGATGATATTGTCCGGTGGGTTGAAAACAATCCTGATTTGATTCGAGGTCTGGTCGGGTTTGGAAGTGGAGTAAAAGGAATATCGGTCGTTGTAAATCTACTTATAACCGCTCTAAAAGACATACCGGGGGCGGCGGGAAAAGCGGGAAGTTCCTTGAAGGGATTGTTCGAATTCGTGAACACCGCGGCTCTGAAGATGTTCAATTTTATAAACAATATTGCGAAGGCTTTCCAAGGATGGGCCGATCCCATCACCAACGCGGTGAGCCTTCTCACTGGTCTTTTGAACCTTATTGGCAATTTCCGGACCGGGAATCTTTTGGCTGGGACACGTTCGCAGTTATTGGTTGATGCGGGTATTGTTCCTCCGCCAAGCGGGTTTTTGGACCAGGGCCCGTCTTTCGCTTCGGAAGTGACTGGGGGGTCGTTGGCGCGTTCGTCGGCGCCGTCCGCTGCGGGGCCTTCGATACAGATTGGTAAAATCGAGATTAGTGTGAGCATGGCGCCAGGGGAGTCGCCGGAAGACACTGGCCGGCGCGCGGCGGAGAGTCTGATCGATACATTGCGGTTTGGGCTAGAGCGTCCTGGGGCGTTGGCGGCGATGGCGGGAGGATGAACAGTGATCAGTGAACAGTGATCAGTGAACAGTAAACTGCGAAAAGCGTGATTTGGGACACTGGAAAAGAAGATAGATCGGTTTTGGAGAGAGTTCGATGGGGAATGGTCCATATCCTGTTTTTGCCTATGAGAAAGACAAGGAGGGGACGGTGTCGGGGTCCGTTGCTGACGATCAGTCCACGTTTACGATCGTTGGTCATTCCTTTCTCGTGGGGGAAAACTTTTTCATTTCATCTTCGGTGGATTCGGGGAATCAGTCGTTGGGGGCGATCTTGGATGTCGATGGGAACGATGTGTCGACAACTTGGCCGACCGTGGGGGCGAAGGGGGGGGCGTCGAAGGTGTGGACGGCGCCGGCGGGTCAAGTGGCTCCGTTCACCTATGGGGCGACGCGGGGATACGATCCGAGCGACGATAGTAGGATCCATTATTTCGACACACCAGGCGGAACTTCGGTTGCGACTCGGCTGGGGGCGGAGGTCGAGTTTTTTACGCTGTCGTTCGATCCAGCGATAACGGAGGATTGGGCGGCTTGGCGGACGTTTCGTAGGACGAAGCGTCGAGGTGGGCTCGATACGTTCTCGATCGGGTTTGTGGATTGGGAAACAGGGCTTCCGACGATGGACAAGGTTCGGTATATTCAACGAATCAGCGGGATCAAGTTCAGGAATAGCGCTGGGTTTGGGGCCTTTGCGCTTTTGTTTCGTCGGATTGAGCGGGACTTGTATGTGACGGTGTAGAAAAGCGAAAAGCATTGACCACGGAGTTCACGGAGACACGGAGAACTGCAAAAGCGACTGCTTGGGTAAAAGCAACCACGAGAAAAGCAACAGCTAAAATCTTGGGAAAAGCAACCGCGAGAAGAGGGCACGGAGAAAAGCAACTGCGGGAAAAGGCCATGGAGAACTGCCAAACTTTGTGAAAAGCGAAAGCAGTAGAGCTTGAGGAATGGTTGGGCGGATGAAACCGGATACACCGAATCAGGCCGATGAACGAACGAATTCCGACGATGGTCGGGATCGTTTTTGGTTTTGTCTTCTGGCGTGGGGTGGGGCGACGGGGGATCAATGGATTGGCCTTGGGGCGGTGACGGTTAAGCCGGGGACGACTACGGAGGATTTGTTGCTGAGGCCTCCCGAGTTTCGTGCGGGGATTGTTGCGGGGCCGAAAGGGAAGCTCTCCATCGGTCAGGCGAGTCTTCATTTGCGGAACGATTTCAGCGACTCGAGCGCGATGTGGTCGACGCTGGAGGACGTGGGGGATCCAGAGGGGACTCCGGTCAAGATCTATAGCGTTTTCATCCGGTCGGATGGAGTCCCTTTGGCCGAGGCGGATTGGCGTTTAGAGGGTGAGTTTCAGATAGACAAGTATCCGGAATTCCCCACACCGGACAAAGTGACGTTCCAGTTGATCGATTTGGCGGAAGGGATTGGGAACGAACCTTTCGGCCGGGCGGTTTCTCGTCGTCTTTTCCCGACCGAGAGCGTGCCAGATAAGTCGTGGGGCCAGATTGGGGCTCGTCCGTATGGGTTTCTGGAGGGGGCTCCGGCGATCCCGACCAACGTCGGGTATGCGACGGCTTTGGATGGCGAGTTAGACGATTCGTCACTTCTGATTTTCGTGACGGCTTTAGGAAACTTTCCGGATTCGGGGGTGTTGGTTATCGGCCCCGAGGATATCGATTATGTGGAGAGGGTTCCCGCGATCGGCGCCATTGGTCCGCATTTCGTGGCGGCTCCTCAAGGTCGAGGGGCGAACGGGACGGAAGCCGTTCGTCATGGGACGGCGTCCGTTGTGAGGGAGAAGCGTGACCAATACGAATGGTGGGCGGCCGACACGGACCGCGTTTGGAATTTGGTCGATAAGGAGATCGAGGGGGATACGGCGGACGGGTCTCCGGTGATTTCGAATCTGGCGTTTTCGACGGCGATCCTAAAGG
>SDBT01007356.1_pt1 | contig 18110 bp, 16 predicted proteins | sample 2277101 | NCBI WGS metagenome assembly SDBT01 (sample SAMN10404973, study PRJNA504765) | marine sediment metagenome | isolation source: marine sediment core GS10_PC15, 103 cmbsf | place: Arctic Ocean: Southern Knipovich Ridge | collected 2010 | reverse complement strand
GAGCATAAAATGCCCCATAGTCTTCAGCAAAGACGGCGATCCCTGTTTTTTCGACGTGTTGATTGTTGAGGTAAGAGATGACACTGCGGACAAACAGAGATGGATCGCTGGTAAGAGCGATATTTGAAAATCCCATGCGATTAAAGAAGCCGCCAATCTGCTTGGCACGGAAATGGGAGGGGTCATATATCACGAACCCGCTTTGAATCTTTTTCGGTGCTGTATCCTGCTCGGTTGAAATCTCCTTCTCCCGGCGTTGGATTCGACGCTTCAGATCGCTGAGCTGGGCACCACCCGAGCTCGGTATGGGTGGAGGGGCTGAACCAGACTCGCCACCTTGGGCTGTTGAAGGACCACCCATCGACTCGGCAACCCGTTTGAGAACCTCCGGGTCGATTTGTTTTTTAATTTCTTCCAGTTCTTTCTTCTTTGCTTCGTCCATTTGATTACCTATAAAGCTTAATCAAGTGTAAGCTGCTCCATTAACTATCTAACTAACAGTATAATCATCGGTTTATGCGAAAGGTCAAGTTTTTGCCCCGCTACACCTGCGCAAAACCGCTTTGAATCCAACCACTTTGCAACAAGCAGAACTATTCGATTCATGTGATCTCGCCCACTAGTCTATTATCGGGCGAACAGGTATCTATCTTTGGCCTCTTTTAGTGAAGATAAATACATACATGGAGAATCTGCAAGTGGGTTCTGTATTTTTGGAGTTTTCTGAAATCGTGTCTCAATTAACAGTATTGATCAAGATTGTTTTCTTATGTAGAGAGCGTTGAAACACTTCTGATGGGGCTTTCACCTGTCATTTGGAACGGTGGCCTGACCGATATAAACCTGAATTGGCAAGCAACCCAGGCCACCCTGACGTCGGGTCACAACGCGCCTTTATCGCGCTAGTGGACGAGATCACATGATTCAAGGTGTTATGCTTGACGCAATGGGGTTAGATTCAAGGCGGTTTTGCGCAGGTGTAGCGGAGCTACAGCAAGCGAAACCAACGAGGAAGATGACCCCATTGCATCATGCCCTTCGGGAGCGGGCCACACAGCCCACTGCGGCGTTGTGAATCCTTGAAATAACCCGTTATGCCTGCGGACTCACGCCTTGCATTGAACTGTGTGGCGCAGCTCAGAACCCATCGAATCAGGTGATCTCGTCCACTAGGACCCGACCGAACGGTAAACCAATCTGAAACAAGATTAAACCTTCACAGCCCTGTTTGACAGGTGATGCCGGGCGTTTGAACCACTTCGAACCGGCTTATTGGGGAATCGCATCTGAAGTGGTATATTTCGGGGGCTATGTCCGAGGCATGTTCCGGAGCTTACCTTGTCGGTTGATTGCCGTATATCCCGGTCATCAAATTGACCCGGCCGTTGGTCATGCAGGGTGATATTGTGGTGCTTGAATATTGATATTCAAGGAGTTGGAGCGGATTGGCTGAATTAATCAAGAGTGAAGCGCTTATTCTGCGGCGGTTTCGCCACGGCGATACGAGCCTAGTTATACATGCCTTTACACGCGAGAAAGGGCGAGTGCCATTCATCGCCAAGGGGGCGCGGATTGGCGGAAAACGCGCACCTGTACCGCTTATACCGGTGGTGCTGCTGGAATTCGTCTGGTCCCCTTCAATCAAGTCTGAGCTGCAGCTTCTTCGGGAAGTGTCGCTTGTCGACGGTTTCGGACCAATTCACCAGGATTTTGAACATCTCGCCTGGGCGCAGGCGGCAATTGAAACGCTGGGAAGGACATTAACCGGCGAGGAGCCATACGAGGAGCTGTTCTCCGAGACGGTCTCCTACCTGAAATCGCTCGCTGAATCTGGTGGACGGCCCGAGAACCTCCTGTACCGTTTCAGGTTGAAAGCGCTTCAGGAACTCGGGTATGGGATCAACCTTGCTGTTCCGGAAGAATCCTCGGCACAGTTCTATTTTTCAGCGAAGGCGGGACGGGTTTTCACACGAAAAAACAAGGTACGGGGTGCAATTCCGGTTGGGCTGGGTGCGTGGAAGTTGTTGGGCGCTGTCGGCAGGTCGGGATATGGCGAAGTTCAACGCCTAAGGATTCCCGCAAAAGCTACGGATCAGATTGAAAGCATCCTGGACGCGGCCTACCGTCATGCCTTCGAACGCTGGGCTCCGCTCGAAAGCCTGAAACTGCTGGATTTATCGAAACAGCATGGTGGGTTGGATCATGCAGCCCTGAATTCGTAGGTTTGCATCATGAACTTTATCTCCCGATATATTCATTACCTCCGTTCACATTCGTTGCGCATCGCGGGTATGGTATCCGCAAGCCTGGTATTTGTCGCTTTTTCCGGAATCAGCTACTGGCTTGCCGCTGATTTCATACAGGCGCTGTTCAGCGGTGAAGTTGTTGTGCCGCCATTGCCCGCTGGAAAGATCGGATTGCACAACGTTGCGGAAGTGTTGAAGCATTACAGCGCAACGCTGGTGGTCACCGGGGATATAATTTCCACACTGAAGCGGGCAATCGTTATCCTTGTCGCCGCTTTCCTCGTAAAAAACGTCGCACTGTATATCCAGACGGTACTCGCCGCCTCGATTGAACAGCGAGTGGCGAAAGCGATGCGTGATCAACTCTACGGCAAGCTGCTGGATCAGGATCTCGGTTTTTTTCATCTGAGACAAAGTGGGGACCTCGTCTCGATAGGTGTGAACGACATTACCACACTCAACGCCGGAGTCGGCAACAGTTTCAGCAAGTTGATCCGTGACCCGATTATGGTGGCCATGTTTTTGCTTCTCCTGTTTTCGATTTCCTGGCAGATGACACTCGCGGCTTTGTTGATCGCACCCCTCTCGGGTATCCTGATCGGCTTTGCGGGGACGAGCCTCAAGCGGAAGGCGAAAAGGACGCAGGATCGTATCGGCACAGTGGTCGCGCGTCTTAACGACGCCTTGTACGGCATGAGGATTGTGCAGGCCTACGGCGCCCAGGAGCGGGAAAGCGATGCATTCAAACAGGCGACGGATGCCCATTTCCGCCAGGCGCTGGGTCGAGAAAGGTTGAGACGGTTGATCCCTCCGCTCAATGAGATAGTTGGGGTGGTGATAATTGCGGCGATTCTATTCGTTGCGGGTGGCAAGGTACTCGGTGGGGCCTGGCTCGATTCAGAAGACTTCGTACGTTTCCTGTTGCTGATGTTCGGGTTGCTGACCCCGGTGGTCAGCCTGGGCGAAGTACAGGCCCACCTGAAGGTGGCGGAGGGCGCCTCGCAACGAGTCTTCGCACTTATGGATGCTTATTATGAGATTGACGAGACCGGCGACCCGACCCCTGTCAGGGGTTTCGAAAGCGAGATCAGATTTGAAGACGTCACCCTGGAATATCAGCGCGACCGCAATGCGGCGATCAGGGAGATCAACCTTAGAATACGGCCCAGGGAGAAAATCGTCATCATCGGACGTTCCGGCTCGGGGAAGAGCACCCTGTTGAACCTCCTGCCGCGTTTTTATGATCCGACAAGCGGCCGGATAACCTTCGATGGCAGGGACCTGCGCGAACTCGGGCTGGCGGATCTAAGGAGCATGTTCGGCATCGTGGCACAGGAGGTTGTTCTCTTTCACGACACCGTGCGCAACAACATCGCTTACGGCAAACCCGAGACGCCACTCGAGCAGGTGGTGCGCGCGGCGAAAACAGCCCATGCGCATGAATTTATCGTGGAGCTGCCGGAAGGATACGACACCAACCTCGGTGATCTCGGAGACCGGCTGAGCGGCGGCCAGCGTCAGCGGATCAGCATCGCCCGCGCAGTGCTCAACAATCCACCCGTTCTGCTGCTCGATGAACCGACCTCCGCACTCGACAGCGACGTCGCGGCGGAGATTCAGAAGACCCTGGACGAAGTAGGCGAGGGGAGGACCGTGGTAATGGCGACTCACAGGGTTTCATCGGTCAACGCTTCGGACAGGATCCTGCTGATCGACGATGGCAGGCTGATCGCGGAGGGGTGCCACGAAGAGTTGTATTCTCAACAGCCACTTTACCGTGATCTCTGGGACCGGCAAGTTATGGCGTGAAAGATAGGAAAAGAGTTTACAATAAGCCGCCCAAGCCGAATCAGCTCGGGCGGATGATTTCCCGCGGGGCGGGAAAGGGCAGACGATGGAGGGGGTCCGTCTGCCACAATTCTAATATAATGAAGAGCTTAGAGCTTTCAGATGATGTAGCCGCAACGGTTGCCACCATGGTAGATCAGATATCGGATCGTACCGATGCCGCTGCTGATGCGGAAACCGAGGGTACGCAGTTGATCTATCCGGACCTGATCGGCCCTGACAACCGCCTGCTCGATCCCCTTGTCGATCTTCGCTTCGAACGGAATTCCATTCTGCCGAAGGATATCCAGCGAATCTAAATCATGTGGCATTGACTGTTCGCCCGGTTTATCTGACGTCTCCCATACGGTTATAAGACGATCAATAGACCCAATTGGTTGCAACAGGGGCTCCCGGAGTTTTCCATCAACGCGAGCGTTGGACCGTTAACCGGATCATCTTCAACCGATGAAATTGAAGAGCTGAAGCGAGAAGCGGTTTCGGTGGCTATCCATACTACTGTTTTGCAAGGACAAAGCGGGAGTATTACCTTGATTTCGAGGAACCGGATAACGCTTTGATCCAATTGGAGCCAGACCATTGGAACTGATCGATACACACGTGCATCTCACCTGGCCAAGCTATGAGAGCCGTGTTGAAGAGATAGTTGAAAGAGCGGTCGAATCCGGCGTCACGAGGTTGATCGATATCGGCAACAATCTCGTCTCCTCGCGTGAGGCCCGTAAACACGCCCATCAATTTGAATCTGTCTGGTTCACCGCCGGCGTACATCCGAACGATGCAGGCGAGGCGGAAGAGAGGGACATTGAAGCGGTGGAAGAGCTGCTGCGGGATCCCAAGTGTGTCGGCGTGGGTGAAACAGGATTGGACAACTACCGCGACCACAGCTCTCCCGACATACAGGAGCGGTGGTTACGGATGCAGCTCGAATTGGCGAAGCGAGTTGGCAAGCCTGTCGTGCTTCACGACAGGAACGCATCGGAACGGCTTGTCGAAGTCCTTAAGGAACAGGAGTATGACGGCATATCAGGACCGGGAGGAGTTTTTCACTGCTTCGCGGGGGACACAGCAATGGCCGAGGAGGTGCTGGCGCTGGGATTTCATATATCGTTTACTGGAAACCTGACGTTCAAGCGGTCGGATCGGCCGGAGATTGCACGGAGCGTTCCATTGGAACGACTGCTGCTGGAGACCGACAGTCCGTTTCTTGCGCCTGTACCATTGCGCGGACGCGAGAACGAACCGGCTTTCGTGCATCATATAGCAGCGGAGATAGGCCGTATCAAAGGGGTTGAAATCAATGAGGTTGCGAAGATAACCTCAGCCAACGCAATCAGGTTGTTCGGGCTTGATTAAGGCATGTAAATTAGTTTCCAACGTCTGTTCCAGGATAAAAAGGCGGGAAGCAACTCAACCCAACAGGAAGTAATACTGTCATGACGGTCCGGTCAACGGAGGAGGGCGTTCATCAGGGAATGGAGCTGATCGAGGTTCCGCCTTATGTGGCGCTCGCGAGGTTCTATGAAGAGGTGATGGAACATGTCGATTACCACAAGTGGGCGTTGTACATCACTCGACTCGCCAACAGAAGCGGCAAACATGTTCGCGAGATAACGGACCTCGGCTGCGGCACTGGAGCGCTGGCACGGGAACTGGCCCTTCGGGGCTATCATCTCACCGGGGTCGATAGCAGTGAAGCGATGATACAGCGGGCGAAAGAATCCGGCAGCCCGGACCGTTACAATCTGATAAGGTATTTTACCGGGGACTTGCGGGAGCCTCCGCCCGTGCGCGAACAGGACATGGTGCTTTGCCTGTACGATTCGCTTAACTACCTGATGGAAAGCCCGGATGTGCATCGTTTTTTCGCAAGCGCACGCAAAATACTGGCGAAGGACGGGTTGCTGGTATATGATCTGAGTACGGAGTTCAACAGCCGCAGGAACTTCAACGGGTACGAGATAAGCGAAAAGATCAAAGGTGCATCGTACCATCGCAAGGCTTATTTCGATGCTGAGGAGCGGGTTCAGAATAATATATTTGAGATCCAACCGGAAGGCGAGAATGTGATCTATATTGAACATCACAAACAGAGGGTCTGGTCGATCAGTCAGACGATCTCGATTCTTAAGAGCGAAGGTTTGAAAAAGGTGGCTGTTTATAATGGGCTTACCTTTCATCCGGGCAACGAAAAAAGCAATCGGGTCCACATTGTGGCGACACCGGTATGATCGAACTGATTCGGGCGTCGAGAGTATTTGAGCACGGGCGCGGAATCATAGACATTTCGCTAAGCGTTGCAAAAGGCGACTGGGTGGCCGTGATCGGTCCGGCGGGTGCAGGCAAGTCAACCCTGCTGAAGATGATTTATGCCTATGAATTTCCGGACTCGGGAGAGGTGATTGTCGGCCCACATCGACTCTCTTCGCTGCGGAGGAAAGACATTCCACAACTCAGGAGGATGCTCGGAATAGTCGATCAGCACCTCGCGCTGATCGTGGATCGAACCGCATACGAGAACGTGACCCTCGTGGGTGAGGTGCTTGGCTGGCCGCGCAAGAAAACGAGGAACGAAACGCTCAGGGCTCTCAATAGCGTCGGACTCTACGGTCACCTTGAATCGTACCCGGACCAGCTCAGCTTCGGAGAACGTCGCCGGTTGGCAATCGCCCGAGCGCTTGTCGCAGAGCCATTCGCATTGATTGCGGATGAGCCGCTCGGCCACCTCGACCGCGACACGGCCCTGGGGATAGTCGATCTGCTGGCGCAGATTCATTCGCAGGGAACGGCGCTGCTGATCGCATCGCATCGACCGGAGTTCTATAAAGGGTATCCGGTGAAGTTCGTCAAGCTGGACCGTGGGCAAATCGTGGACAGTACATGAGAAGGCTGATCTTTCTGATACGCGAAGGCGTGCGAGCCTTCTCACGCAGCGGGCTTGCAGGATGGCTGGCGACCCTGTCGCTGGCGGCCCTCGCTGCCTTCGGAGTCGCTCTGTGGGGAACCACCCAGACTCTCGAGGCGACGAGGAGGCAACTCCTGTCCCACTTTGAGTTGGAAGCGTTCATGATGCCCGGGCAGGACCATCGAGCCAGGTCGCTCGCCGAATGGATCAAGGGCCGTGACGGCGTCACCGAAACCGAAATCGTCTCGAAGGAAGAAGCAGCGCGACGCTTTTCGGACGAATACGGCGATGAGCTTTTCAACCTGCTGGAAGAAAATCCGCTTCCGGTTTCGGTAATAGTCCGTTACGACCCCGAGTTAGTATCGACGGAGATTCTCGCGGGCGAGACGAGTGTGATTGCCAGTCGCCCGGAAGTGGACGAGGTGGTTTTTGAAGGCGAACTGCTTGCCCGTTTTGAGAAGATCGCGGGCCAGGCGCGTTTGAGGATCTATTTTGTTGGCGGGGTCATCGCGATATTGGCTATCCTCTTCACTCTTCAGACGGTGCGTGTGGCCGCGCGCGGGAGCAGGGCCTGGTCGCGCTCGGTGATGCTTGTCGGCGGAACCCCCGGACAGGTGGTCAAACCATTCATCTTCTCGGGAGCGATGGCGGGGTTGATCGGGGGTATATTGGGCGCAGGCGTGGTTAGTGCGATTCAGGCGGTGATCGCCGCTCGGAGCATAGTGCCGTTTCCCAAGTGGGAGGTGTCTTTGGGGGTGGTCGTGATTACCCTTCTTTTCGGCGCTTTTTCAGCCGGCGTGGCCGCCCAGCGCGTACTTGACCAGGGATAAAAGCTTGACTCATCAGAGGGAAGATTCTAATTTAACATGATTTAAACTTTTGAGATTTATTATGGTCGACAGATCGGCATATCCAGAGCTGACCAAGCGTCAGGAAGAAATACTTCAGTCGCTGCTGGTACAGCACATCGCCACCGCGCGTCCGGTTGGATCGCGTCAGCTGACGAAAAGAGCAAGATTCTCCTTTTCGTCGGCTACGGTACGAAATGAAATGGCGGACCTTGAGGAGATGGGATTGCTGATGAGCCCGCATACCTCTGCAGGGCGAGTGCCCTCAACCCTGGGGTATGCCTACTACGTTGACGGCCTGATGAAGACGGTCGAGCTGTCGATCGAGCAGCAGAGGACCATCAGTGAAGTGCTCGCGGATTCGCAGGTGGCCTTAATTGACGAATTGCTCGAGAAAATCGGCTATGCCCTCGCCAAGACGAGTGCCCTGATTTCAGTCGTGCTTTCGCCTTCTTTCTCTGAGGGAATTCTCCAGAAGATCGACCTGGTACGTATCGCCAGCGGCCGGTTGCTCGTGGTTCTGACGATCCGCAGCGGTTATGTCCGCAGCATCATGCTCGAGATCGATTCCTCGATACCGGATAAAGACATCGAGGGAGCGACGCAATTCCTGAACGAACGGTTGAGCGGCTTGAAGCTCGATGAGGTTCGCAGGACGATCGGGAAGCGTCTTTCGACTTCCGAACAGGGGAAGATACCTCTGATCAAGCTGGTGATCGAATCGGCCGAGAAAATCTTCGACACCTCACTTTTCGACGAAATACACGTCGGCGGAACGAGAAACGTGATGAACCATCCGGAGTTCACCGACACCGAAACAATGCGAGGCGTGATTGAAATTCTTGAGGACCGCGACATCGTTTTCAAGCTCCTGGAAGCCGGCAGTCATGAACCGGCCGAGGGAGTACGCATCGCGATTGGGGAAGAGCTTGGCACCGGCTATCTGGAAGGGTGCAGCCTCATCGCTTCCTCATACAGGATTGGAGACACCCTGGGGAAGTTTGGGGTGCTCGGTCCGATAAGGATGGATTATGCGCGATTATCTTCACTGATGAACTTTACAGCCACGGCGATCAACCGGATGCTCGTTGAATAGCACCTTTTACGATATGGAGTGAGCTTTCTGATGAGCGCGAATAAGCGGAAAAAATCAAGAACCGACAAGAAAGCGGAAGAGACACAAGCCGGGACGGAAGACACCTCGGCGGTCGACGAGGGTAAGAAGTCTCTCAACGAAGATGTTAAGGTCGAAAAGGCGGAGGAGACGCCAGTCGAGAGCGAGCAGGTTGCCGCGAAGGAGTCCGGAGGCGCTGTTTTCGAACCATCGGGCGATGATGAGAAAATAGTTGTATTGATGACCGAAAATGAGAAGCTGCGCGATCAGATGCTGCGTGCGTGCGCAGAGTTCGAAAACTATAAGAAACGCAGGGCTGCAGAGCTGGAGCGGATGACCGCGACCGCCGCTGAGACGGTAATCAGCGACTTGCTCCCGGTTCTCGATGACCTCGATCTGCTGCTCGCCAATTCGAGTGAAAAGGGGGAGTTGAAGAGCCTGCTCGAAGGGGCGCAAATGATCCGTCAAAAGCTCTTTACGGCACTTGAAAAGCAGGGATTGGAGGCAATCGAAGCCGAGGGGGTTTCATTCGACCCCGAAGTTCATGAAGCGCTGATGCAGCAGTCAACTGACGAGGCCGAGCCCGATATGGTGATCGGAGTTCAACGGACAGGGTACCGTCTCGGTGGGAAACTACTTCGCCCCAGTCGCGTAATCGTATCCTCGCAACCTGACAATAAACAGGAAGTTGAATAATGACAAACCAGGATTACTATAAAACACTTGGCATATCGCGTAATGCCGATGCCGAAACAATCAAAAAGTCATACCGTAAGCTCGCGATGAAATATCACCCGGATCGGAACAAGGAGGACCCCGAATCGGAAGAGAAGTTCAAGCAGGTAGGTGAAGCCTATGCGGTGCTTTCCAATCCGGAAAAGAGAACGCAATACGACCGTTTCGGTCATGTGGGCGCAACGACCGGCGGTTTCGGACCGATGGATATCGATCCCTTTGAAATATTTCGCGAATTTATGGGCGGTTTCGGTTTCGGCGATTTTTTCGGCGGGACCGCGGGAAACCGGGGCTCGCGAACCAGGCGGCATCAACGAGGCCGTGACCTCCAGATCAACCTCAAGCTCGAGCTGGAGGAGATCGCGGAGGGGACGACTAAGAAAATCCGTGTTTCACGTTTAATGGCATGTGAATCATGCGGAGGGAATGGAGCTAAAAAAGGGAGCAAACCCCAGACCTGTTCAACATGCAACGGCGTGGGGGAGGTCCGTCAAGTAACCCGCTCTTTCTTCGGTCAGATGGTCAACGTGACGACTTGTCCCTCGTGCGGTGGAACCGGAGAGATAAATAGGGAGCACTGCAATATCTGCGGTGGAGAAGGACGGATGAAGGGCAGCGCTACGGTAAATGTCGGGGTTCCGGCGGGAGTCATCGGCGGACATTACCGTACCCTCTCCGGGGAAGGGCATGCGGGACCGCGAGGAGGTCCGGCGGGAGACCTCATCGTTGTGTTCGAAGAAAAGACGCATAAGCATTTTGAACGCCATGGAGATGATATACTTTATAGCATTGGCATATCGATTCCGGAAGCGGTGCTGGGAACGGAAGTCGAGGTTCCCGCCCTGGAAGGCCAGGTGCAGCTTGAAATACCGGCGGGAGTCCAGCCGGGTAAGATCTTAAGGATGCGTGGTAAAGGAATACGTCGCCTGAATTCTACAGGACGTGGAGATCAGCTTGTCAGGATATCCGTCTGGATACCGGACAAACTCGATCCCCACGAAAAGGAAATGTTTGAGGAGCTCGCGGCTTCCGAAGGGTTGAAACCGCCGAAATCGAAGGATAGAGGTTTTTTCGACAAGGTAAAGAACGTATTTTTCGGCGAATAGAACTCATACCGGTCCATGGCAACTAGTGATGGGGAACCGGGGGTGCAGAGACCTTTTTGCCGGGTTCGGAGACCCCGGCCTGCATGTGGTAATTAGAGGTAGGGGGGCCGGGGGTGCGGAGACAGCGATTAGACCAGAAAATCCGATTCGCATTTACAAAGTCAGAATTGTGGGCTTTGGCGATTCTCGGTGCGTTGCTGGTACTCGGGTTGTGCGTCAAACAGATTCAGCGTTTGCGGGCCAAAGATACTTCGCCGGTGTCGATTATCGGCGCGGTTCGAATCGACGGTAGCGCACTTGATGAATATAAGTTGGGCGATGAGGCCAGCGAATCGAGCGCCGACCGTCGTGAGCAGCCAGCGGCGGCGGGTACGGTTACCGGGTTCGAAGCGGATGTTGTTGATTCGACGCCGGGAGGGAAAGCAGGGTCCGGCGCTACAGGAGATTCTGGAGACGAGATGCCGGCAGGAGGAAGTTTCGACGAGACGCTCGTCGACCTCAACCTGGCTACCATTGAACAGTTGGAAACGCTGCCGGGTATCGGACCACGATTAGCGCAACGGATAATCGATTACCGTACGAAATACGGTCCGTTTCAGCGGAAAAAGGATATTCTCCTGATAAACGGTATTGGAGAGAAGAGGTTTGCAACGCTTGAACCCTTGACCACGACAACGCTATTTGAGAAGCGGGAGGCTTCCAATGCTCGATAAGTTAATACGGTTGCTCGCCAAATTAGTGGATACTGTGCTCGATGTGTTGAAACGGCTGCTTGCCAAACTGAAGCCGTTGCTCGATAGGGTGGGACGGCTGCTTGCCAAACTGATGGCTCCGTTGCTCGTTAGGGTGGGACGGTTGCTTGCCAAACTGATGGCTCCGGTGCTCGATAAGGTGAGGCCGTTGCTTGCTAAACTGAAGCCGGTGCTCGACAGGGTGAGACAGTTGATTGACAAACTGGCGGCCCCGGTGCTCGATAAGGCGAGACAATTACTTGCCAAAGTAGATCCGATGCTCGATGATCTACTTAAGAAAATGAAGGAGTGGAACCCTGAGGGTAACAAGATTCTCAAAATCGCCATCGGCGTACTCATTGTGTTCCTGGCTACCAGTATTCTCTACCCTCAAGCACTTTGGAAAAAGCACGCGGAATTGATTCAGGATTGCCGGGAACGCATGGATAACCTGAACTACGCGGTGAATCGTTATTACCAGGTCAATGAAAACCATATCGAGGATCTGGATTCGCTTCTGGCGTTTATAGCCGTCGATTCGATGATCGTGCCAAGATCGGTGTTTGAATTAGAAAAGTTGTCGCTTTACGATGCGCCCTATGACTCGTACCTGGTCGGCTTTACCAATACCTTCCACTTTGATCGGATCGAGGTGACAAAGTTCAAAAGGGGTTCGAAGATTATCGATCCTCCGGATTTCGACGCAACAAAGGAGACCGAAGGCGAACTCCCCGACTCGATTCTGCTCACGATGCTGCCGAAGTCCCTGTTCGAGGATGTCGTTGCACCGGTGCAATCGTCAATGACAAGCGCGCGCGGCATTAACCTCTACTTTCGCAATAAGGGCAATGAGGACATCTATTGGATGATCTATTCCCGCGGATTAATTGATCGGACTGACATACCTTACGATACGGTCATTGTTCCATCAAAGGAATACCTGCTTTACCGTGACATCGAGGATCTCCGGATCGATCCGATCTCGAAAGAGCCCTTCAACCTGATCTTGAACACGAGGATTTCGATCCTGGGCCAGATCCTCTACAGTTTCGTTCCGGAAGAGGAACCGGATCCGGCGGTTCTGGACAACAAGCTGTTGACCAACCTGCTTATCAACAAGCTTGCGCGTTCGGCTCGCGGGAGACTTGGTGCAGCGATGAAAAGAGATACGACGCTCTATGGGAAGCAGCTCGAGTTCCAGAGCGAATACTTCGAGATGGAAATTACCACTCTCAGCCCGAGACGCCCGACCTTGATCGAATCCGAAAGGGAGATGATGATCGCCGTCGATTCGCTTGCAGCTTTCGAGAATCCTGAGAGGATCAAGCGGGAATTGTTCCATGCATCCTACGACAGTCTTATACGTATCTGGACCGACTGGGAATTGAGCCGCGAGAAACTGGGCGGGATGACATATCAGGAAAAGTATCAATTAACGAAGGTCGATACAATCGGGGTGACCGTAGCGCCGCCTTTCGGAAGTGCATATAGATTGCCACTGAAGAACCCGCTCAACCTGATCTGGGGTGTGGGCTCGGTTAAGCATCCCGGATATGTAGAGAACAACGATCTGTCTTGGGACGAGAAGAGATAGTGGCCGAAAAAGCAGCTATCGAGGATACCGCTGTGACGGACTTCCGACTTAGGTGGGAGTCAGACGAGTTGGTGCTGGAACAGCGGGACGAGGTCGGAGATTTCGAGGAGAAGACGCGTCTCGGAATCGGTGTGACTCCGACCCCGCTGGCACCGGTGCATCCTGAAATGAATGCGCTGCTGAGTTCATCCATCGGGAAGCTGCGAGAAGAATATATCGGTGATGAGCACAGCCTGAAACTGGTTCTGCAACCACCTTGGGGCTTGGCCTGGCTGCTCGAAATCGGCGACTTGGGCGAAGATAATGTCGAAGATCAGGTCGTCTGGGAACTCGAGCAACGGATCGGGAAACCGATCGATGAATTCATCTTTGCCTGGCATCCGCTGGAAGGCCAGGTCTATGCGATTGTTATCCGGCCGGAGATGATCGCCTATTGGGTTGAGATGTGCGAGGAATCGGGCATCCAGCTCGGCTCGATCGTGCTCGAGGCCGGAATTGTTGATCCGGAAATCGAACAGAGCGCGGACCTGCTGCCCCTGTTCCATATGTGGGCAAAACGACAGGGCTTGGATTCCGGGGAGGTTAAATCCACTTTCGTCAAATTGCAGGATATTGCTTTCTCAGGCGATGAGGAACCGACAGCCGAAGAAGTCGTTGAGATCGAGCCCGGGACAGGTCCGGAAGTGGAAGATAGCTTCGTGGACGAGGATCTTGACGAGGATCTTGGCGAGGATCATGGCGAGGATCTTGATGAAGAGGTATCCGGATTCGATCCTTCCGAGCAGGTTTACGAAGACGATGTTGATATAGATGAATTTCTTGAGAAAGAAGGCAAAGCCTTCAAAGGGAAGCGAGTCGCCGCCTGGGTCTGGTTACTTCCGCTCCTGATTTTACTCGGAGCCGGAGGCTGGTACGGAAATAAGAACAAGGAATACCTGCTCCCACGTGCGAAACGAATCGCCAGGCTGGGGAAGTCGTCGTTTATTAGGTTGAAGGGTCAATTCCTGCAGAAAGGCGATGCGACGAAGCAGACATTGGAGGACGAGACGGAAGGTGCGGATGTGGGCGTGGAGCGGCCCTCGCAGCAACTTGCGGCGCGTGAGAGCGGGTCCGTGCCGCCACGCGAGGAGGGTACGCCTGGAGGATTTCTGCGTCCGGACGCCGTTCCATCCGCCTCCGGTTTCCTGCTAAGAACGTTCGAACTCGCGGACAGCAGCCGGATACGACTGTCCGGTGCAGTGCTCATCGGCGACCAACTCCGTCTGCAGGCCGAAGGTGGGGAGGACCGGATCAACGGCTGGTCTGACAGGGTGGCTCTCGAGCCCGGCGGCGAGTCCATATCGGTCGGCTCGCCCGTCCGTCAAACCAGCGGCCGTGTAATAACAGTAAAGCTGTCTCCGGCGGCCGACGAAGCGATGACCGGCGATCAATACGAAGACCTTCTATTGAACCTCGACCTGAAACCCGTGGAAGCTGGAGTCATTCAGACCGACTGGGATGGCTTGAAACGATTGCTGGCGACTATGGAATCCAGCCGACGGCGTCCCTTTAGAATTTCGGTTCAAACCAGGGGAGTGGACCGCTATGACGTGGTTGTGCTTCCGTGAGGCTCACAGGCGGCCAGGGCAAAGGGCGACGCCTGAAACAACCCCCATCCTCCATCAGACCGACCTCCGCAAGGACGCGAGAAACCCTTTTCCAACTGGTTGCAGGACGTATTGAAGATGCTGCGGTTCTTGACCTTTTTGCCGGCTCGGGGTTACTGGGTCTCGAATCGTTGGCTAGGGGGGCGAAAGAGGCGGTCTTCATCGAAAAAGACCGTGCGGCGCTGAAGGTTATTCGTGAAAACATCGGATTGTGTGGCTTCGGTGAGCGGACAGCCATTATCGCAGGAGATGTTTTTCGCATACTCAAGAACCCCGGTAGTTTGCCCGGGCCGTTCGATTTGGTATTTGCAGATCCGCCATATGCTGAGCCGGTTTTCTCGCCGCTTCTTGAAGTACTGAATGCAGGGGGGCTTATCGGAGGGGGCGGTTTGGTCGTTTTCGAAGTTTCATCGCGTGCGGTTCTGACGCGGCCTGCGGGTTGGGAACTCGCAGAGGAACGCGCCATCGGCGATACGCGTCTGGTCATGCTCGAGCCGGAATAGGCCCTGAAGTGGTCAGCTGGGAAATCGGATTGCCGGATGAATCTCCAATTGACCCATACAAAACGTGCCGGGGCGGATCTCCCGGGACTCGTGATACTGGGAAAGCCGCTATGGCCGGCGGGCGGCTTTAGAATTTTCGGAGTTGAATTGCATGGGGGAACGTCGTGTACGGTTTGCGGCTGATGATGGTAAGGGTCGAGGGAGGGGCTCCCCGCCCTGCGGTTGAATCTGGAGATCGCCTCCTGGATATCGTTCCGATCATGCGCGAGGCGGTGAATAAAGGCGTAATCGCCGCAGGGGAAGGGCTGAATCTCGACACCCTGTTTCGCGCCGAAGACCCCCGGGAGGCCGTGAAGTACATAACCGGCCGGCTCGATTCGGCACCATTTATCGAAGGAACCGCTTGGACTCATGATGTCCCGCTGAATGGCGGAGACCTGATCTGTGTCGGGAGAAATTATGCTGCTCACGCACATGAACTTGACAATCCCGTACCTCTCGAGCCTATCCTGTTCATGAAACCACGAAGCGGACTGCTTCCTTCCGGCGGACAGATAGTTATACCCGAGGATGCGGAGAGGGTCGAATATGAGGGAGAAATCGCCCTTGTAATAGGTCGAGATCTCGCAGGGGATGTGAATCAGGAAACGGCGGCAAGGGCGATATTCGGGGTTACGCTGATAAACGATGTCACCGACCGCGGCTTGCAGTCGAAGCTGAAAAGCGAGGGTAAACCATGGCTCGCGGCCAAGGGAAGACCTACCTTCGCTCCGTGCGGGCCATCAATAGCGGTGCTGGAAACTCCCGCGGCACTCATGGAATTTGACGTAACAACGGTTGTGAACGGCCAGTTGCGCCAGCAAGGTAATCCATCACAATGGAACTGGTCTCCCGGTGAGCTTGTCGCCTATATCGCGAGGACGACAGGCTTGAAATCGGGCGACATGATTGCGACAGGGACGCCGAGCGGTGCAGGACCTATGGTGCCGGGAGATCGCATTGAAATATCATCTCCGCCGGTTGGGACGTTGAGAAACAGTGTTGTTGCGGAAACGCACCAACAGACCGAATCAGCCGGGAGCCGATAGTCGCCTGATCGGAGCAGGCTCTTTAATGATGTAATAAAATTCAGTATCTTTTTATGTATCATAACCTGCTTTTTGCGGTAACCTGAACGAGCAACTAATCGAGTCTTGGAGGACACAAAAAAATCCCTGAGCCCCATTTATGTGTTGCTAATATGGGTAAAGATTTGGCATTTTTGGGTATTGGAGCTACATTCGACCCTTGTCAACTTCCGAAAGGTGTTGCCGAAGCGCGAGATATGCAGGAAAGACTTGCGCGCCGGGTCAGAATTGAGGGCGCTCCGAGTGTGGAATCGGTTCATTTGATCGCCGGCGTAGATGCATCGATCACCATTGACAAGCAAAGCATGATCGGTGCGATCTGCATCCTGAGTTGGCCGCTGCTGGAGATCGTTGAGACGGCAATAGTTACGCAGCCGGACAGATTTCCATATGTTCCGGGCTTGCTGGCGTTCCGTGAAGTCCCGGTGCTGCTCAAGGCCGCAAGGAAACTGAACAGAACGCCGGACCTCGCGGTTGTTGACGGGCATGGATACGCGCATCCGAGGAGGATTGGGATTGCCAGCCATCTCGGCGTTATGACAGGTTGGACGACAATTGGATGCGCAAAACGGAGATTGATTGGATCCAAATCAATGCCGGGACCGGAAAAGGGCGACCGCATTGCGTGTTTCGACGGGGATGAGCGGATCGGAACGGTAGTTCGCAGCCGGTCGAACGTTGCACCGGTCTGGGTATCGCCAGGACACAATATCGGTCAGAAAGCCGCAGTCGATTGGGTTCTCGATCTGTCCACGCGATATCGTCTGCCCGAACCTATTCGTGCGGCACACCGGGCTGCGGGCAGGTTCAGAAAATCATTTCAGGAGACTGTATCGTGAACGGAATGCAGTTTACAACCCCTGCTGAAGAATTGACGAAAGAGGGGAAATTCAGGATTCTGGTCGCCGATGACAACCCTGACACTCGAAGCCTGATGAGCGACATCCTCTCCGATGCAGGTAAATACGAAGTAGTAGAGGTCTCCAATGGAAAGAAAGCTGTTGAGGTTCTGGAAAATCAAAAGGTTCATTTGATAATAACCGATATCAAGATGCCGGTTATGGATGGGATCGAATTATTGGAGCACGTCCGTAACCGCTATGGAGACCTGCCGGTCATTGTCGCCACCGGTTTTGGAGACGAAGTGGCCGCCCGCACACTTGAGCTCGGTGCGGACGATTGTGTTTATGTTCCTTTCAAACTCGAGGAGTTCAAATTCAGGGTGGCGCGCGCCCTGCGGTTTCACGAATTACTGCGTTCGCGTGAGATGTTACTCGAACAAAACCGCGAACTCTGGGGCAAAGCGACTATCGATAAACTTACAAATCTATACAACCGAGAGTATTTTGATGATGCGTTCGCCACAGAATTTGAAAGGGCGAGCCGATACAAGACGAATCTCGGGTGCGTCATGATCGACATCGACCATTTCAAGAGGGTAAACGATGATTATGGCCATCTGGTCGGTGATGTGGTTCTGCGGGAACTGGGTCAATTGATCCTGGAAGCCGTCCGTAAGGTCGATGTCGGGGCAAGATACGGCGGTGAAGAGTTTGTGCTCGTTCTGCCGGAAACTACAAAAGACGGGACTATACTGGTCGCCGACAGGCTTCGGAAGATGGTCGAGGACTTCCATTTCTGCAGGGAAAATCCACCCGTAGATCAACCTATGCGCAAAGTAACCATCTCTCTCGGCGCGGTTCATTA